>ENA-OQCW01001133-OQCW01001133.1-human-gut-metagenome-genome-assembly--contig:-NODE-1133-length-11567-cov-2.000699_pt1 | contig 11567 bp, 14 predicted proteins | sample MGYA00242767_ERZ504593 | MGnify/ENA primary metagenome ERZ504593 (study PRJEB26092, sample SAMD00036307) | human gut metagenome | host: Homo sapiens | study: EMG produced TPA metagenomics assembly of... | reverse complement strand
TCTGTTTCCTTAAGCGGAACTGCCGCATAGTCACATTCCGTTTAACTCCTCACAAATAATACCTGAACACAAAGTATAACCATTTAGCCAACCATCAGATTTAGCATACTTGCGCGGTCATCTACCTGAATTGTCTGTTTATACTCGTAGGTACTAAAAACCTCCTCTGCAAAATAGAAGGAATTTGTCTTTCCCTGATCAAACGTAAGACAAGGATACTTTTCAAGCTCCTGTAAGCTAACACTAGACTTTGATGCAATCGGATTTTTCTTCCACACATATACATAAGTATTGCAGTCAAACAGTGGGATAAACTCAAGCTCACTCTCATGAATCAGCTTCTTCAAAATCTTCCGATTAAAATCACTCATATAAAGAATACCAATCTCGCTGATAAAATCCTTTACATGCTCAATAACAGTTCCCGTCTTTGTCTCATGAATTGCAAACGCATAATCGTCCATACCAAATTCCTTTACCATCTCAACAAATGCTTTAACGGCAAAAGTATAATGCTGCATGGAAACGGCAAAGCGCTTCTTTGTTTGTGTCTTCTCTACGTATCGCTGCTCCATCAAACGATACTGCTCAACAACTTGTCTGGCGTAGCCTAAAAATTCATTTCCCTCCGTTGTCACAAGGATGCCTCTGTTGGTTCGTCCGAATATACGGATTCCAATCTCTCTCTCAAGTTCCTTTACTGCCTCTGAAAGACTCGGCTGAGAAATAAATAATTTTGCTGCTGCCTGATTCATTGATCCACAGTCCGCGACGGCAATCGCATATCGTAATTGCTGTAATGTCATTGCTACCGTCTCCTCATGTTTTGGCGGGTCTCAAGGTCACAACTTCTAGTGCAAGCACGATCCGCTTGTGACTTTCGCCCTGTAATCATATACAGAAAAAGGCCCTGCTCTCTGCAGGGCCAAAAGGGAATAAAAAGGGAGGATGCCGATTACTTCATCGGCTATGAAAAAGATATATGAATGTCCAGTTGATTTCTCAACTGTGCCTACATAATAACCGATAAATGTGTTCAATTTTGTTCCAAACTTTTAACGATTTGTGAATGGACGGCCTTTTTCCACTTTTTTTCATTTTCCGCAGAGTTTTACTATTGCAAGCGCAAAAATTTCCGCACTCATCACAAGCTGATCAATAATAACGAACTCATCTGGTCCATGCATATGGTTATCTACAGATGGATCTGCACATCCACATGCCACACCATTTTCAATATGATGAACGTAGGTTCCTCCACCAATTGCAAGTGGTTCTCTTACTTCACCAGTCACATCTGTATAAGTCTCAAGTAAGGTTTTTACAAGTTCAGAATCCTTTGGAACATAATGAGGCGGATTCAGCGGTGAATCATTTGGCTCAAAGCCGGCATCTGAAAGCTTCTTTGAACAACATTCTTTGTATTTTCCTCTGTTGCACTGTTGCATGCACGGCAATCAAAGGTTCCACTCATCTTTGTATCATTTAATTCAAACAAATCAAGTGTCAGGGTTGTCTTTCCTGAAATTTCATCCTCAAGGTTCACACCAAGTCCTCCTCCGCAGTAATCACCGTGTGGGAACAGAGTAGTTACATTGTGAAGCAATGTCTTTGTCTTGCTTTCTGCAAGCGGTAGGGATGAAAGCAGCTTAAGAAGTGCAGTCAATGCATTGTTTCCATCCATTGGACTTGCCGCATGTGCAGATACACCATCTGCATGAATCATAAGAGCACCATCTTCAGCCAAAGAAACAGTAAACTTCACACCTGTCTCATCTTCAGCTTCTTTTACATATTTATTCATCTCATCTGCTGTCATTCCTTCAACAACGGCATCTGCCTTTGCTGGAACAACATTTACCTTAATTCCACTGACAGCACTTCTTACTCTAGGAAGACCTTCCTCTAGTGAAACTTCTGCTGTAAATGTAGTGTGAAGGCTTCCCTTCTCTAAAAATACAAGCGGAAAATCAGCATCCGGTGAAATTGTCATCGGTGCATGAGTATTCTTTCCAAAATAGTAGGCAATATCAGAACTTCCACACTCTTCATCAGATCCTAAAATCAAACGAACATCCTTATCTAACTCAAATCCAAGGTCACGCACTGCCTTCATTGCATAGAGTGCCGCAACAGCTGGTCCCTTATCGTCAGATGTTCCGCGTCCGTACATCTTTCCATCCTCAACTATAGGCTCAAACGGTGTTGTCTTTGTCCATCCGTCTCCGCCTGGAACAACATCAAGATGTGCCAGAATATCAAGTCCAAGCTCCTTTCCATTGATTACTGTGTCAATCGCATAATTATCCCAGTTTTTTCCTAAAAAGCCGTGCTTCTCAAAAATGAGACAATCCTGCCAAAGTGCCTCTGCTGCACCCTCGCCATATCGGCTTTCCCGGCAAGCGCCTCTGCACGAGCACTGTCTACTTTGATCAATGTCTTAATGTCTTCAACCATCTCGTCGCGATGTACGCTAAGATACTCATGAATCTTTTCCTGTACTGTCATAATCTTTCACCTTTCTATATTTGCTATTGGTAGCGTTATGCTACTATGATACCCCTAGCCGCACAAATTGCAATGCTATTTTGCATAGCTAGAAATAGTTTCAAAAAAGGCAAAAAAATCACTTGCAAACGTTTTATAACCTGCTATAATGTGCTGGAAAAACGTCAAAATCAACTTTAAAAAGGAGCATAGAAGTATGGCAAAAAATGCAACAAGGGAGATGACATCTGGAAGCCCGGTCAAATTAATTTAAGCTTTGCAGTTCCGCTGCTGCTTGGCATGCTGTTTCAGCAATTCTACAGTATGGTTGATACTATTATTGTAGGAAAAAGTTTGGGCGTTGATCAGTTGGCCGGTGTCGGATCGACAGGAGCAATCAACTTTATGATAATTGGATTTTGCAACGGTGTCTGCAGCGGATTTGCTATCCCAATAGCACAAAGCTTTGGCGCAAAGGACTACAAGCGACTGCGAAAATTTGTCGCAAACGCAGCCTGGCTGTCCATCGCATTCGCAGCTGTTATGACAGTTGTCGTCTGTGTACTATGCAGACAAATTTCTTTTCTGGATGGACACACCAGAAAATATTTTTGAATATGCCTATAGCTACATATTTATTATTTTCCTCGGAATACCTGCCACATATCTATATAATCTACTGTCAGGTATTATTCGTTCCCTAGGAGACAGCCGAACACCAGTTATTATTTCTGGTTATCTCAGCCATGTTAAATATTATTTTTGACCTGCTGGCAATTCTTGTGCTGCATATGGGAGTGGCAGGTGCTGCATGGGCTACAGTTCTCTCCCAGCTGATTTCTGGTATTCTATGCTTCTTATATATGAGAAAGCAATATGATATTCTCAGATTCGAAAAAGATGAGATCAAATTTGAAGGACGTCAGGCCATTATTCTTTGCAACATGGGCATTCCAATGGGGCTGCAGTACTCCATTACCGCAATCGGAAGTGTTATCTTACAGACTGCAGTAAACTCACTTGGTTCTCAGGCCGTAGCCGCAGTTACAGCTGCTGGCCGTATATCTGGCTTTAGCTGCTGCCCGTTTGATGCACTTGGCTCTACAATGGCAACATATGCCGGTCAAAATGTCGGCGCTGGAAAGCTTGATCGTGTTGGAAAAGGCTTGAAATCCGCAAGCTTCATAGGCGGCATCTATGCCATTATTGCTTTCTTTGTATTATCATTATTTGGAAGACAAATTGCACTTCTGTTTGTATCGGCAGATGAAATTGCCATTCTTGATCATGTTAAGCAGTTTTTAGTTTTCAACACGGCTTTCTACATTCCGCTTTGTCTCGTCAATACTGTGAGATTTTGCATACAGGGAATGGGCTATTCCCGATTGGCAATTTTAGCAGGTGTCTGTGAGATGGTTGGACGAATTATTGCCAGTCTTGTTCTTGTACCACTCATTGGCTTTGTTGGCATATGTCTTGCCAGTCCAATTGCATGGATCATGGCAGATCTGTTTCTCGTTCCAGCATACTGTCATACAATAATCGAATGAAAAAAAGTATTAGCTTCTTAAATTTAAAAGGCAGCTAATCAAAAAGTACCCCTCGACAGGCTGCTTATGTGTGCAGACTGATCGAAGGGTATTTTTTATTAACGTACTGCCTTAAGCAGTGCATTTAGCAAAAAATTATTATTATAAAGAAATGTCAGCAGTGTACTCTGTGTAATCATTGAAAGTGCCTCGCGTCCCCAATCTTGTGCTGCAAACGCCGTCACAACAATTCCGCCGATCCATATTATAATCAACGCAGTACAAAGTCCGCAAATGGCACCTGCAATACAGTCAATCTGATGCAAAACAGGCAGTCTCACAATTCCTGCTAAAACCATTGTTACAATACGAAGCAAAATCCATACAACAACAAAACTGATAATACAGCAAACAGCCTCAAATGCCAAATCTGTGAGCCATCCCGTAATATAGGCTGCTATATTTTGAATGCCACGCTGCTCATAAACTGCCTTGCTGTTGCTTTGCTCTAAAGATTTTGTCAGAACATCCGGCAGATTCAGACTATCAATGACCTTATCTGTCAGCTGCGCCTGTCCTGCCTGAAAGCTTTTTGTGTCTTTTCTTCCACAAATGAGCTAACACTAGTCTCTATTGCTGCATAAATCCCTGTCTGGTCTTTCACAAAATCAGACACAGGCTCGCGGACAAACAGCATGATTACCAAGCTTACAAAAAAGGACGCAAATGAAAGAACTGTTTTTACAAGTCCTCTTTTCGCACCAGCCAGTGTCGCAAGTACAATCAATACGATTACCGCTATCACAAGCCAATTCATAGAATCACACCTTTCTTTTTTCAGCCAACTTCAAAATCCTTATCACGCAAAATCAGACAGCCTCTCTTGTCATATTTGCTCTGGAAGAGCTTGCGCATAGATTTTTTCTCGGCCTTCTCAATTGCATTATTTACAATCATCTCAACAATACGCTTTTTATTGCGCTCCTGATTACCTGCAATTACCTTTAAGCGCTCCATCAGTGCCAGCTCACCTGATTTATCAAACACACTGTCCTCTCTATCTGCATATCCTCTTGCATACTCAAGAAGCTCAGTAACAGAATATGTCTCACGGACAAATTGAGCCGTAACTACCTGTGCAAGCTGCGGGTAATCAATAAGCAGATGACGAATTGAGGCCGGTGTATCGATGAATACAACAAGCAAGCTTCTGTCAGTTGGATCAATGATCTTACAAAATTCATTGATGACACGCTCATTCATGTCTGCCGCATCTTCAATAAGAATTGTCTTTCCAAGCAGCTTGTCAATTGACTTAACAAGTCCCTTCTGATTCAGCTTCTGACCTGTAATTTTCACAACAGATCTCGGAACTGCACGTGAAGAGCGTTCTGCCAGTTCCTCTAAATATTCAAGTGCCAGTTCAATATCATCCTCATCTGGCATCGCCTGAATAGCAAAATGCCATACACGTGACATATCCTCCGGATTGACAATTGGAAGTCCGCTGTTTGCTGTCATATCTGGTTGACGGTTCTCAGCAGATTCTTCCTGAGGCTCTTCCTCTTCTGGTTCTTCCTCGGATTCTTCCTGAGCATCTTCCTCTTCTGGTTCTTCCTGAATTTCTTCTTGAATCTCTTCCTGAGGCCCCGCTTCTTCTGGCTCTTTCTCAAGTTCTTCCTGAACTACTTCCTGAGGCTCTTCTTCCTCTGGCTCTACTTCCACCGTTTCTGCCACTGGTGCTGCCCACTCAGAAATCTGAGGTTCTTCTTCTGGCTTATATGCTTCAAACCAAACAGCCTCATCAGTGTTTTCACTATCTGAGGTTTTCTCTGAAGTTTCGGTGTTTGCTGTTTCAACGTCTGAGGTTTCGTTTTCTGAAGTCTCGTCATCTAAAACTTCACTTTCTGTAGTTTCGTCCTCTGAAATCTCATCCTGCATATAGGAAATATCCTCAGACACCTGCAGTTTTTCTTTCTCTTCAACATCTGAAGGAATTTCAGAAACCAGCTCCAAATCCTTCTCCCCGGCAAGCTGCTGCACCTGCTGTACCTGCTTTGCCAACTCATCCTGCAGCTCGTTCTGGGCATCCTCCTGCTTTGCACGCTGAATTACTGCCATAATTTCGTTCATGTCACTCGTAACAACACTTTGTCTGGCATGTTCTAATCTTTGTTCCTTCTTTAAGCGTTCTACTGCCTCAAGTTCCTCTTCACGCTGCTTACGAAGCTTTTCTTCACGCTCTAGCAAAGCCTTCTGCTCATCCTCTCGCGCTTTAGCCTCTTTTTTAGCTGCCTCCTGCTCTGCCTGATATGCCTTTTCCTGCTCTTCCTGCCACTTTGAAATTTTTTCCTGTGCGGCAGCTTTTTTAGCCAACTCTGCCTGTGATTCTTTCTTTTCCTGCTCTTCTTGCTTTTTCTGAAGCTTTTCGTTTTCTTCCTGTGCCTTTTTGTCTGCAAACTTCTGAACCTTTTCCTTTTGCGCCGGTGTTAACGGTGCAAACTGACTCTTAAGAGAAAGTGCCTTTTCTACATATTTTCCAAGGCCAAACCAAAGAATAATATCATCACACAGTTGGATACACTTATCCTTCTCATTATTCATCGCATATAAAACAGCCAGCTCATAAGCCCATTTCTCATCAAAATCCTCTCTCTTATAAGCTTCCAGAATTTTGATTTTTTCATCAAGAGTCGCCTTCTGATAACGTGCCATCTTATATAAAAGAATATATCTTCCCTGATCGTTTGGTGCTATACGGCAAAACTCCTCGAAATAATTTTTTGCATCATCATAGCTGTCTGCCTTCAATGCAAGCTCCGTTAGGCGATACACGATACGGCGTCCCATCGCTGCATACTCATATGCCTGCTGCAAAATATCGATTGCCTTTTCATACTCTCCTACTGCCGTATAGACATCGGCTGCCAGTGTCAGCATTTTTACGTCGCGGATTTTTGTCCAGTCGATCGTATCGCACAGCTTTGCAGCCTCGCCATACTCTTTTCTGGCTGCAACCTGTCTGATATGCTCTGTTTTTAACTGATATTCGTATTTATCCATTTTGTCACCATTTCCTGCAACTATAATTCCACACGTCCATCAAGTGCACGTGTTAATGTCACTTCATCTATATATTCCAAATCACCGCCTACAGGCACACCACTCGCAATACGTGTTACCTTAATGCCAGCTGGCTTGATTAATTTACTTATATACATCGCTGTTGCTTCTCCTTCCAGACTGGAATTTGTCGCAATAATCACCTCTCGCACATCTTCGCGCTGCAGGCGCACCAGCAATTCCTTTATTTTAATGTCTCCCGGTCCTATTCCAAGCATAGGAGAAATTGCCCCGTGAAGAACATGATACACACCATCAAATTTTCCTGTTTTCTCATAAGCTGCCAGATCTCTGGAAGTTTCCACCACCATAATCACTGACTTGTCTCTCTTTGCACTGCCACAGATCGGACATAGCTCCTGATCTGTCAATGTGAAGCATTCCTTGCAGTAGCGGATATTGCTGCGCGCATTCACCATCGACTGCGCCAGCTGCTCCACCTGCTCTTTTGGCATATTAATAATATGAAATGCCAGACGCTGAGCTGATTTTGCTCCAATCCCAGGCAGTCTGGACAATTCTTCAATCAATTGATTTACTGTTTTGCTGTAAAAATCCATCAGAACGGAAAGCCTCCGCCAAGACCACCAAGGCTGCCGCCTAAACCACCTGCTAATTTGCCCATTGACTGAGAAGAAGCCTCATCAACCTGACGCATAGCCTCATTTACAGCTGCTACGATCAGATCCTGCAATGTCTCGATATCATCTGGATCAACAGCTTCTTCTGCCAACTCAACATTTGTTACTTCTCTTTTGCCAGAAACAGTAACCTTAACAACACCGCCGCCTACACTTGCGGTAAATTCCTTTTCCTCAAGCTCCTTCTGCTGCTCCTCCATCTGGCGCTGCATTCTCTGTGCCTGCTTCATTAAATTGTTCATATTGCCCGGCATACCGCCTGGGAATCCACCTCTTTTTGCCATGTCTTTACTTTTCCTTTCAACTATAAATTTAATTATTCATCTTCAACACCAATTTCCATATTGATTCCCTCAATATGGCTGCCTCTTGTAATGCGCGGCATCGCCTCACCTGCCTCAAGAAGCTTCGCAGTAATTGAAAATTCCTTCTGATACTGCTTGTTTAACATCTGCCGAAGCTCTTCCATACGTTCCTGTCGAAGCATCAGCTCATAGTTAAATTTGTTTGTGAATACAATGCACAAGCCTTTTGCCTTATCATAGCTTATATTTGTTCCCATCAAAATCGAATTCATAAATCCCGACTGCATGTGAGAAAGCTTCTTCCACTCACTGCTTATTTTTTGATAGTCCTCATATTCAGCTTCGCTTAATTTCAACAGTCTGCGCTGCTTTTTGCATAACAGGCTGCTTTGCATCACCTTCAAAATAAGAATCAAAAATGCTTCCCGACTGCTGCGGTTCTGTATTATTAACAAAACTGCCAGAAGCAATTTTCTCCTCAATTTGATCCAGTCTCACACGAAGACTCTCTATATCGTCCTCCATCTGCGGCTGCATCATCTTAATAATTGCCATCTCAATAAGTACTCGTTTTGAGACAGCAAATTTGAGCTGATTTGAAAGCTCAGAACATATCCTGATATTTCTCATCAGCACACTAAGCGCTACCATCTTTGATTCTTCTCGAAGCGCCTCATAATTTTCTTTTGTCATCTCAAGTGCCTGCGCACTCTGGTCTGCTGTCTGCACCAGCATAAGATTTCGCAGATACCAGATAAAGTCTGTAACAAATTGGCTAAGATCGCGCCCCTGTGAACTGATTTCATCCATCAGCTGCACGCATCCCGGCACATCACATCGTATAATCAGGCGAAGCAGCTTAGAAAATACCTGTGTATCTACTGCACCGAGTACATCTAGCACCTTCTCATACGTCAGCCTCTGACCATAATAAAATGAAATACATTGTTCCAAAAGACTTAATGCATCTCGCATCGATCCATCAGCTGCTTTTGCTACGTAGCGAACTGCATCCTCATCTGCCTCGACACCTTCTACCTTAAGCAGATTGGAAACCTGATCTGCTATTACATTATTTCCAATTCGCCTGAAATCATATCGCTGACATCTCGACAAAACCGTGATAGGTATTTTATTTGCCTCTGTCGTTGCTAAAATAAAAATCACATATGCCGGCGGCTCCTCAAGCGTTTTTAAAAGCGCATTAAAAGCCCCCGCCGACAGCATATGCACCTCATCTATGATATAGACGCGATATTTTCCTTCTGTCGGCGAGTACTGAACCTGATCACGAATCTCTCTGATATTATCGACACCGTTGTTTGATGCCGCATCAATTTCAGCCACATTTACCGAACGTCCCTCAAGGATCGACCGGCACACCGCACATTCATTGCACGGGCTTCCATCCACAGGATGCTCACAGTTGACGGCACGCGCCATGATCTTTGCAATCGTGGTTTTTCCTGTTCCTCTCGTGCCGCAGAACAGATAAGCATGACCTACGCGGTCTGAAATAATCTGATTTTTTAAAGTCCGTACAATGTGCTCCTGCCCTCTTACATCTTCAAATCGGGCAGGACGCCATTTGCGGTATAATGCTGTATATGCCATTTACAATTAATCTCCAAATGAAATTCCCATGAGCTTTGCTTCCTGAACCATCTCATCATCCGGCTGGATCATTTTAAGCTTTCCTGCAACATCTGCTAACGGAATCTTTGCGATATGATTGTTCTTCATACCTACCAGGTAGCCAAACTCTCCGTCTAAGATCATCTTGCCTGCTGCTGCGCCAAGTCTTGTTGAAAGGACACGGTCATAAGGGCACGGACTTCCACCTCTTTGCATATGACCTGGAACTGCTACACGCACCTCCTGTCCAGTCAGCTCAGAAATCTTTGCACCAATCTCGTAAGAGATAGATGGATACTGACGCGTTGCAATATATTTCTTATATTCTTTCTTTGAAAGTGCAGCCTGCTCCTTGGAGATTGCACCCTCAGCAACAGCAATGATTGAGAAACGCTTTCCTTCCTTAGCACGCTTATTTACAGCTGCTGCCACCTTATTGATATCATACGGAATCTCTGGAACAAGAATGATATCTGCTCCGCCTGCAATACCTGCATGAAGAGTAAGCCATCCTACCTTATGACCCATTATCTCCACGATAAAACACGTCCGTGTGAAGCTGCAGTTGTATGGATACAGTCAATAGTCTGTGTAGCCAGATTGATAGCACTCTGAAAACCAAAGGTAACATCAGTTCCCCACAGATCGTTGTCAATTGTTTTTGGAAGTCCGATGACGTTAAGTCCTTCCTGACGAAGAAGATTTGTCGTCTTCTGGCTGCCATTTCCGCCTAATACTACGAGACAGTCAAGCTTTAGCTTCTTGTAGGTATTCTTCATTGCCTCTACCTTATCAAGACCATTCTCATCCGGGACACGCATCAGCTTAAATGGCTGTCTGCTCGTACCCAAAATCGTACCGCCATTTGTCAGAATTCCAGAAAAATCCTTTGATTTCATAATACGGTAATCCTCATAGATCAGTCCGCGATAACCTTCGATGAAACCAATGATTTCAACATCCTTTCTCTGATTATATAGCGTCTTTGCAACACCTCTCATGGTTGCATTCAAGCTCTGACAATCTCCGCCGCTGGTTAACATTCCAACTCTCATCGTATCTTCCTCCTTATAAATTTAGGAATTTCAGCTATATCAATGGCAAAACTAACCCATCGTAGTTTTTTATTATACTGAAAAAAAGAGCGTCGATGCAACCAGACAACTCCTGAAAAAACTCTTTTCTTTGATATATCATTTTTTGCGCATCCCAGCTTCGAATGCCACCCCCAGACGTTACCTCTGCAGCCTGCTCGGCTCAGGCACCCTCACGGCACACAAGAGATTCTGCTTAATGCTGCTTCGTTCCCGACCTGACATGGTTCACAGAGTCTTGTTGCGTAAGACCCAAACTTCAACGCCACTTACAGAGGGCAGCTCTACAAGTGAAACACCCTCAGCCGGGATATGACCCCCACTATAGCGGATTGAAGGTACAAGGCACCGCTACCGCCCCGGCTGCGCATCCATAATTGTATCGGATATTTCTTCGTTTGTCAAGGGGCGTTTCTTCTTTTTTACCCTGAACGTTTCAAAAAACTCTGACAATATCTGCGAGCATTCCTGTTCCAAAACACCCTTTGTGATCGGAATCTGATGATTAAACTGCTGCATATCAAGCAAATTTATAATGGAACCCGCACACCCTGCCTTTGCATTCATTGCACCTATAACCACACGATCAAGACGTGCCTGCACGGCTGCTCCGGCACACATCTGGCATGGCTCAAGCGTCACGTACATCGTACATCCCTCCAGACGCCAATCTCCTAGCTTTTTCGATGCTTTTTTTCATAGCTGCAAGCTCTGCATGACCAAGCACTGAGCTTTCTATGTTTCTTCTGTTAT
>ENA-OQCW01001132-OQCW01001132.1-human-gut-metagenome-genome-assembly--contig:-NODE-1132-length-11568-cov-2.580806_pt1 | contig 11568 bp, 13 predicted proteins | sample MGYA00242767_ERZ504593 | MGnify/ENA primary metagenome ERZ504593 (study PRJEB26092, sample SAMD00036307) | human gut metagenome | host: Homo sapiens | study: EMG produced TPA metagenomics assembly of... | reverse complement strand
CCAACGGCTACCTGCAATGGGCAGAGTGCGAATCCTGCAAGCATGTATGCCCGAAATCTTTCTGGCAGAATTACCGTACCTACGGCTTCGGCGTGGCTTACAAACCCTGCGTCACAGGGGGACGCAACCATTACGGAAGCCTCCGTATCGGGGCTTCGGGCGGAAGCGATACGAGGAAGTTCCTTGTCGGGCTGCATTTCGGCTACGAGCACAACTATGTGTTGCGGGCGGGCTGGACGCTATACTGGCAAGTCAAGGGAGACGTGATGATAAAGGGGGCCGATGTGCTGCGTACAGGAGTTGCCCTCGGTATTAAACTACCTATAAAATAAGGGAAAGATGAAACAGAACACTATCAGAAAAACGTGCCAGGTAGTGCCGGTTCTCCTCATAACCGGGGCATTGGCTGCCTGCGACGCACATATAGAAGAACCCGACAAGACGGTACGTCCCGGACATGTCCTCTGCGTGGACGGCAAGGCCGTGCCGTACAGCGAGTATGAAAATTCCGGGAAACAGGCGATTGCCGTCGTCTTCCATACCTATTCGGACGGGGAAACGGAAGGAAACGGCTATGCCGTCTATCTGTGGGACATGACGCCGAAGGCTTTTGCCGACAGCCTCGGTGTCGAGCAGGGTACGTCGGCGGACATTGCTGCATACGACGGGAATGAGAACACGTTCGCCCTGTACGATACGGAAGAAACGGCCTCGCCGATGGCTGAAGCCGTTTTTGCCTTGTGGAAATACGGACAGAGCGCCTATATCCCCTCGGTGGCACAGATGCGTCTGCTGTATTCGGCACAGACCGTCATCAATCCGATTATCGAGAAATGCGGCGGCGACCCGCTGCCGACCGAGGCCGACGAGTGCTGGTATTGGACATCGACGGAGGTGGAAGGACAGCAGACAGTCAAAGCATGGCTCTACTCGACAGCCAGCGGAACCATGCAGGAAACGCCCAAGACACAGGCGCATAAAGTGCGTCCCATTATAACCATCAACAACTGAATTTATGATTATGAACGGAATTAAAGATTTTCAAGCACCACAGTATGTGGATATAGTACATCCGGACAAAGGATTCTTCGGGTATCTGTTAAGATGCAAATGTCCTAAACAAGAGGACGTTTCCGGTAATTTCATATTCCTCGACGATGGAATAGACTGCTACAAGAGGTTTCCCTCCGTAAAGAATCGCAGGGAAGAAATCCGGGCAGAATGGAACGGCCGTATCAGCCGTTACCATGATATTTTCCAAGGTCAGCTCTGCTATGTCAATGAAGAATTGATTGAAGATTTTCATTGATTTCAGACTTGTATGGCTCTGACAATGCCGTCCGGATTTTCCTTGAGAAGTTTACAGCGGAAGTACGGGCTTCTGCAATATATGACGGGCTTAAACCTCTATATGCAGTTTCCCATGTCTGCCAGCTTTCCGCTGATAACCGTATGCAATGGCCTCACATCCACGTCCTCTGGGGTATTAAAAAGAATTGACATAGCAATGGAAGAGAGCAAGGAATTACAGGGATTTTACCGGATATTCCGTGCGGTGGTGTATGTCTCCGTACTGATGGAGTTTTTCGAGTATGCCATCGACCCGGCCATGCTGGACCACTGGGGCGGCATACTCTGCGACATTCACGGACGTATCAAACGGTGGGCCATCTATAACGACGGCAACCTCGTGTACAGCAAGGTCGCCACGGTGCTGCTGATCTGCATTACCTGTATCGGCACCAGAGCCAAGAAACATTTTGGAATTCAACGCCCGGCGGCAGGTCTTGTACCCGCTCGTGAGCGGCTTTGCCCTGTTAGTGCTGTCCGTATGGCTGTTCGGTCATCCGATGGAGACGCGGTTCTACACGCTGCCGCTGAACATTATTCTCTATATGGCGGTATCGCTCACGGGGGTTATCCTCGTGCATGTCGCACTGGATAACATCTCCAAGTTCCTCAAAGAGGGACTGATGAAGGATCGTTTCAATTTCGAGAATGAAAGTTTCGAGCAATGCGAGGAACTGATAGAGACTCCGTACAGCGTGAATATCCCCATGCGATATTACTACAAGGGCAAGTTCCGTAAAGGCTGGACCAATATAACCAACTGTTTTCGTGGAACATGGGTAGTCGGAACACCGGGGTCGGGCAAGACATTCAGTATCATCGAGCCGTTTATCCGACAGCACTCGGCCAAGGGGTTCGCGATGGTGGTCTATGACTACAAGTTCCCGACGCTGGCCACGAAACTGTACTACCACTACAAGAAAAACCAGAAGCTCGGAAAGTTGCCCCAAGGCTGCCAATTCAATATGATTAACTTCGTGGACGTGGAGTACAGCCGCCGGGTAAATCCAATTCAGGCAAAATACATCAACAACCTCGCTGCGGCGAGCGAAACGGCGGAAACGCTGCTGGAATCCCTGCAAAAAGGCAAGAAAGGAGGGAAGGCGGGCGGCAGCGACCAGTTTTTCCAGACTTCGGCTGTGAACTTCCTCGCCGCCTGCATCTACTTTTTCGTGAACTATGAACGCGAGCCTTACGATGCCAAAGGAAACAAATTGTACGCTGAAAAACGGCAGGACCCGGAGACGAAATTCTGGAAACCGACGGGTGTGGTACGCGCCAAAGAGGGCGGGGAAATCGTTGAACCTGCCTACTGGTTAGGCAAGTATTCGGATATGCCGCATATCCTGTCGTTCCTGAACGAGAGTTACCAGACCATCTTCGAGGTACTGGAGACCGACAACGAGGTTGCCCCGCTGCTCGGTCCGTTCCAGACCGCTTTGAAAAATCGCGCGATGGAACAGTTGGAAGGTATGATCGGTACATTGCGCGTCTATACCTCTCGTCTGGCGACCAAAGAGAGTTACTGGATATTCCACCGTGACGGTGATGACTTCGACCTGAAAGTGAGCGACCCGAAGAATCCGAGCTACCTGCTGATAGCGAACGATCCGGAAATGGAAAGCATTATCGGAGCGTTGAACGCCCTTATCCTGAACCGCCTCGTTACCCGTGTGAATACGGGACAGGGCAAAAATGTCCCCGTGAGCATTATCGTGGACGAGCTGCCGACGCTGTACTTCCACAAGATAGACCGCCTGATCGGCACGGCACGAAGCAACAAGGTGAGCGTGACGCTCGGCTTCCAAGAACTGCCGCAGCTCGAAGCGGATTACGGGAAAGTGGGTATGCAGAAAATCATCACGACGGTGGGTAACGTGGTGAGCGGTTCGGCCCGTGCCAAGGAAACGCTGGAATGGTTGTCGAGCGACATCTTCGGCAAGGTGGTGCAAATCAAGAAGGGTGTCACGATAGACCGGGACAAGACTTCCATCAATCTGAACGAAAATATGGACAGCCTCGTACCCGCCTCGAAAATCTCGGATATGCCGACGGGCTGGATCTGCGGCCAGACGGCACGGGACTTCATCCAAACAAAAACCGGCATAGGCGGCTCGATGAACGTGCAGGAAGCGGAGGAGTTCAAGACCTCGAAGTTCTTCTGCAAGACGGATTTCGACATGAAGGAAATCAAGAAGGAGGAAGCGGCGTATGTACCGCTGCCGAAGTTCTACACTTTCAAGTCGAGAGAGGAACGGGAACGCATTCTTTACCGGAATTTTGTGAATGTGGGAATGGAGGTGAAAGAAATGATAAAGGACGTGCAGAACAAACGAGGGGCGAAATAAGAAACCTGTTTCCGATATGAGGGAAAGTAAAAAAAAGTGCCTGCAATGATTCCGCGATTATTGCAGGCGTTTTGGCGTTTCCGGTATCTTGGAAAATCCTGTGGAGTTGGTTTTGGTATTCAATACTACACAAAAGTATATTATACCGAAACAAAATCAACTTTCAAGACCTTTGGAACGGAAAATAATGCTACCTTTGCAGTTGAAAAAGAAAACAAATCATATACTGTGGATATAGAACAAAAAAGCAAAATAAACCAACTGCTGCTTTCCGCCACTCCCAAAGGATTGTTATTCTCCGAATGGCTGAAAAGGAACGGTTATTCCGACCAGTTGATAAAAAGATACCGGGAATCCGGCTGGCTTGAGATGCTGTCAAAGGGAGTCATGTACCGAACGGGAGACAGCCTGTCGGCATACGCCGCATTGTCCTGCTACAACAGGCAATTGGGCAAGACGTTCCGTGTCGCAGCTCATTCTGCATTGGAACTGTTCGGCTTCAACCACTATGTGCCTATGGGGAAACCGTTGCTGATGGTGGCACACGGCAAACAGCGTGTTCCGGAATGGATACGCCACGATGTTTTCGACAGGGTGATAAAACCGTTTTCCACCGATACCTTTTCAGAACCGCAGACCGCAACGATTGTGAAATACGAAGTGGATCTGCTGGTTTCTACACCTGAACAGGCATTCTTGGAATGTCTGTTGCTTGCACCGCAACAATATTCCTATATGGACTTGTTCTATATGATGGAACAACTGACAACGCTGCGTCCCGAAATGCTACAGCAACTGCTCGAAACGACCAAGAACCTTAAAGTAAAGCGTATGTTCCTTTATATGGCAGAAAAAGCGGGACACTATTGGTTCGAGGCACTTGATACATCCAAAATAGGACTGGGAACCTCCAAATTGCAACTGTCAAAAAACGGGATTTATATCTCCAAATACAAAATAACCGTACCTAAAGAACTGAACGAATATGAATGACATCTATAAAAAAGCAGGTGGCATTGTTGATACGCATTATGCCGTCCGTGTACCGCATCAAAGATTTTGCTGTGCATGGAGGTACGGCTATCAACCTGTTTCATAAAAACATGCCTCGCTATTCAGTCGATATAGACCTCACCTATATTCCCGTAAAGGAAAGGGCCGAGAGTCTGGACGCAATCAACAACCATCTGCGAACTTTGAAAAGCTACATAGAAAAATTCCATACCGGGCATAAAAGTGATCCACAAGCATGATGTCTGGAAATTACAATGTACTTTGGACGGTGCGACCGTCAAAATCGAAGTGAACGGGACAAAGCGGGGTATCATCGGAGAGACAGAGGACAGGAAACTGTGCGAACGGGCTGAAACGGAGTTCAATATGACCTGTAAAGCACGTACAGTTTCTTATTCGCAGCTTTACGGGGGGTCAAAATTGCAGCGGCATTAAGCCGCCAACACCCACGGGACCTGTTCGATTGCAAGTATATGGAAATGGCGTCGTTTCATGATGTCAAGAACGGCTTCATGCTTTGCCTGTTGGGGAGCGACAAGCCTGTCATCGAATCTTTGCAGCCGAACGCCATCGACCAGACGGAAGCACTGGAAAAGCAGTTTGAGGGAATGTCCGATACTCCATTCACTTATTCGGATTATGAAGAGGCAAGGCATAACCTCATTCAGCAGGTAAACGACAGCCTGACCGAAACAGACCGGGAATTTCTTCTGTCATTTGAAAACGGCGAACCCGATTGGGAAAAATGCTGTGCCGGAGATTTAAGCCGCTATCCGTCCGTAAAATGGAAATTACAGAACATTGCCAAGCTGAAAAGAGCAATCCTCAAAAGCACAAGGCGGGATTTGGAAAAGCTACAGACCTTCTTATTTCCGAAGAAGGGATAAGTTTTTATGGGCACATGCCGGACAGATTGGTGTTAACGGAAAAACAATATTTGGAATCATGTACAATATGCGAGAAATAAAAGAGGAAGACTTTGAAGCGGTGGCAAAATTTGAAATTGAAATTTCTGAAATCTCATTCGGAGAAAAGGCTATTACTGACCTCGAGTTCCACTGCAAGAAATTAGCCAAAGCAAAAGACCGACGCGGAATGATCGTGATAGAAGACACGGAATCCGGTAAAATTGTGGGCTGGTATGATGGAGAAAAGCAAGAACAGCTGACCGGAGAGGTTATGTCAACTCAAGTCCATTTATGCGGATGAGTGCATTCGAGGAATGCAAATTGTAGACGACCTGTTTGAAAAAAGCATAGAATATGCGAGAGAGTGCAAGGCGGCTTATATTGTCGGCAAGGTTCATGCCGGGAACGTACCGATGCGCTCTTTGTATAAAAAGCATTGCTTCGAGCCAACCCATGTAACGATGGAAAGGAAATTGTTATGATAACGTCCGGCATACAAAGTTTTGCTCTCTCGCATGGCGAACAATACAAACACGGAAGAACAAGCCTGCGTGACTTGTCAGGTAAACTGCCTTTCGTGGCAAACGGGTGTACCATGCTGTTATGCGTTGAAGGCCGGGCTGTCGTAACCACCAATACACGAAAACGGACATTCCGCAAAGGTGATTTGCTTGTGTTGTTTTCGGACACCTTATTTGCACCGCTGTGTGTTTCTCCTTCATTCACGGCAGAATATATATCCTTGTCATTGGAACTGACAGGGGAGATTTTCTACAAAATGACTTCCCCCGCATTTTGGGACGGACTGTATGAATATCCGGTCTGCCGACTTTCGGAAGCACAATACTCATTGGCAGACGGAGTGTTCAAGCAGATGATATGGGCGATGGAGAACGGTGATGAAGAAAGCCGGAAAAACATCCTGCAAAATTGCATTTACAATGTTTTTCTGGCTTTAGATATTGTGTTCAAGCCGATGTTTCCCGACTTGGGCAAGTGTTATCAAAAGGATCAGTCAAGGGTGCTGTTCGGCAAGTTCATGTCACTGCTGGCTAAGAATTTCCATGTAAAAAGAGATGTACGATATTATGCGGACAGGCTTTGCATCACGACCGATTACCTTTATAAGATAACCTGCAAAATAGAACAGCGGACTCCGAAGGAAATCATTGACCTGTTTGTCGTAACGGAACTCAAACGCTATTTGGACAACACAGAACAGTCCGTCAAAGACCTGGCCCGTCTGTTCCATTTCGAAGACGCGTCGTACCTTTGCCGCTTTTTCCGCCGCACGGCAGGCTGTTCCGTTTCCGAATACCGCAACAGGCTTGGCCGCTCATAGGCTCCCCGCATCAAATCGCTGTATTCCACTTTCGCACATCCGAGCCGCTCCTGCAAATAGTCGAAAGCAGTCCACGGACGGACATTGGTGCCGCATGTGAACAAATCGACAGCGGCATAACCACACTCCGGCCACGTGTGTATGGTCAAGTGGGATTCTTGGATGACCACCACACCGCTCACACCCACTGGGGCGTATTTGTGAAAGTTTTCCTGTACTATGGTCGCTCCGGCACTTACTGCCGCTTCGTGCATGAATGTGCGAATCTGTTCCACATCGTCCAGTTTTCCGGGTCGCAGTTGTAGAAGTCTGCAAGGATGTGATGCCCTAAGGGAAGGTATTGCTTTTTATCCGTATTCCCGTTTTGTGCAGTCTGTCGAAAACCGTAGCTCCGCATACATTGCAGCCTTGATTTTTTCAACTCCCTGATGGTCTGATATTCCGCCTCTTTCCCCACGGCATAGACTTTGCCGCATTGCCGGCAGCGGTAACGGTTTTGCCGGAGATTGCGGTCTGCGGTGTAGATGTCATCGCGCCCTCGGTTTTTCGAGAGGAAACAAGGCGCGTGTACGTTCTGTCGTTTCCAGGACAAAGAGCTGTCCTTTGTTGCCCAAAAGAGATGCGCCCATGTATTCATTGAACCGGGTGAACATCTCTTTGATGGCCAGTCCGTGCAGTTGGAAACATTTTTGCAGAAAGTAAACCTCCGTTGCCGACTTGTTCCCGAACGAGAAAAAGATTCTCAATCCGGACTCTTCTTTCAGTACGCTAATGGCACGTGACAGGAACAAGGAAGCTCCCTCTTGCGTATAAGGCGGATCGGTGAACAGGCAGTCGAAACGCCCGCACAAATGCGGAGGCAGAGGCATCCTCAAATCCACCCGTTCACAACTTATCGGCAGGGCGAACCGTCCGGCCAGCCGCTCCAGACACTCGATATAACGACCGTCCATCTCAAGTACATGGATGTGTGTCGGGCAGATGCTTGGACCGGGATAAAGTTCTTTCAGCAGAAACCCGATGGCAAGGCTGACAAAATCATCATCGCCCATGCATACGATTTGTCTGCCTGTCAATGTGCCGTTTGCCAAGCAGAGCAAAGCCCTGCGGAATGCTGTCTGTACGGTACATTGGGCTTGGTCCAGTGCTACATCCGCTACGGGGCGTTCGTCGAATGCCGCACGGTATTTTTTACTCAGCGCGTCAGCGTATGCGTCCCTTGCCTGTTCGCTTTCCGCCAGTCGGCGATACAGGCAGAGGTCAATCCCCTTGAATCCAAGAGCTTGTTCCACATACTCCTTTCCGTTATGAGTAAGCCCTACGCCTCCGCTGCATTGTTCCAATATGCCCAGCCTGATACCTTCGTTCTTTATGGCGGTCACGATAGGTACCGGCAAGAGTAATTTTTGAGAGAGGGCTTTGTTGGAAAGTGGCGCAAAACAATACAGCTCCTGAAAATAAAGTTCAATAATCCGTCGGCTATCCTTAATTGATACTGTCTTAAATATTTTGTCGATATAATCCATTTATTACATATCGTTGATTTACAGGCTGCAAAAATAGAACAACATCATTAAGTAATAGAGAGCAAAATCCTGCTGATATGGGTACTTTTCAATACAAAGGCAGATAGGTTGGATATATGGCCAGACGGCTCAGGACTTCATCCAAACAAAAACCGGCATAGGCGGCTCGATGAACGTGCAGGAAGCGGAGGAGTTCAAGACCTCGAAGTTCTTCTGCAAGACGGATTTCGACATGAAGGAAATCAAGAAGGAGGAAGCGGCGTATGTACCGTTACTGAAGTTCCACACGTTCAAGTCGAGGGAGGAACAGGAACGCATTCTTTATCGGAATTTCGTGAATGTGGGAATGGAGGTGAAAGAAATGATAAAGGACGTGCTGAACAAACGGGAAACTAAATAGAAAGCCAGATTCCGATATGAGGGAACTAAAAAACGCCTGCAATGATTCCGTGATTATTGCGGACGTTTCGGCGTTTCCTATCTATTGTGAAAATCTTATAGTTCAAAATCAGCTTCTTGCGGCCCTACATAAAAGAAGGGAAATCAGGTGTTTTTTATATAACGGGTACATTTACCAGTCCCCCTTTTTTTGTATAATACCTGCATCTTCCGTTTTGGAGATAAACTCCCGAACCTGTTTTTCGGACAGTATATCTGCGAATATTTCCTTGAGGACAGCCCGGTTGATACAACCATTTTTACGGAAACAACAATAAAATCCTTTCAGTCTTTTACCGCAGTTTCGACGGGAGTTTATGAAAATAAAGTCGTATCTTTGCACTCTCTATCAAACAGATAAATCCATGTGAACAAAGGGTTGAACGGACATATCGCCATGCTTTCGACACAAATTATTTGTGGTTTGAATGTACCTGTCGGTAAATCGCTCCTGGCAGAGTGGATGACACCGATTGGGCTTGCCTCCTCTCGTGTTTTATTCGCCACGCTGATATTTTGGACGATCGGGCTTGTTTTCAGGAGAGAAAAGGTCAATGCCAAAGACTTGATGGTGATTGCTTTGGGCGGTATTTCCGGTGTTGCTTGTACTTATCTTTCCTTTGCGTGGGGACTTAATTATACGACACCAGTTCACTTCGCACTTATTGTCGCCTTAAATCCAATCGTAGTTATGCTCTTTTCCGTATTGTTTTTAAAAAGAAGCTATCAACCGGCGGAAGTTGACAGGTGTTCTGTTGGGAATTGCAGGAGCATGGGTCTTGATTTCACAAATGGATATTGCCGCATCCGTTGAAAATCATATACTTGGCATTGTTTTCGCCATCGTCAATACAGTTATGCTCGGATTTTATCTGATTATCATCCGAAGAGTGGCGATAAAATACTCTCCTGTCACACTTCAAAAATGGATGTTCCTATTTGCAGCATTGTCCATGCTGCCGTTCAGTATAAATGAATTGTACGTGCAACCGCTTTATCAGTCCGCGTTCTGTTGGCAACCATTACTCCAGCTTGTATTCGTATTGTTGCTGGCAACTGTTCTCAACAATCTGCTATATCCCGTCGCTCTCAAGGGGATACAGCCCACCACTGCCAGCATTTACATCAACCTACAGCCTATTATAGCTTCTGTCGTTGCCATTTTAATCGGGCAGGACATTTTTAGCTGGGATGAACCGGTTTCGGCCATACTTGTCATATCCGGTGTTTTACTGGTCAGTCATTCACAAAATAAAAAATAAAGCTAATTTGCGGTTCTGTATTCATTGGGCGTACACCCGGCCATTTTCTTGAACCAACGGCTGAAGTGTTGCGGATATGGAAATCCAAGTTCATAGGATATTTCACTTATGGACTTCGCCGTATTGAATACCCGCTCTTTAGCGACATCGAGCATTTTCTGCTGGATGTGTTTCAGGGCAGGCATTCCCGTTTCTTTTTTCATCAGGTCACTGAAATAATTCGGGGAAAGACAAAGTTTGTATGCACAATATTGCACAGTCGGCATCCCTCCATGCCTTGCAGGGGCATCAGAGGCGAAATACTCATCCAGAAGGTCCTCGAAACGCGCTAACAGGTCGTGATTGGCATTGTCGCGGGTGATGAACTGACGGTCGTAGAAGCGGATGCAATAATCAAGCAGCAGCTTGATGTTATCCACGATGAGCGAACGGCTGTGCTTGTCGATAGGATACTGCAGCTCAATGCGAATTTTTTCCATACATTCTATAACCGTCCGTCTTTCTTGTTTGGAAAGGTGCAGGGCTTCGTTGGCATTGTAAGAAAAATATGAATAATCTTTCATTATATGCGCCAATGGTGTACCTCGCAGAAATTCGGGATGAAATGCAACAACCCATCCTTCGGGCTGGTGCAGCTGCCCGTCATCTTCAGATCCCATTACCTGACCGGGGGCGAGGAAAAGCATCGTCCCCTGCTGATAATCGTATATACTTTTTCCATATTTAAGATTTCCACAGTTCGCATCTTTCAATAGAATAGCATAGATGTTATACAGTTTTTTCCCGAACCGGAGAGGCTTCCCTTTACTGCCTTCAATAACGCTGACCAACGGGTGCAGGGTCTCCACGCCAAAATAGTCGTTGTACTGCTGGACTGTATCAACCTTCATTATTTCACTCATAATTTCCTCTTTTTTAAGTCATTGCAAATATAGCTATTTTTCTGTGATAGCTTTTCATTCTGCTTTTAATTAAAAGCAAAGATACGGATTCCCGATGGTACGGCATATACCGAAATCATCGTTTTGGATACCAATTTTACTGGTATACCGGCATCGTTCTTACCGGCCCGTTGAAATTGGTAATTTCTATCCGTGAAATTGATACACAGGCTCTTAATTCCCCTATCTAATTTTGCAATCAGAAAGATAATCAAACAGATAACGACATGAAAAAAGAATCAGATTCAAGAGAACGGCATCAGTCGTCGCAGGGTTCCTGAAACGAACCGCATTGGCAGGCGCGGCCATCTGCATCGCGCCGGCATTGGAGAAAGTAACGGCCGCAGGAAAAACGCCATTACAAGGTAAATCGTCAGTATCGGCAGCAACCATTCAGCAGGAATGGCAGCAGTCCGCGCACAGCGATACCTTGAGCAGC
>ENA-OQCW01001128-OQCW01001128.1-human-gut-metagenome-genome-assembly--contig:-NODE-1128-length-11599-cov-2.665708_pt1 | contig 11599 bp, 13 predicted proteins | sample MGYA00242767_ERZ504593 | MGnify/ENA primary metagenome ERZ504593 (study PRJEB26092, sample SAMD00036307) | human gut metagenome | host: Homo sapiens | study: EMG produced TPA metagenomics assembly of... | reverse complement strand
CTGCTGTTTTTGATGTCCTCCACGGATCTGATAATCAAGGAAAAAAGATTGAGGTATATCCGATCTCCGTCATAATAGAAGGGGACAACGACGACTACTATGTAAATTTCAAAAAGGGTATGGACCAGGCCGCAGTGGAGTTCCATGGGGATGTCAGCTTTATCACCCTCTATGCCTCTGATGACCAGGACCAGCAGATGGACCTGGTAAAAAGGGAAATCAGGGACGGGACCAGGGCGGTGATTCTGGCTCCGGTAAAGCCTGAGGAGGCGGTAAGGGGACTGGAGGATATAAACCCGGGCTGCCCCGTCATCCTTCTGGGCCAGTCTCCTGATGAGGGCGGGACTCTGGATACCATCGGTGTGGACGGCAGGAAGATTGGAAGGCTGCTGGGCGAAGCGGCGGCTTCCCAGGCACCCAGGGATGTACCGGTCTATCTCTTTTGCAGGGGACTGGACTATGGGGACAGCGCCCAGGTCTACGAGGGGGTCCGGACTGTGCTGGATGAGCGGGGATATCATTACCGGCTTATTGAGAGGAAAAACCAGGACACATACCACCAGGCCATACAGGAAACGGACTCTCCCGGAGGCGGCAGGATCACCATTATAGCACTGGATGTGCAGTCGCTGGACCAGGCCACCCGGATACTGGAGGAAAACACCATATACCAGGGCCGGGTGGCAGGGCTCTACGGCGCAGGAAGCACCACCTCCCTGCTCAGGGCTCTGGATAAGGGAATTGTCACAGGGATGACTGCATATAACCAGTTTGACGAGGGATATTTAAGCGTGAAGCAGGCAGTGGAAGCTATTCAGGGTACGCGCCAGAAGCAGCAGACCATGCTGGAGGCCATCTATGTGGATGAGGATAAGCTGAGGGATAAGACATACGAGAAAATGCTCTATCCCATTGAGTAAGTGAGAGGGGCCGGAAGTAAGAGGAAACAAGATAAGGAAAGGGGCATTGTGGTGAAAGGGAAGTGGATGTATCTATTGGCAGCCTGCATGGGGCGGCTGTCCTTATAGGGGTGTGGCAGTACATGGGAAGGGAAGACGGGCGGAAGGCGGATAAGAACTCTGTCCGCATCGGGGTTCTGCTCTACCGGGGGGATGACACCTTCATCGGCACTCTGCGCACCGGCCTGGAGGACAAGGCAAAGGAATATGAACAGGAAACAGGGATCAAGGTAAAGCTGGATATCATGGACGCCAAGGGGAGTCAGAATACCCAGAACAGCCAGGTGGAGCGTCTCATTTCCCTGGGCTGCGATGCCCTGTGCATCAACAGCGTGGACCGTTCGTCGGCCTCCATCATCATTGACCAAGGCCATGGACGCAGGAACTCCGGTGGTATTCTTTAACCGGGAACCGGTGGAGGAGGATATGAACCGCTGGGAAAAGCTGTACTACGTGGGAGCGGACGCCAAGGAATCCGCTGTGCTTCAGGGAGACATCCTGGTGGATGCCTATAATCAGGATACACGAACCCTGGATGCCAACGGCAACGGCCTGGTAAGTTATGTGCTTTTGGAAGGGGAGACCAGCCATCAGGACTCCCTGATACGCACGGAGTGGTCCATCCAGACCTTAAAGGACGGGGGCGTTCCACTGGAGAAGATTACAGGAGGAATTGCCAACTGGGACAGGAGCCAGGCATCAGCCCTGATGGAGCAGTGGCTGAAGGAGTATCCGGGACAGATTGAGCTGGTGGTCAGCAATAATGACGACATGGCCCTGGGAGCCATCGACGCTATGAACCGGGCCGGAATCGGGGCCAATTCCATTAAGGTGGTGGGTATCGACGGCACCCCGGTGGGCATAAAGGCTCTGGAGGAAGGGTATCTTTTCGGCACAGTGGAATCAGATAAGGAACGCTACTCCCAGGCCATATTTGACATTGCCTGGAGTCTGTCCCTGGGCCAGGACCCGAAGGACAGGGTGCCGCAGCTGGAGGGGAATTATTACTGGTGTCCTCAGCGGGCGCTGACCCAGACTGAGGCAAAATTGCTTAAAAACTAGTGATTCATATCAGAAACACCGATGAAAAGAGATAAAATCGAAGAAATTTTATAATCATTCTATAAAAATCATATGGAAAAATGCACAACCGGGTCGTATAATAAACTTGTTGTTAAGCAAAAACAACCAAAGTCAACAAAATTATAAGGGAGGAATTAAAAATGAAGAAAGCATTAAGTGTTGCTCTTGCGTGTTCCATGGCATTATCACTGGTTGCCTGCGGAGGCGGCAGCAAGCCAACAGAAGCACCAACCACAGCAGCTGCCGGGGATACCACAACCGAAGCAGCAGCAGACACAACCGCGGCAGACACAGCAGCTGCACCGGAAGCAGGCGCAGAGGTGGCAAACAAGGATAAGCCTTTAGTATGGTTTAACCGTCAGCCCTCCAGCAGTGCTACAGGACAGCTTGATATGACGGCCCTGAATTTTAATAAGGATACATATTATGTAGGTTTCGACGCAAATCAGGGCGCTGAGCTTCAGGGTACCATGGTTAAGGACTACATCGAGAAGAACATCGACTCAATTGACCGCAACGGCGATGGAATCATCGGCTACGTTCTGGCAATCGGAGACATCGGACATAACGACTCTATCGCACGTACAAGAGGCATCCGTAAGGCTCTCGGCACCGCAGTAGAGAAAGACGGCAATGTCAACAGCGATCCTGTTGGTACAAACGCAGACGGTACAGCAACTGTTGTACAGGACGGCTCCATCGAAGTTGGCGGAAAGACATATGTTGTCCGCGAGCTTGCTTCCCAGGAGATGAAGAACTCTGCAGGCGCTACATGGGATGCTGCCACAGCTGGTAATGCAATCGGCACATGGTCTTCCTCTTTCGGCGATCAGATTGATATTGTTGCATCCAATAACGACGGTATGGGCATGTCCATGTTCAACGCATGGTCCAAGGACAATAAGGTTCCTACATTTGGCTATGACGCAAACAGCGACGCAGTAGCAGCTATCGCTGAGGGCTACGGCGGCACTATCAGCCAGCATGCAGACGTACAGGCTTACCTGACACTCCGCGTACTGCGCAACGCACTGGACGGAGTTGATATTGATACAGGTATCGGCACAGCAGACGATGCAGGCAATGTCTTAAGTCCTGATGTATATGTTTACAAGGCAGATGAGCGTTCCTACTACGCACTGAACGTTGCTGTTACTGCTGAAAACTATACAGATTTCACAGATTCCACAATGGTATACGCACCTGTATCCAATCAGCTGGATGAGGCTACCCATGCTACAAAGAACGTATGGCTGAACATCTACAACTCAGCTGATAACTTCCTTGGCTCAACCTATCAGCCTCTGCTCCAGAAATACGATAAGCTTCTCAACCTCAAGGTTGACTATATCGGCGGCGACGGACAGACAGAGTCCAATATTACAAACCGTCTTGGAAATCCAAGCCAGTATGACGCATTTGCCATCAACATGGTTAAGACAGACAATGCAGCTTCATACACATCTCTGCTTGAGCAGTAATATTCATTGAAATAAAGATGTACTGTTATTAGGGAGAAGAAATTCTCCCTAATATTAAATATTGAAACCTATCAATCTACATATACAGGAGTAAAATAATGGCAGATAAGAAAGATGATATCGTCTTATCAATACGCGGTATGAGCAAGTCCTTCGGCCGAAACAGAGTTCTGGACCATATCAACCTGGATGTGAAGCGCGGAACCGTTATGGGGCTTATGGGTGAGAACGGAGCTGGTAAGTCAACCATGATGAAGTGCCTTTTCGGCACCTACCAGAAAGACGAGGGAAATATCTTCCTGAATGGCAAGGAAGTAAGCTTTTCCGGACCAAAGGATGCTCTTGAAAACGGCATTGCAATGGTTCACCAGGAATTGAATCAGTGTCTGGAACGGAATGTAATTGATAATTTATTCCCTTGGACGTTATCCGGTCAAATTCCCATGGGTGTAATTGATGAAGGCAGGATGAAAAAGGAAGCCGCCGAGCTCTTTAGAAAATTGGGAATGACTGTTAACCTCACCCAGCCCATGGGCCGCATGTCCGTATCACAGAGGCAGATGTGTGAAATCGCCAAGGCCATCTCCTACAATTCAAGGGTGATTGTTCTGGATGAGCCCACATCCTCCCTGACCGTGCAGGAGGTTAACAAGCTCTTCGAGATGATGAGGATGTTAAAGGAGCAGGGAATTGCCCTGATTTATATTTCCCACAAGATGGATGAGATTTTTGAAATCTGCGACGAGATATCCGTGCTTCGGGACGGCAACCTGGTCATGACAAAGAGCACCAAGGATGCAAACATGAATGAGCTGATTGCGGCAATGGTCGGCCGTTCCCTTGATAACCGGTTCCCGCCTGTTGACAATACCCCAGGTGATGTGATTCTGTCCATCCAGAATCTGTCTACAAAGTTTGAGCCTCATTTGCAGGATGTTTCATTTGACGTAAAAGAAGGAGAGATATTCGGACTGTACGGTCTGGTAGGGGCAGGGCGCACGGAACTTCTGGAAACAATCTTTGGTGTCCGCACCAGAGCCGCAGGACGCGTTTATTTTAATAACCGCCTTATGAATTTCAGCAGCGCGAAGGAGGCCATGGAGCATGGCTTTGCCATGATTACCGAGGAACGGAAGGCAAATGGCCTGTTTTTAAAAGGAGACCTTACCTTCAATACCACCATAGCCAATCTGCAGCAGTATATGTCGGGTATAGCGCTTTCCGATGCAAAGATGATAAAGGCTACGTCAAAGGAAATCAAAATCATGCATACCAAGTGCATGGGCCCCGATGATATGATTTCCAGCCTTTCCGGCGGCAATCAGCAGAAGGTCATATTCGGAAAGTGGCTGGAGCGCAGTCCGCAGGTGTTTATGATGGACGAACCCACAAGAGGAATCGACGTGGGTGCAAAGTATGAAATATATGAGCTTATCATCAATATGGCGAAGCAGGGGAAGACAATCATTGTTGTTTCTTCTGAGATGCCGGAGATTCTCGGAATTACAAACCGTATTGGTGTTATGTCAAATGGACGTCTTTCTGGAATTGTTAATACAAAAGAGACAAATCAGGAAGAACTTTTAAGGCTCAGTGCAAAATACCTATAATGAGGGAGATGAATGGATATGGCGAAAGGAAACAGTAAGATTCTTACGGCTGAACAGGAAATACAGCTGCGTCAGCCAATCGAAGATCATGTCGGTAAAATACAGACAAAGATTGACAGCTTAAGGGCAGATGGCATAGATAAAGTTATCTCTCTTCAAAATAAAATTGACAGTATAAAGAGAGACCGCAATTTTAATAAGCAGGAAAAAGAAGCCGAGATCGCTAAGTTCAGGGGCGAAATGGAAAAGGCCAAAGCAGTTGAGGCGAAAAATAAAGATGAGATTTCCAGATTGATCGCTGACGCGGAAACTTATCTCAAAGCACACTTTGACAAGGATTACTATGAGCCGGTCAAAGAAAGCTGCGTGCAGGAAAAAGCTGCCGTACAGGAAAAACACCGCAGAAAGATTGCCGAACTGGAAAGAGAGCATCAGGAGATCCTGTCAAAGCTTACGGACCATCAGGAGATAAAAGATGAAAAGTATGTCTATAAAAACAGGCTGTTTGATGCAAAAATGCAGTTGGAAAAGGATCTTCAGCAGGTAAAAGACAGAAGACATATGGCATATAACTATAGATATCATCTCATTGATATGCTTCGGATGTCAAAATTCACCTTTATGGAGTCCAGAGCACAGAAATGGGAAAATTACAAATATACATTTAACCGCAGGGCATTTCTCCTGCAGAATGGTCTGTATATCGCTATCATTTTGATCTTTATCATGCTGTGTGCCATTACACCGGTGGTAAAAAATGTTCCTCTGCTTACATATAACAATGTTTTAAATATTCTTCAGCAGGCTTCTCCGCGAATGTTTCTCGCGCTTGGTGTGGCTGGCCTGATCCTTCTTACAGGTACTGACCTTTCCATCGGACGTATGGTCGGAATGGGTATGACGACCGCAACGATCATTATGCACCAGGGTATTAATACGGGTGCGGTTTTCGGTCATGTGTTTGACTTTACAGGTATGCCTATTGGTGTAAGGGTAGTTCTGGCACTGGTGATGTGTATTGTTTTATGTACGTTCTTTACAGCCATTGCAGGTTTCTTTACAGCCAGATTTAAAATGCATCCTTTTATCTCAACAATGGCGAATATGCTGGTTATCTTCGGACTTGTGACATACGCAACAAAGGGTGTGTCCTTCGGTGCCATTGAACCTACAATTCCGAATATGATCATTCCTAAATTAAATGGCTTCCCAACCATAATTATCTGGGCAGTAGCAGCAATTGCCATTGTATGGTTCATCTGGAACAAAACGACATTTGGTAAAAATCTATATGCTGTGGGCGGCAACCCGGAAGCGGCGGCAGTTTCAGGTATCTCAGTATTTGGTGTAACTGTGGGAGCGTTTATTCTGGCAGGTATTCTTTACGGGTTCGGTTCCTGGCTTGAATGCGCAAGAATGGTTGGTTCCGGCTCTGCAGCCTATGGTCAGGGCTGGGAAATGGATGCAATTGCAGCCTGTGTAGTGGGCGGCGTATCCTTTACCGGTGGTATCGGTAAGATCTCAGGGGTGGTAGTTGGTGTAATGATCTTTACTGCTCTTACTTATTCTCTTACCATTCTTGGTATTGACACAAACCTTCAGTTTGTATTTGAGGGTATCATCATTATCGCGGCAGTAACACTCGACTGTCTGAAATATGTTCAGAAGAAATAATCACGAAAAGGGTCAGAACACTTCTGGCCCTTTTCCTGCATTTTGACAGTGACGACATTTACATTTATTTTTGTATTTGTTATAATATTACAATACGAGGTGAAAAACACCTGCATGGAGACAAGAGAAATGGATACATATGAAGTGCTTTTGGTGGATGATGAGGAAGAAGTGATCCAGGTCATCATGAGGAAAATTAATTGGGAGGCGCTGGGGTTCTCAGTGATCGGATATGCTAATAATGGCATGAAAGCCCTGGAAATGGTAGAGGAATTTCAGCCGGATGTTGTGATGACCGATATCAAAATGCCATATATGGATGGTATGGAACTGTCCAACCACATTAAGACGGAATACCCCGCAACCAAGATACTGATCTTTACAGGATTTGATGAATTTGAATATGCCAAGGAAGCTATCCACCTGGAGGTTGAAGAGTATATTCTGAAACCGGTCAATTCGGTGGAGCTGACCAATGTACTCACACAGCTTAAAATAAAACTGGATCAGGAGATCAGTGAAAAGAGAAATGTGGAGATTTTACAGAAGTGCTATATGGAATCCCTGCCGCTTTTGCAGGCTAACTTCTATTCCACATTGGTTGAGGGAAGAATCCATGTAGATGAGATTCCCAAATATCTTACGGATTATCAAATTTCTTTTCCGGGGCCGTTCTTTTGCTGCGTTGTCATTCACACATCGTCAAGTCAGGTGCCAAAGGACATGAATCCTCTGCTTTTATCCACATCCGTCCATAATCAGGCCAAGGAGCGCCTGGGGGAAAAATGGCAGGCAAAATGCTTTTTCTTACTTGGGGAAATACCATATTGATCGCACAGCTTGAAAATGAATATGAGGTTTCAGAACTGACAGATGAATGCGACAGGTTCTGCAGATATGCCCACCGTATCATAGGTGCTGTTGTCACTGTGGGTATTGGTCAGGTCTGCAGTAATATCCTGGAACTGTCCCAGTCCTACAGCAGTGCAAGAGAGGCGGTTTCTTACCGGGTGATCTATGGTGCCTCCAGGGCGATCAATATCAAAGAGATCGCACCCCAGGAGATGAGCAAATCCGATGCGGCCGGTGATTCCGAATTGTCTGAGTTATTTAAAATGATCCGTCTTAAGTCCGCAGAAGAGATCACTCAGGCGGTCAACAAGTATCTGGACCATATATCCTTTCCGGCAAATCACTGCAGCAGCATCATATAGACATTATGGAGCTGGTAAGTGCATTGTACCGGTTTTCGGCTAACAATGACATTGCCTCTGATGATTTTTCCGGAGATATGAGGACCCTGTACAGCGGTCTGCTGGATTTGGGACCGGATGAACTGCGGAAATGGCTGATTGATATAGTATTTCCTTCCGTGAAAAATTGATCAGTGCACGAAGCAGGTCAACCAAATCTTTTGTATCCAAGGCTATGGAATATATCCGTAATAACTACGCGGATGAGGAATTGTCCCTGGACAATATCTGTGAGGTTTTGGGGGTGTCGAATTCCTACTTTTCCACAATTTTTAAAAAAGAGACAGGAAATTCTTTATTGGCTATTTAACGGATTACCGTATGGATCGGGCATCGCGTCTGCTGATCGAGACAAATGAGAAGAGTTATATTATAGCAAAAAATGTGGGCTACACGGATCCAAATTATTTTAGTTATGTATTTAAAAGGCGGTTTGGCGTGTCACCTTCAAAATACAGAACGGAGCATACAGAAAGTGAAAAATAAGTATTTCGGACGTTTGAAGAATGTAAAGCCGAGAGGAATACAGTCAACGATCATGTTTGCCATTTCCGTGATATCTATTTCCATCATGCTGATCCTGGGAATTGTGATGTATATCAGATTTTCCTTTTTATCCCGGCAGGAAATAACCCAGAGTACACAGAAGCTGATGGAACAGGCAGGGGAAAACCTGGAGGATTATCTGGGCAGTATGCGGCAGATTTCGGATGCGGTCTATTACAATGTGATAAAAGAGAACGATCTGTCCAACCAGGATATGGATATCCAGAGGGGGATGAACCTTCTGTATGAAGCAAACAGGGACAGTCTGCGGAGCATTGCCATATACAATAACTACGGGAGTCTGATGGCAGCGGAACCCCTTGCATCCCAGAAAGAGGACCCGGATGTGACCAGACAGGACTGGTTCAAAAAGGCTATGGGGAAAATGGAGAATATGCATTTTTCCACGCCCCACATTCAGAATCTCTTTGATGACGGCACATTGCGTTACTATTGGGTGATTTCCTTAAGCCGGGTTGTGGAGCTTACAAATAACGGGGATTCACAGTTAGGCGTTCTGCTTGTAGATATGGATTATTCCAATATTTCGCGGATGATGAAGCAGATCAATACCTTAAATAACGGACAGTATTATTATCTGTGTGACAGCAACGGGGAAATTATCTACCACATGCGTCAGATACAGATCAGCGATGGGATAGGAAAGGAAAACAGTAAAATCGCTGCAAAATACAAAGACGGCGTCTATGATGAGACCTTTGAGGGCGAACACCGGAAGGTGATCGTCAACACCATAAGCTATACCGGATGGAAACTGGTGGGTGTGATCCCTTATTCCACATTTACCCACGGAATGATCAATATCCGGTATTTTATTGTGGTGCTTATACTTCTGATGGCCATGATGCTTGTGATCATCAACCGTGTTGTCTCCGTCAGGATCTCCAGCCCCATTTTGAAGCTGAATAATTCGGTGATAGAATATGAGGCAGGGGAAAAGCCGGAAATCTATACCGGAGGTTCACTGGAGATCAGGCATCTGGGGTATTCCATTCAGAAGTCATATGAGCAGATCGATACCCTTATGCGGAAAATCGTTTTGGAACAGAACGAAAGAAGAAAAAGTGAGCTTGATGCGCTGCAGAGTCAGATCAATCCCCATTTTTTGTACAATGCATTGGAATCTATTACGTGGATGATCGAAGGGGAGAGAAATGATGACGCTGTATTCATGATCTCACAGTTGGCAAAGCTTTTTCGGATCAGCCTTTCCAAGGGACGAACCGTGATCAGTGTGAAGGATGAGCTTCAGCATGCACAGAGCTATATGAATATACAGAAAGTCCGGTATAAGAATGCTTTTTCTATTGTATTTGATGTGGACCCATCCATATATTCTTATTGTACGGTGAAACTGATCTTACAGCCCATACTGGAAAATGCCATTGCTTACGGAGTCAGCAGTATGGACGACTGTGGAGAGATCAAGGTGACCGGAGTACATAAAGATGATAATATTATCTTCGCGGTGACAGACAATGGGATAGGCATGTCCGAGGAGGAGGTAAGCCTCATACTCACGGACAGTAAACGGGTCCATAAGCACGGATCCGGAGTGGGTCTTGTGAATGTGAACAACCGCATTCAGATCCTCTTCGGAAAAGAGTATGGGCTCAGGGTTGAAAGTGAGCCGGATGAGGGGACGACGGTTTCCATCTGTATTCCGGCAGTTCCCTATACAGAGGAAAACAGCAGGATCCTGGAGAAGGGATATATTTTCAGCAGGGAAGAAATGACTGACAGGAAAACACAGGGTAAATAGAGATGAAAAACAGCAAAAGATTGTTTATTCTGATAGAAGCGGTTTTGGCTGTAATGGTAGTCATACTGGCTGCCGTTATGCTTCGGGAAAAAAACGGAAAAGCACTTGATAAGGTTTCTGTGATCATTCAGAATTCGGATGACAACCAGTGGTCTGCGTTCAAATATGGGCTGAGAATGGCAGCAGAGGACCAGAAAATTGAGATGTTTGTAGTCAGCACCGGTGGCGGGCTGACGGCAGAGGAAGCAAAGAGCATGATCGAACGCGAGATTGAGAATGGAGCCGACGCGGTGATAGTACAGCCAGTTCCGGGGGCTGACACAGAGAGAATGCTAAGAAATATAGAAAAAAAGATTCCGGTCATGCTTGTGGGATGCACGGCGTCAAAGGAAAAAGAGACTTCTGCGCTTCCGACCACTGAACCGGATCATTATGCCATGGGCAGAGCTTTGGCAGAAGAACTGCTGAAAGATTATAACGGAAATATAAATGGAAAGACATTAGGGATCCTTTCAGAAACGGCTGATTCAGAAGCGGCGGTCAATCGGGAAAAGGGGTCCGTGATGCTCTGAGAGACACCGGCGCCGTGGTAAGCTGGTCTGTCTACGATTCCTTTGAGGAGACAGAAGAAAATCTGTTGGGAGCACATCCAAGAGTGGATATCGTGATCGCTCTTGATGATAACAGTCTGACCACAGCCGGAAAAACGGCTGCGGCCAAGAATCTACATGGAGCCTTAGTGTATGGGATCGGGAATTCTACGGAAGCCGTCTATTATCTGGACACAGGCTTTGCGGAATGTCTGGTGGTGCCTGACGAATTTAATGTTGGATATCAAAGCCTGACAGAAGCGGCAGAGAGTTTAAAGCATTCCTTCCACAAAATGCAGGATAGAACCGTTTCCTATACGGTCATCCGCAGAGATACACTGTTTTCAAAAGAAAATCAGGAAGTTCTCTTTACAATGAGCCAATAAATCTGTCATGGCAAGTTGGAAGAAACCAGGGGTATACTATGAAAATGAAAAAGAATATTGGCCGCAGGAGTGATTTTCTGCATGAGTACACTGCTCTTAATGTGCCTGCGGTGAACAGCAGCAGTCAGCGTCAGATAAGATTCACGCGGGAGTGATCTGTTATAATCAAAGTGATACATTCCTTGAGCAATTGATCACCTGCTTTAAAGATCAGCTCAATGAGCTGGAGGCAGG
>ENA-OQCW01001127-OQCW01001127.1-human-gut-metagenome-genome-assembly--contig:-NODE-1127-length-11616-cov-2.678823_pt1 | contig 11616 bp, 12 predicted proteins | sample MGYA00242767_ERZ504593 | MGnify/ENA primary metagenome ERZ504593 (study PRJEB26092, sample SAMD00036307) | human gut metagenome | host: Homo sapiens | study: EMG produced TPA metagenomics assembly of... | reverse complement strand
CATAAAGTGAGCCGTGAAATCGTGGATCTTGGTGTGGAAAACAAAGTGAAAGTGATAGTCCTGCCGCTGTATCATGCCGATTTCAGCAGAATGGTACAGTATCGCACTGGTAATTTTACACCTTTGCATTTGAGCAGCAGGATAAGAACATATTTGAAATATAAGGCATGGGAGGCAGGGATGATCGTACTGGAACATAGTGCAGACCATACAAGCAGCCGATGTGCCATATGCGGCGGAACTGTGAAAAACAGGGAAGTCAATACCTATGTGAAAATGGTCATCAGGGCAGCCGTTTTCTGAACAGTGCCAGAAAATCTTGGGAGAAAGTGCCAGGAGGATTTCAGGAAGAAGAGAGGCTGTTTAGATTAAATACAAATTTGATAAGTAATATATAATATTACAGCGCATGTGCCATTTTTTCATATGGTCAGATGATGGAATATAGGTGTGTTATGCACTCTTATATAGATACCGGGAAACCGGAAAAGAGCAGATTCCAATGGTATCTGTTCTTCGGTGGAATATCGCCGGCTGGCTCCATATGGGGTCAGCAGAGAATTGTCCGTTCGCAGTTGGGCAGACAATATTCAAAGTAATAAAAGAAAAAAGGTGATGATTCTGTCTTTACTGTGCTGATGGCAAGAAAGTATTCAGCAGCTAGGTAAAAGCACCATGGTGAAGGTGATCCTGCATGGATTTTACCCGTAACGGTGAAGATACGGAGCATTTACGAAAAAAGCTGTAAAGAGATTTAGAAATATGAGGGGAGAAATTATGTGGCAGATAATCATTGTGCTGCTGCTTCTGCTGGTTCTGTTCCTGTTTGTGATGGTGTTTGCTTTGGCGAAGATCAATTCCGGGGACAGGAAAAGGGAGGATAAAGAGCAGGAGGCGTTTATTCGTAATAGTCATAATGTGGGAAAGGCCGAAAATGCGGGCATTGATATCGGTATAGTCCATAATGAAGAAAAGAAATGGGATGCAGCACAGGTGAATGAGGAAAGAGACAGCGTGCAGGAAGAGCTGATACGGAAAGCCGGTAAAAAGAAAAAAGTTATGGAACACTGGCAGGCGATTGCGCTTTGGCTGATGCTTTACGATGTTGTGGCTGTGAATGCGGCCTATATTGTGGCCTTATGGGTGAGATTTGACTGCAGGTATTCTTTGATTCCGGATGTTTATCTGCGGGCATTTTTGAAGTTTGCGCCATAGTATACGGTGTTTAGCATTGTGGTTTATTGGGTGTTGAGACTGTATAAGAGTGTTTGGCGGTTTGCCAGTTTTAGTGAGTTGTTCCGGATTGGAGCGGCGAATATTGTGACTGGGCTGTTTCAGATTATTGGGATCACTTTATTTTTGAAGAGAATGCCTATTTCTTACTATCTGTTTGGAATAATGCTGCAGTTTGTGTTTACGGTTGCCGTTCGGTTTTCTTATCGCTTTATTTTGTTGGAGCGAAATCGGAATAAACAGAATGAAGAGGATGCGGTTCTTCACCGGGTCATGCTGATTGGGGCAGGAGCTGCAGGGCAGATCATTATACGAGATTTGAACCGGGCCAGTGAGGTGAAAGCAAAGGTTTGCTGCATTATTGACGATAATCCGAATAAGACGGGACGTTACATAGAAGGGATTCCCATTGTTGGGAACCGGGATGATATTCTGCTGAGTGCGGATAAATATAAGATTGATCAGATTTTACTTGCAATTCCCAGTGCATCGGCTGAGGAGAAGAGAGATATTCTCAATATCTGTAAGGAGACCGGGTGTGAACTGAAGATACTTCCCGGGATCTATCAGCTGGTAAATGGGGAAGTGGCGATAAGTAAAATGAAGAATGTGGCTGTGGAGGATTTACTGGGAAGAGACCCGATTAAGGTCAATATGGAGCAAATCTTCCATGCACTGCAAAATAAGACGATCCTTGTTACCGGCGGGGGTGGATCTATCGGAAGCGAACTGTGCAGGCAGATTGCGGCCCATGGTCCGAAACGGCTGGTTATCTTTGACATTTACGAAAATAATGCGTATGACATTGAGCAGGAGCTGAGAAGGAGATATCCGAAGCTGGATTTGGTGGTTTTGATCGGTTCGGTGAGGGACAGCAGAAGAGTGAACAGTGTGTTTGCGGAGTACCGACCGGATGTGGTTTATCATGCGGCGGCTCATAAGCATGTGCCATTGATGGAGACAAGTCCTTGTGAAGCGATAAAGAATAATGTTTTGGGGACGTATAAAACGGCCAGTGCGGCGCTGCAGAGCGGGTGTGAGAAGTTTGTGCTGATCAGCACGGATAAGGCGGTCAATCCAACGAATATTATGGGGGCCAGTAAACGGTTGTGTGAGATGGTGATACAGACCATGGACAGGCTGGGTAAGCAGGGAAAGCCGGTTGTGCTGCCGGATTTGAATGGACATGAAGAGGACGTTGATTATGATATGGCTGCAGTTACAAGGGAACCCGGATCTGAAAAGGAAGAAAACAGGAGGAAGCCTACGGATTTTGTAGCAGTGCGGTTTGGAAATGTGCTTGGGAGTAATGGGTCTGTGATTCCGTTGTTTAAGAAACAGATAGAAGCGGGCGGGCCGGTTACGGTTACACACCCGGATATCATTCGGTATTTTATGACGATACCGGAGGCAGTGAGTCTCGTGCTGCAGGCGGGGACGTATGCAGAAGGTGGTGAAGTATTTGTACTGGATATGGGGGCACCGGTGAAGATTGACACGTTGGCCAGGAATCTGATAAAGCTGTCGGGGTATAAGCCGGATGTGGATATTTCGGTTGTATATACTGGGTTGAGGCCCGGGGAGAAGCTTTATGAGGAGAAACTGATGGCGGAGGAAGGGATGAAGACTACGCCGAATAAGTTGATACATATTGGGAAGCCGATTCCGTTTGATACGGAGAGATTCATGAAGGAAATGGAACAACTGGCTTGTGCTTCTTATAACAATCAAGAGGATATCTATAAATTAGTGAAAATGGTGGTTCCAACTTATAAAAAGGATAAACTTTTACATAGCTGAATTATAAAAGAGTGTTTGATGAAATGATTTAAACATGGATTGCACTGAAAACTATGAAAAATAAATTAATCGGGAACTGGGTTTCTTTAAAAATTGATCAAAGAATAGAGAGAGGGTTAAGGCGATATGAGAAAAATCCAATTTAGTCCGCCTGATATAACGGATGCTGAAATAAATGAAGTTGTATCAGCACTTAAGTCTGGATGGATAACAACTGGACCTAGAACGAAAGAACTGGAAAGACTAGTGGCTGATTGGAGTGGTACATCTAAAGCGGTCTGCTTAAATTCTAATACAGCTTGTGCAGAAATGACACTGCGGATTTTAGGGGTGGGTATTGGTGATGAAGTAATTGTGCCGGCATATACATATACAGCATCGGCTTCAGTTGCAGCCCATGTAGGTGCAAAAATCATTATGATTGACTGTGAACCGGGTAAATTCACAATGGATTATGAAAAGTTAGAAGCAGCAATAACAGAAAAAACTAAAGTTATTATACCCGTTGATTTATTTGGTATTCCAGCAGACTATGAGTGCATTATGAAAATTGTTGAAAAGAAAAGAATATTTTTCTACCATCAAATAATAGGATTCAGCAGGCTATTGGCAGAGTGATTGTAATGGCGGACGGGGCGCATTCTTTCGGGGCTGAGTATAAAGGAAAATCTGTTGCTAAATATCCTGATTTTATGAATTATAGTTTTCATGCTGTAAAGAATCTAACAACGGCGGAAGGTGGAGCTGTTGTGTGGAATGACATAGAAGGTATTGACAATGATAAATTATATCAAATTTATATGCTGTTGAGTTTACACGGTCAGAGTAAGGATGCATTGGCCAAAACACAGTTAGGGGCATGGGAATATGATATTGTAGAACCTTGGTTTAAGTGCAATATGACAGACATTCACGCAGGTATCGGTTTGGGTCAATTACGCCGATATGAGAGTATTTTGAAACGCCGAAAAAGTATAATTACAAGAATGGATGATGCTTTTAAGAACCTTCCTGTAAAAGTGCTGAGTCACTATACGGATGATTATAAGGGATCAGGTCATCTCTATATTATGAGGCTGTTTGATTATAATGGAAGTGCTTTAAATTGTGAAACAAGAAATGATTTTATTGTGGAGATGGCAAAAATGGGAGTCGCAACAAATGTTCACTATAAGCCGTTACCGATGCATACAGGGTACCAAAAGCTGGGATTTAATATTAATGATTATCCAAATGCCTATAATCAATTTAAAAATGAAGTAACACTGCCGCTGCATACTTGTTTAAGCGATGAGGATGTCGAATATGTAATTAAATGTGTAAGAAAAGTGGTCAAACATTTATTAGGGTAGAGTTTAAGGAACAAGGGTAAGAATGTGGAGAGGATTATGTGTAGAACAAGTACATAATCGTCAGAAAGAGAGAGACTTATGATTATTATTATTGGAGCATCAAGTTTTATTGGGGTACACACAGTTGATGAATTTATAAAACAGGGGTGTGAAGTTCTTGTTACAGGAAGAAACAATAAATTTCGTGAACATTACGAGAGATTAGGAGTTAAATATGAAAACCTAGACCTGGTGAATCCGGAAGATTTTGAAAAACTTCCTACAGAAAATGTAGAAGGGGTTATTTTATTATCCGGTTTACTGCCGGCGAATGCGCAGGTGAATTTGGATGAAGATGAAAATGCAGCAGATTATTTCAAAGTGAATACAATTGGAACTATAAATGTTCTGGAATATTGCAGGCACAACGGAATTAATAGGTTGATTTCTACATCTTCGTATGCAGATGTATGTAATTCATGGACTGCGGAAAAACCATTAACAGAAGAGGAACCAAGGTCATTTTCATTTAAAGGGGATCATGCTGTATATGTACTGTCAAAGAATGCAGCTTGCGATGTAATGGAATATTATAATCAACAGCACGGAATGAGTAATGCTGTATTTCGTTTTCCACCGGTTTACGGTGTAGGTCCGCATGGATCTTTATTTATCAATGGAAAGTATGTGAAATCAGGTCTGCAGATATTTATGGATAAAGCATCAAGAGGTGAGGACATTACGATTTATGGTAATAAGAATTTAAGCCGTGATGTGGTTTATGTAAAGGATGTGGCCCATGCGTTTTATTTAGCAATAAGGAGTGAAAAAACTTATGGTTTGTACAATATGACATCAGGAAAGGGCGTAACATTACAAGAACAAGCAGAAGTAATAGCTGAATTGTTTGCTGAGACTCCGGATAAAATATCAAAGATTGTTTACAAACCAGAGATTCAAAACAACACACCATCCTATTTATTTAGTATGGAAAAAGCAAAAAGGGATTTTGGATTCGAGCCAGCATTCCGAGATTTTAAGACCATGATGAATGATTATAAAAAAGATTTAGATGGCCATAAATATCAAAATCTATTCAACTATTAGAAAGGCCAGGGAGTCCGTTCAGCATTTGATTTGTGTCGGAGGAAAGAAAAAATAATATGTACAATAACGTAAAAAGAGTAATTGATTTATTTATTTCTTTGATGATCTTACCCGTTTTATTGTTTTTGATAGTAATCGTTGGTGTATTAATAAAATTGGATGACCAGGGTCCTGTTTTTTATATGGCTGATCGGATTGGTTATCATGGAAGAATCTTTAGGATGTTTAAGTTTCGGTCAATGAAAGTAAATGCACCGGATTTAAGATATGCGGATGGCTCTACATATAATTCTAAAAATGATTCTCGTGTTACCAAAGTTGGACGTTTTTTGCGCAAAACTAGTATTGATGAGATACCACAGCTTTTGAATGTTTTGCAAGGTGATATGGCGCTTATAGGACCAAGACCAGATAGTGCCTTTTATCTGAGTGAGTACACAGAGGAGGAGCAAATAATTTTAAATGTTCGTCCGGGAATCACGGGATACAATCAGGCTATCAATCGTAACGCAGTTGGAACAAAGGAAAAGTTAGAGAATGATATTTTTTATGTTAAGAATATGTCATTATGGTTTGATATAAAAATTATTTTTATGACGGTGAGAAGTGTACTCTTTTCAAAAAATGTATATCGTGATGATGCGAATAAGGGGAATAAAGCAGAAAGAAAAAATACGTTTGAGAAAAAGATAGTTCCGAAAGGAGAAAATAAAAGTGAAAAAAATAATGATTTTAGGAGCAAGCATCCTCCAGCTTCCTGCAATTAAAAAGGCGAAGGAAATGGGATTGGATGTGATTGCTGTAGACATGGATCCGGATGCTGTCGGGTTTAAAGAAGAAGGGATAACGAAATTGCAGATTAGTACGATAGATACTCCCCGAATTGTAGAGGCTGCTCGTGCTTATCAAATAGATGGGATAATGACGCTTGCTTCCGATATGCCTATGCAAGCGGTTGCTACGGTGTGTGAAGAGTTGGGATTAATAGGTATTACCCCTCAAACTGCTCTTAATGCGACAAATAAGGCGGAAATGCGTATGTGTTTTAAAGCGCATGATGTTCCTATCCCTGAGTTTTATATAGTTAGTGAGCTTGATGAATTTATGGAGGCGACTAAGCATTTTACGACTAAATTTATAATAAAGCCTGCTGATAATTCGGGGAATCGTGGGGTGAAACTTATAACAGATATAGCGGATGAAAAGGTCTTGATCCAAGCTTTTAATTATAGTAAGAAGTATAGCAGGGATGGACGAGTTCTACTTGAGGAGTACATGGAAGGCGATGAGTTTAGCGTAGAGACAATGAGTGTTGATGGTGTATGCCATGTGATTCAAGTTACGGATAAGTTGACTTCTGGTGCGCCCTATTTTGTGGAAATGGGACATACGCAACCCTCCATGTTCGCAGAAGATATTAAGATGAGGATAGCGGAAGTCGCAAAAGCAGGGATTAAAGCATTAGGTATCGATCATGGTCCTTCGCATACGGAAATAAAACTTACGTCTACTGGGCCTAAGATAGTCGAGATAGGAGCAAGATTGGGGGGAGACTGTATTACGACTCATCTTGTCCCATTATCAACAGGTATTAATATGGTAGAGGCTAATATACGTATAGCTTTAGGAGAATATACTGATTTGAAAAGTAGATTTAATAGAGGTGCAGCAATTCGTTTTATCCAATCTTCAGTGGGAGTTATTAAATCAATAAAAGGTATAGATGCTGTGAAAAAAGATTCGAATGTTATAGAATTTGTATTATTGAAAAGAGTAGGTGATAAAATTTCAGAAATACGTAATAGTTTGGATCGTATAGGCTACGTTATAACACAAGGAAATACTCGTGAAGAAGCTGTAAGATTCTGTGAACAAGCTGTCGAAAAGATTCAATTCGAAATGGAGTAAATCATGTATAAGAATTTCTTTAAACGTTTATTTGATATTATAGGTGCGCTTTCGGCTATACCATTTGTCCTTCTTATAAGTTTGTTTGTTGGTTTGGCTATTTATATAGAAGATAGGGGAGATATATTTTATCTTGCTTCCCGGCGCGGTCGTTATGGAGAGATATTTAAGATGTTTAAGTTTCGTTCGATGAAAATGAATGCTCCGGATATCCGTAACTCAGATAATTCCACCTATAATTCACCTGATGATCCGAGGATTACTAAAGTGGGTAGATTTATCCGTAAAACGTCTATTGATGAATTACCTCAGTTTTTTAATGTCTTGATTGGAGACATGAGTTTTATCGGACCAAGGCCTGTGACTACGGATCGACCGCTGGAGGAGTATGATGAGAAGCGAAAGATACGGCTGGAGGTACGTCCTGGAATTACAGGTTATTCGCAAGCTTATTTCCGAAATTCCATTTCTAATGAGGAAAAATTGGAGAAGGATGCGTTCTATGCTCGAAATGTGACTTTTGGGGGTGATCTTAAAATCATTTTTGCGACAGTTAATACAGTCGTTTTCCGTAAAAACATATATAATAAGAAGAATCGATAATGAATGTGAAAGGTAAACGCTTGCTTATATTAGGAGCTGGGCGTGGGCAAATAGGGCTGTATAAGGCGGCTCGTGAAATGGGGGTGGTAAGTATTGCGGGAACGATGCCGGACAATGGTCCCCCTTGCATACCCTTGGCTGATGAGGTGTGCTATATGAATATCCTTGATCCGGATGAGGTGGAGAGTAAAACAGCTGATTTACGATTTGACGGCGTGGCAACTTGTTGCTTGGATCGTGGCTTGAAAGCTCTTGGACGGTTATGTGATACATGTGCATTACCTGGATATTCGGAGGAAGTAGCGGAGCTTTGTAATGATAAATCAAAAATGAAACTTCGATTCAGTGAGTATGGTGTAAATACGGCCCCATTTAAACAAATATATACGGATGAGGCGTTATTAGACGCTATAGATAAGGTTGGTGGATATCCTGTGATTATTAAGGCTACGGATTTAGCGGGTAGTCAAGGTATTTATAAAGCCGTTAATAAAGAAGAGGCTTTTGATGGATTTTGTAAAGCGATGAGTGCTACTCGGGTTGACTATGTGCTTGTGGAGAAATTCTTGCAGGGACGTGAGTTTGGGGCACAGGCATTTATCTCTAATGGTGAAATCCTTTTTGTTATGCCTCATGGTGATATACTTTATCAGGCAGATACGGCAGTTCCTGTAGGACATTATGTCCCTTATGAATGTTCGGAATATACTTCGTGAAAAAATAAGGAAAGAAGCCGAAATGGCTATCAAAGCTATTGGGACTTAATAATTGCGCTGTTAATATCGATTTTATAGAAGAAAATGGTGTAATATATGTGTTGGAATTAACGGGTCGTATCGGAGCCAATTGTTTGCCTGAACTTGTAAGTATTCATTATGGCTTAAATTATTACCAGATGGTGATTGCAGCAGCGCTGGGCATTGATCCAAAAGAAATATGGAATGGACGTAAAGAAGGTGAGGCGGGTTTGTCAAGAATGATAAATTTCTCCAGAAAGAGACGGTATTTTAGAAGACATGCGATATGTAGGTGAAAGGGACTCTTTTATTTATGATTTGACATTCTTTGTGCGTCCCGGTTCTGAGGTGAAAAGATTTGCCAATTCAAGTCATTGTTTGGCTCAAATAGTAGTGAAAGGGCAGGATTTAAAAGAATGTGAAGAGCGAATGGAAGCGGTTGTTTCTAAAATTGATATGAAGTTAAAATGAGGATCTCATTTCTCTGTGAGATACGAAAAATAGAAGATTAAAATTATTTCTTATGAAGAAAGTTCCTTTTTCTCCTCCTGATATAACTGAGAGTGAGGTTAATCTAGTATCAGAGGCTCTTCGTTCCGGTTGGATCACCACGGGGCCTAAAACAAAAGAATTTGAGAGATTAATTGCCATGTGCTGTCAGACGGAGCAAGCTGTATGCTTGAATTCGGCTACGGCTTGTATGGAGTTGATATTGCGTGTTTTGGACGTTGGGCCAGGAGACGAGGTGATTACTTCCGCTTATACGTATACCGCTACCGCAAGCGTAACTTGTCATGTAGGGGCAAAGGTTGTCATGGTAGATACCGCTCCTGATTCGTTTGAGATGGATTATGATAAGTTGGCAGATGCGATCACGGAGAAGACAAAGGTGGTTCTGCCTGTTGATCTTGCCGGTGTGGTTTGTGATTATGATAAGATATTCGCTGCCGTAGAGAGCAAGAAACATTTGTTTTCGCCAGCGAACGATATCCAGAAGGCGTACGGTCGGGTTATCGTACTTGCGGATGCCGCTCATGCTTTTGGTGCCAAATGGCATGGAAAGATGTGTGGTGAGATCGCTGATTTTACTTCGTTTTCCTTCCATGCCGTGAAAAACCTTACGACAGCAGAGGGAGGTGCGTTGACTTGGAGAAATCATGATGGGGTTGACAACGAGTCTCTTTATAAACAGTTTCAATTGCTTTCCCTTCATGGGCAGAACAAGGACGCGCTTGCTAAAACGAGGTTGGGGGCATGGGAGTATGATATTGTCGCTCCGTATTATAAGTGTAATATGACGGATGTGATGGCGGGTATTGGTCTTGCGCAGTTGAAGCGTTATCCGGAAATGCTGTATCGTCGTCGTCAGATTATTGAGAGGTATAATGAAGGACTGAAGGGGCGCAATGTGCAGGTCTTGGATCATTTTGGTGATGACCATTCTTCGAGTGGGCATTTGTATCTTGTACGTTTGCTTGGTGAGGATGTGGAATATCGAAATGCTGTGATAGAACGGATGGCTGAACGTGGGATCGCTTGTAACGTACATTATAAACCTTTACCGATGATGACAGCCTATAAAAATTTAGGTTTTGATATCGTAGATTATCCGAATGCTTACAACCAATACCATAACGAGATTACTCTTCCTTTGCATACCAGTCTTACGAATGAGGACGTAGAGTATGTGATCTCTAATTTTGTTGATATTATTACCCAATAAAATAATCAATCGATTTGAAACGTTTTTTTGATGTTGTAGCCAGCGGGATAGGACTTATCTTGCTTAGTCCTCTATTTATCATTTTGACAATTTGGATTAAGTGTGATTCTACCGGATCAGTTTTTTATAGGCAAATTCGTGTAGGACGTAACAATCGAGATTTTCAGTTGCTTAAATTTCGAAGTATGCGTGTAGGTTCTGATAAGAAGGGACTTATTACCGTAGGAGGGCGTGATCCACGGATTACACGGTCTGGTTATTATATCCGTAAGTATAAATTGGATGAGTTTCCTCAATTGATCAATGTACTCAAAGGGGATATGAGTTTGGTAGGTCCTCGGCCCGAGGTACGTAAGTATGTTGATCTGTACACGGCTGAACAACGGCGTGTGTTGGCAGTTAGACCGGGTATTACAGATTATGCGTCTATAGTGTATATGGATGAAAATAGATTACTTGGACAATCCTCAAATCCCGACAAAACTTATGTTGAGGATATTATGCCGGCGAAAATTAAACTTAATATGAGATATATTAATCATCCTACATTGTTTGAGTACTTTAAGCTGATATTTCTTACGATTTTTAAAATAGCTAGATAAAAAAGATCGATTTTGTTTTTATGTGAAATGTTATCGGGAAGAGTTGGTGTAAGAACCGGCTCTCCCTTTTTTTATTTCTATCGAACGCTTGCGTTTAAAAGGCGATCGCCACCTCCGCACCGATCTGGAAGGGCTTACCCAGTTGGATAAACGGATTCCCGAATGACTCGAAATAAAATGCAGAGTAATGGGTGTTCGTTATATTACGGCTCCATAGGTTTACGTTGACGATACCTTTGCGACGCCTACCTTTGCGTTCACCGTTCCGTAGAATTTCTGGTAGATGTCGTTTCGCTCGGTCCAGAAGATCTTTCCGACACCGCTGAATTGGGCGGAGCGGAGAATTGGTCTATCCATGCGTTAGCGGAACAGGCGGGTGTATTGCAGTCCTACGTTGAAGGTATGACGTGGGGTATATGGGATGAAGTTGTTCTTGAAATCCTCTTTCCCATTGTTGTAATCCCGGAACGTAGCATGGGTGAAACCGTAATTAACGTCGGCGGTTAGCCCATCGATGATGCGGGCACGCAAGGAGGCCTCTATACCGTAGCTTTTGGCTTTCCCGGCGTTGG
>ENA-OQCW01001126-OQCW01001126.1-human-gut-metagenome-genome-assembly--contig:-NODE-1126-length-11618-cov-1.940127_pt1 | contig 11618 bp, 13 predicted proteins | sample MGYA00242767_ERZ504593 | MGnify/ENA primary metagenome ERZ504593 (study PRJEB26092, sample SAMD00036307) | human gut metagenome | host: Homo sapiens | study: EMG produced TPA metagenomics assembly of... | reverse complement strand
CAAAGGACGCTTCCAAAGAAACTGCTGAGGCTGAAAAAGAAGATGAGGCTGTTATCGACATCGAGCCAAAAGAAGAAATCACATACGAAGATTTCTCAAAAATGCAGTTCCAGGTAGGTGAGATTATCTCCTGTGAGGCAGTAAAGAAGTCCAAAAAGCTTCTGTGCTCTCAGGTAAAGATAGGATCTCAGGTAAAGCAGATTGTTTCCGGTATCAAAGCTCACTACACACCAGAAGAAATGGTTGGCAAGAAGGTTATGGTTCTTGTAAACTTAAAGCCGGCAAAGCTTGCAGGTGTTTTTATCTGAAGGTATGCTGTTATGTGCAGAGGATGCAGACGGAAATCTTGCACTGATGACACCAGAAAAGAAAATGCCAGCTGGCGCTGAGATTTGCTAAATCAGTTCACACGTCACACTAGATTTGACAAATTCCATGCTTGCATGAAAATTTGTCAAATTGGTGGGACGAAGGGAACTGAAAACCAAGCCAGGGGGACCTGTCCCCCGGCTTTTTTTGTATTACAAGCAAGTTTATCGCAAGGGCACCTCGATGAATGACTTTGTCGGCACCCACTACATAACGTGATATCCTGCAAATAATAACTCACAATTACCACATTTTCAAATATTCATACAGTTCATCAACCGTCTCAAATCCCATTTTTCTATACATTTCTTTCGGTGTATCGTCTGCATCTGCATGCAGGAACATTTCTTCCTTAAACTGAGATGCAATGTGTTTCATAAGTGTGGTCGCCACGTAACGCTTGCGAAATGCTTCCCTTACAACAAGAGCATCCATCACCACATAGCCATCTATCGCATATGCATAGCAGGCACCTGCCGGTTTTCCATCCAGATATGCCACATAATAATGAAATCCCGGTATCTTCATCGCCTTTTTTACGTAACGCGCATCACGTCTTCTGATAAAATCTTCGCCGTAGTCTGAAGCAAAAGTTTCGATATCAATTTTAAGCAAATCGGCTAATACATCACCGGAAGCACTGTCATATATTATTACGTCAGGGTTGTCTTTCCATCTTGCCATATTTTCTTTCTTATTTCTAAGAAGCATTGTTTCTGTGCAGCATTCTTCCAAAGAAAAACGTTTGATCAGAACCTCATCTAACTTTTCTCTTGTATCGAGCTTTAGAAATCCTCTGCCTAGCTGATGCTGATATGCAATTGCTTGCTCGAGTTCTTTGTCTGTTGGATCATCTACTAATGTGGCAAACTGGTTGTGATCGTACATATCATAGAGATCATCATCCTGCCATTTTTCCAGATGCTCAGAAAATGCACGTTTCTGTGAGAACAGCTGTTTAAATGACTGTTCTGCCTTGCGAACATGCGAAATTTCATCCATCAATACAAAATCCACAAAGTGTTCTTTTGTCAGCTCATAATCGACCACACTCTGTTTCTCACCAACCTGATCGATCCACGCGTCTATTCGGACATCTACCTTTTGAAATCCCAACCGCTCATAGACATGCTGTGCTCGCTTATTTTTCAAATTCGTATCTAGCACAATCTTTGTATAACCGCGCGAAAACAATTCTCGAATCAGCATACTTAGCACAATTTTTCCAAGTCCCTTTTCCTGAAATGCGGGATTGCCAAAATTTTAATTCCAATATCTGCTGTACGATTTTCAATCGTATCTTCTCCAGTCTCCTCTAAGCTATCTCCTAGGTTGGCATAGCTCATTTCTCCGATTCGATTCCCATCATACCAGATCACCAAGTGCCTTCTTGTATCATCATTGTCTGCTGCGATCTGCTTTTGAACCTTTTCTTCGCTTGTCCCAAGTCCATTTGGAAATCCGGCATGAGCCATCACTGCACCATCGTTCCACCAGCTAACGAGTTGCTTACAATCTTCCTTCTCTGCATTTTTAATGCAAAGCTTTCCCTTCTCTAATTTCATTTAATGTGCCTCCCTATTGTGCTTGATAAAATCAATAAATGCCTCTGCCGCATGCGACAACACACGATCCTTTTTCCAAATCAACGCATAAAATGCCTTCGCATCTGGGTGATTGATTTGTCTAATACAGACCTCGCGGTCTCGTACAAGTGACGATATCGACTCTGGATAAATCGCAATTCCAACTCCATTTTTGCTGAGTTCATAGGCATTCATCATATGCGCCACTCTTCCGCGAATAATAGGCATACTCTGCGGATCTGAAAACCATCCATGAATCTCACCCTGACGCGATTCACGTGACGGGATCAAAAGATCATATGGAAGCAGTTCATTCGGATTGATCGGTTCATTTGTCTCTGAATAAAGCGGATGACCTTTCGGAATCATCGCCACCCACGGCTCCTCGTATACCTCTAACACATGAAACTCCTCCGTGTTAAATGGCGCCGTGATCATCGCAACTTCGCATAAGCCCTTCGTGACACGATTATTTACATCATCTGTATTTCCATTCCACAAAATATACTGCACATGCGGATGCATCTTCTGAAACTCTGAAATCCAATGTGCAAAAAGATGAGGACCACATCCCTCAACTGAGGCAATGTAAAGTGTTCCCTGTAAGCCATCTTTTCGGATTCTCACTTCTTCCTCAGAACGGTTCACCAGATCAAGAATCTGCGATGCGTACTGCAAAAACAATTCTCCTTCTTCCGTGAGTTTTACCTTGTGCGGTGAGCGCTCAAATAATTTTGTGCCAAGCTCCTCCTCTAAATCCTGAATCTGACGGCTGAGCGGGGGTTGGGCAATCGCAAGTTTTTCAGCTGCTCTGGTAAAATTCTTCTCCTCTGCCACTGCCTTAAAATACCGAATATGACGAAGCTCCATCGAATCACCTGCCTTTCCAAACAAACCTACAAATCATTCTTGACCTTTTTTGATCTTATTTTATCGGTAACAACAATTTGCTTTCGTAGTAATTCCTCTTCATAATAACATGTATAATCGCCTTCTTACAATACCCAAAAAGTATTATTATACATTTATTATATGTATTTCACATTTTCATTGCCGTGTGCTACTATAAAACCATCAAAAAGAGATCCGGCCGGTCTCCAAAAAAGAACCAACTCATTACTTCACTAGTATAGAGTTAATTAAAGAAAGAGAGGTATTTATTATTGAAGAAGATTTTAGATTAAAGGATCAAGCGAAATTTTTTTAAGGAATATTATGTAAGCTTTGGTGAGAGAATCTGATGCGAACATATTGCGAAAATGATATAGAACATTTATAGGGTGCCGCCTTTGAACACACTGCAAACTGGTTCAAGCGCGACACCCTTTTTGTTACTCATTCGTTATCCGTTTTCTGTTACTTTATTTTCTTATTTTATTACCGAGCCAGGGGGACAATAAAAAACCACCTCCCTGTTCCTCTACTCCCTGTACCACCTGAGGCACTAATTGAGTCATTGTATCTGTCCCATATGGCGCACTCACATTTCTAATTGCTTTACCACCTTTTCAAAATCATTAACTCCAGATACCGCTATATCAATATCACTGCGTTCTCTTGCTGTCCCTTTCGCTCTTGAACCGTATAGAACCACTTCTTTTGCTTGAAATTCATTACATATTTTTATTATTGTCTGTATAATCTCTTCGACTTTCAAAAAAGTCACCTCGCTTCCTAATTTTAATGTTCTTCTAACCACTTTTTGACTATTTTTGATACCTTTATGTTACTATAGCTTTTCTCTTTTATCAAGTAGAACAATTGGGGGATTGCCCCTAGGGTGAGTCAGTAGGTATCTTTACGAAGAATATCGAGGTATTCGGTATAAGAATATATTTTGGCTTTTCCAAATTTGTCTGTTTGCTTCAAGATTCTATAATCAACCAAGATAGAAACCACCTTCGACACAGTGTTGTATGACATTTCAAGAGTCGCAGCGGTTTTCTGAATATCGATGATCGGATTGGATTCCAAATAAGAAAACACTTTAAGAACACTAGTACGCTGCCTTTTTGTAAGAGTGTCAAATAATTTTGTGCTTTTATCGTGTAGCGCAGTAAGTCTGTCGATTGTATGAATTGCATCCTCCGCAGAATCTGCAAATGCCTGAAGGAAAAATGAAATCCACTGTTCATAATCACCAGTACGTCGTACCTGTGTCATACGGTCATAGTATTCAATTCCATAATGAGCGGAAAGAATCTTTGCGATGGAAGTACCACCGGCACCGCAGGTTCTGGTAATGGTAACAGCAAAATGTTTCATATTCCAACCTCCCTCAAACTTAATTGCAGCGGTCTGCAAATCAAAAAAACAATGGAATTGCAAACCACAAAGCTTCTTATATAAGAAGTATATATGATAGTTACTAAAAAGTCAACGCGTCAAAAACGATCGTAAACGAGAGAAAAACGTCACAGTATGACAAAAAATTAACAAAAAAAGTATGAAATTTATTTGAGTTTTTTAAAACAATTCGCCAATGACAATTTTGTATCATCATACTATAATGAATGTGCGAAAAAGGAGGCATGCAGATGAATCAGATTATTCAAAGATTAAGTGAAGTAGAAACTGCAGCATCTTCAATTATTGAGGAGGCAGGTGCAAAGAAGAAGCAGATGGCCAAAGACCAAGATGCCAGAATTGCAGCCTTTGAAAAGCAGGTTCATGAAGAGACACAAAAGAAAATCAGCGCTCAGCAGGCAGAGCTTGAAAAACAGATCGCTGAAGAACTTGAGGCTCAGAAGGAGGAGCTTGAAAAACAGCTTGCTCATATGGACCGTATTTATGAGGAAAGCCATTCGGCGATCGCCAGACAGTTGCTGGCAAAGATTGTGGCGCAATAACTTTTATGGTATCATTAGTGTTGTGCCAAAAAAATCTTACGAAAAGGGGTGATTATTATTTCTGGTATCTTATCTTACAGCGGTATCAGTGCAAAAGCCCGTGCCATGGGAGGAAAGCTCTTAAAGAAGGAGCAGTACGAACAGCTGGCATCTTGTGCGAGTGTCGGTGAAGCAGTTGGCTATTTGAGACAGTTTTCCGAATATGAGCCGCTGCTGAGGGACTTTGATGAACATGACAGTCACAGAGGAATGATTGAGGCGACGCTTATGGGATCGCTTTACAATGATTACAATCGTCTGTACAGTTTCGCCAGAGGAGAGCAAAGAGCGTTTTTGGATTTTTACTTTTTGCACTATGAGGCGGCATATCTTAAGGGTTGTCTTCGAAAAGTCATTTCCGGTCAGAGTATCCAAGAGGATCAGGCATACCGCAGCGCGTTTTTTGCGCGTCATTCGCATTTGGATACAGATGCGATTGAGAATAGCACAACGGTGGATGAGTTGATTGATGCATTAAAAAATACACCGTTTTATCATCCGCTTGACGCCATACGCCATACTGAAGAGCCAAGTTTGTTCGACTATGAGGGCAGCCTTGACGTGTATTATTTCAGTTATATCTGGAAGCAGAAAGATAAGCTTCTTAAGGGAAAAGAAAGACAGATCATTGCGGACAGTTATGGAAGACGAATCGATCTGCTGAATATCCAGTGGCTGATGCGTGCAAAGAAAAACTATCGAATGACAGCACCTGAGCTGTATGCGATGGTTGTTCCTAGCTATTACCATTTAAAACCAGATGACATCACGGCTATTGTAGAGGCGCCTACGTATGAGGAAGCGAGATTACTCATTGTAAACGGCTACTATGGTCAGAAGTACGCAGACGATTTTGCTGAGATTCGTTTTGTGGAAAAGATGTACACTGAGCTGGTAGAGCATATTTTTGAGCTTGCCGGCAGAAAAAATCCATACTCAGTTGCACCGCTCAATGCGCTGCTGTACCGCAAAGAGCATGAAATTGCACGTATTACATCAATTATCGAGGGAATACGCTATGGAATCCCAACAGCAAAACTGATGAAATACGCAGTAACGCAGTGATTGTCATTTTTGTGCAGAAAGTAAGTTTATTTAGGAAAGTCGAGGGGTAACCATGATAGAAAAAATGCAATTCTTAAGCATTACGGGACCCAAAGATGATATTGACAGAGCAATTGAACAGCATTTGTCCAAGTATGATTTTCAGTTGGAAAGTACAATGACAGAGCTTTCTGAGACAACTGGACTTAAGCCGTTCATTGAGATCAATCCGTACCGCGAGACCTTAAACAAAGCTACACAGCTTATGTCCGCAATGGGAGCAAAGGAAACAAAGACGGATAGTTCTATGGATGTCAAAGAGGCTGTAGCTTTAATTGATGATGCAGATGCTAAGATCAAGGAAGCAGAGAAGTCTCTTGAAGCGCTGAACAAGGAAAAGACACAGCTGCAGGCATTAGTGGATCAGATTGTTCCATTTAATAATTTGGGATATGATGTTCACAAGCTGCTTGCATTTAAGTCTGTAAAGTATCGCTTCGGACGAATCCCAGTCGATTACGTGGAAAAGCTTATGCAGTACACGTACGATAATGTCAATACGATCTTTTACGAATGCAAAAAGGATCAGGATTATGTATGGGGCGTATATTTTAGCCCAAAGAATGAGATTGCAAAGATTGATGCTGTTTATAAGGCACTTCACTTTGAACGTTTTCGCCTTCCGGATGAGTATGAGGGTACTCCAGAGGAGGCACTGGCGCTCTTGACAAAGCATATTGGTGAGCTTGATGCTAAGATAAAGGAAAAGCAGAGCGAGATTGATCATGTGCTTTCTTCAAAGAAGGAAAAGATCCTTGCTGCAGTGGCAAAGCTTAAGCAGTTTTCAAAGAACTTTGATATAAGAAGATTGGCAGCTGTTACAGGTGCAGATAAGAAAAACTTCTATATTATATGCTTCTGGATGACAGCGCGTGACGCAAAGAAATTTAAGGCAGAGATTGAAAGTGATCCAAATGTGATTTGTCTTATCCATGATGACAACAAAAATCGTGTTTCACAGCCGCCTGTAAAGCTTCGCAATCCAAAGCTGTTTAAGCCGTATGAGATGTATATTCGTATGTATGGTCTTCCAAATTATAATGAGTTTGACCCGACCATCTTCGTTGCACTGACATATTCCTTTATCTTTGGATGGATGTTTGGAGATGTCGGACAGGGCTTAGTGCTCGTAATCGGAGGATTTTTGCTGTATCACTTTAAGAAGATGAATCTTGCAGCCATCATAAGTATGGCAGGTGTATTCTCCACCTTCTTTGGATTTATGTTCGGAAGTATCTTTGGTTTTGAGGATGTAATAGAACCGATTTGGCTAAGACCAATGTCAAAGATGACTGATCTTCCTATGATCGGACGACTGAATACGGTATTTATTGTAGCAGTTGCATTTGGTATGGGAATGATTCTTCTGACAATGATAATCCACATTATCAATGCGGCAAAAATCACAGTCTCGGTGATCTGTGCTTTGATACAAATGGAATTGCCGGTCTTGTATTCTACGGACTGCTTGTATTTGCCATCGTAATGCTGATGACAGGTCACAGCCTTCCATGGCGGTGCACTGCTTGCGGTACTGTTTATTATACCGCTTCTGTGTATTGCATTTAAGGAGCAGCTGACTGATCTTTGTGAGAAGAAAAAGCCAGCGGAGAAAACAGGTCCAGTTATGATTGTTGTTCAGGCACTGTTTGAGTTAATCGAGGTACTGCTTAGCTACTTTTCAAATACTATTTCGTTTGTCCGTATCGGGGCATTTGCTGTCAGCCATGCAGCTATGATGCAGGTTGTTATGATGCTTGCAGGTGCAGAAAGCGGCACACCGAATATTCTTGTTGTTATTCTTGGAAATCTCTTTGTATGCGGTATGGAAGGTTTGATCGTTGGTATTCAGGTACTTCGTCTGGAATACTACGAGATGTTCTCCCGTTTCTACAAAGGTGATGGAAGAGAGTTTGAACCGTATAACACAAAGCAGTAAAAATAGAAATCCAAAAGACTGCAAAGGCAGTCATGGATATAAGACATTTTTGAAAAAAACACAATACAAAGCAAAGATAAGAGGAGGATTTTATTATGTTAGTTAAGATTACATTATTTGCAGCACTTTTATTAAGCATCGTCGTTCCATTTGCATATTTCTTAAGCGGAACAAAGAATAAGGCACGTTATAAGCTCACAATTGGCACAAATGCAGCAGCATTCTTCGGAATTATGTTAGTAGCATGCGGCTTCATGTTCAGCGGGAAACGCACAGGCAGCAGAGGCAGCAGCAGAGACAGCACAGGCAGCAGGCGGCCTTTCCACTGGTATGGGTTATCTGGCAGCCGCTCTTGTAACTGGTCTTTCCTGTATCGGTGGTGGTATCGCCGTAGCAAGTGCAGCAAGCGCAGCATTAGGTGCAATTAGTGAAGATTCTTCTATTCTTGGTAAGTCCCTGATCTTCGTAGGTCTGGCAGAGGGTGTCTGCCTGTATGGTTTGATCATTTCCTTCATGATTCTTGGTCAGCTGTAAAGAAGTAGAACAACGTCAGGAAAGGCATATTCAATATGAAATATATTTGGTCAGTGACAATGTAGATACCCTTGTGGGCATGCGTCTGGCCGGAATTGAAGGCTGCGTCGTTCACGAACAGGGTGAATTAAAGAAAGCAATAGACCATGCGCTGGAAGATAAGGAGATCGGAATCCTGCTGCTGACGGAAAAGTTCGGAAGAGAGTATCCAGAATTGATCAATAAAGTGAAGCTGGATCACAAGCTGCCTCTGATCATTGAGGTTCCTGATCGTCATGGAACAGGCCGCAAGCCAGATTTCATTACTTCCTACGTAAACGAAGCAATAGGATTAAAGTTATAATCCATAGTATGATGTAATGTGAAAAAGAATGGAAGGTGATTTAATTGACACTGGAAGAAAAATTAAACCATTTTATGGAAATATCTGTTCAGGATGCCACAATGGAAATGGATGCCTCGCTTAAGGAATATCAGGCTGCGCTTGATGCGCAGTTTGAGGAGCGAAAAGCTATGATTCTTTCTCAGGAAGAGAAAGATCTTGCGGTTGAAGTGGAAGCTGTAAAGAGACAGGGAAATCAGAAACTGGCACATGAGCATCTGGTTAATAAACGTGCGTTAAGCCAGAAGGAAACCGAATTTAAAGATAAGCTGTTTCAAGAGGTTGCTGCTCTTGTAGAAGCTTATAAAAAGACACCTGAGTATGTTCAGGTGATCAAAAAGCAGATTATAGATGCAAAATCATTTGCAAAAAATGATGACATTATTATTTATCTGGATCCAGCTGATGCATCTAAAAAGCATGACCTTGAAGAGGAAACAAAGTGCACCTTGACGATGAGCGAGTATTCCTTTGGCGGCGGCATGAGAGCTGTCATTCCAGCAAGAAGCATACTCATAGACAATTCAATGGATTCAAGAATTGCTGAGGTTAGAAATGAGTTCCAGTTTGACGGAGGTGAATACGATGGCCGCTGATGTAAAAGGAATCATCTACGGTATTAACGGACCAGTTATCTATATTAAAGGAAAGACTGCTTTTCGTATGGGTGAAATGGTTTATGTTGGACCGCAGAAACTGGTAGGAGAGGTCATTCGTCTTGACAGTTCAAGAACGACCATTCAGGTTTACGAGGAGACAACAGGATTAAAGCCAGGCGATGAGGTATATTCAACAGGTGCAGCAATTTCTGTAACACTGGCACCTGGTATCCTTCATAACATCTTTGATGGTATAGAGAGACCGCTGAGCGAGATCGCAAAGGCCGGTGGTATGTATATCACAAGAGGTTTAAGTGTAGACGCACTTGACCGCAACAAAAAGTGGCAGGCACATATTACAGTAAAGCCAGGACAGCATGTATTTGGCGGAACAGTAATCGCTGAGGTTCAAGAAACACCAATGATTGTACACAAGTGTATGCTTCCGCCTGACACTGAGGGTACAGTAGAGAGCGTTGCAAATGATGGTGAATACACCATTGATGAGACTATTGTAACGATCATTCAGAATGATGGAACAAAGAAAGAATTGTCTATGACTCAGAAGTGGCCAATTCGTGTGCCAAGACCAACTAATAAGCGCTATGCAGCATCAGAGCCGCTTATTACAGGACAGCGTATTCTTGATACATTGTTCCCAATCGCAAAGGGTGGTACCGCAGCTATTCCTGGTGGATTTGGAACAGGAAAGACGATGACTCAGCATCAGGTTGCAAAGTGGTCTGATGCCGATATTATTGTTTATATTGGATGTGGTGAGCGTGGAAACGAGATGACTCAGGTTCTTGAGGAGTTTTCAGAACTTATTGACCCAAAGAGCGGCAATCCACTTATGGATCGAACTGTTTTGATTGCAAATACATCCAACATGCCGGTTGCAGCGCGTGAGGCAAGTATCTACACTGGACTGACACTGGCTGAGTATTACAGAGATATGGGTTACCATGTAGCCATCATGGCAGACTCTACATCACGTTGGGCAGAGGCTCTTAGAGAGTTGTCAGGACGTTTGGAGGAGATGCCGGCCGAGGAAGGTTTCCCAGCTTACTTAGCATCAAAGCTATCTGCATTCTATGAGCGTGCCGGCATGATGCACAATTTAAATGGAAGTGTCGGAAGTGTTACTATTATCGGCGCTGTTTCCCCGCAGGGAAGCGATTTCTCAGAGCCTGTTACACAGAACACAAAGCGTTTTGTGCGCTGCTTCTGGGGACTGGACAAATCTCTTGCTTATGCAAGACATTTCCCGGCTATCCATTGGCTGACCTCATACAGTGAGTATGTACAGGATCTGGCACCATGGTATAATGCAAAGGCTGGAAAGGATTTCATTGCAAACAGAAATCGCCTGATGGCAATCTTAAATCAGGAAAGTGCATTGATGGAAATCGTAAAGCTGATCGGTTCTGATGTACTTCCTGATGATCAGAAGCTGACGCTGGAGATCGCAAGAGTTGTTCGTCTGGGATATCTGCAGCAGAATGCATTCCACAAGGATGATACATGCGTGCCGATTGAAAAGCGGCAGCGCAGATGCGTGTCATTCTCTACTTATACGACCGTGCTAGATCACTAGTAACGATGGGTCATCCGATGAGCGTCTTAAAGCAGAGCAACATCTTTGACCGTGTCATCAATATCAAGTATGATGTGCCGAATGATCGTCTTGATATGTTTGATCAGTATATGAAAGATATTGATACATTCTACGATGAAGTCATCGAGAAAAATGCGTAAGGAGGAGCCGTTATGGCTATTGAATATTTAGGTTTAAGTCAGATCAACGGTTCTCTGATTGCCATTGAGGGCATGAAGGATGCCGCATATGATGAAGTTGTTGAAATTGTAGTAGATGGAAAGCCAAAAAAAGCTTGGCCGTATCGTTGCCTGCTATGAGGATAAGGCGATGATTCAGGTATTTGAGGGTTCTGAGAATATGTCTTTGACTAACACTCATACCCGCCTGACCGGTCATCCAATGGAGTTAGCGCTTTCACCAGATATTTTGGGACGTACCTTTGATGGTATCGGCCGTCCAATTGATGGACTGGGTCCTGTCAACGCCGAAATTAAGCGTGATGTAAACGGACTGCCGTTAAACCCAGTAACGAGAGAGTATCCGCGTAACTATATTCGTACAGGTATCTCTGCAATCGATGGACTGACCACGCTGATTCGTGGACAGAAGCTGCCGAT
>ENA-OQCW01001125-OQCW01001125.1-human-gut-metagenome-genome-assembly--contig:-NODE-1125-length-11634-cov-2.243330_pt1 | contig 11634 bp, 14 predicted proteins | sample MGYA00242767_ERZ504593 | MGnify/ENA primary metagenome ERZ504593 (study PRJEB26092, sample SAMD00036307) | human gut metagenome | host: Homo sapiens | study: EMG produced TPA metagenomics assembly of... | reverse complement strand
AAACATCCAGAAACTGTTTCTGTGTCTCCGTATTTTCCTCCGGAAAGCTTCAAAAAAATGGTAACCTGACTCTCCGAATCATCTGTGCTAATCCGTCTGGCAATATACGCCGCTTTTTTCATGAATTTCCTGCATTTTCCCGGTATTCCTCAAAAAATTGGCTCAGATGAAAAATCACACGGATATGATCCTTGTATATGTCTTTGATATCCCCGGATGCTCACGCTTTGTGTTTCCTGTGCCAGACGATACATATAAACAGGCTCCGGATAATATACAACGGATTTCCACATATGGTACCGGAAACAGCACATACTCCACATACCACATAAAAACAATGTTCATCCAAACGGATCTGATGTGTTTTTTAAAAGATCCGTTCTGATGATCAGCGCATGCATAGGTATCTGCACCTTCTCTGCCGCATTTTCAAATCGGATTTCTCTGCAGACGTCCAATGCAGGAAACTGTTTTCTCACCTGCTCTTTTGTCTTATCATTCACTTCACAATAATCTGTCACCACATAGTCAGCCCCGCATGTTTTCAGTCTGCGCACCACTTCGATCAATGCCTCTGTATTGACCCAGTCATCTCCATCCACGACTTTGAAAAATGTTCCTCTGCTCTGTTCGATCCCGCAATTGATTGTTGAACCGTGTCCTCCGTTTGTTTTGGAAATCACCCGATAGGTCTGCGGATAACGTTTCTCATATTCTTTTCCAATCTTTGCTGTGCCGTCTGTTGAACCATCATCTACGATCAACACTTCCACATCTTCCAGAATCTCTTCATTTCTCAAGGATTCCAACGTCTGACGCAAATACTTTTCCACATTGAACGATGGAATCACAACTGTTAACACTTTTTCCATTCTTATCTCCTGTTACTTGTTTTTCAGCCTGTCCATCCCTTTTCGCAGTACAGACAACATGCACATTCCTGCATAGCATCTGTGCCTGAGCAGCAATAAAAGGATTTTGTCTTTTCCTGATAACTGTCGGATATAGGGATTCTCTTTCCAATCCGGATACTGAAGATCCAAATACGATCTCCACTCTTTCAGGCACGGATTGTTTCTGTCCTTTAACACCACTTCTTTGGATGGTACAAAATATAAATGCTCAAATGCCAGATATTCCAGCTCTTTTTTGTACTGTTGTTCCATCCCTTTTTCTCCAGCAGATTTCTTACATCCGAAATTGCTTTTCTTCGCTCTCCCAGCCCTTTTCAAAAGCTCCGCTCCGCATAATCGATCCTTCTCTGAGCACGTAAAAATACAAAGGATCTCCTTCCAAAATATACGACCCGTCCCGCCTGCAGCAAAATCCGCGGAATGACTGACAGATCTTCAAAGTTTCTTCCCTCCGGATAGACAATCTGTGTCATTTCCCAAAAACTGCGTTTATACAGCTTGTTACATGCAGATGGAGTGATCAGCAGAAGCTGTGGAACACGCTCTGCATGGATGACCTGTCCGGCAGGCAATGCAGATGTTCTTGTTTGTTTTCCTCCGCTGCACAATTCGATTTCCTGATAGTCAAAGACAACCACATCTGCCTGATTCTGTTCTGCACATGACACCGTCTTTTCCACCAGGCTTGCAGACACATAATCATCACTGTCCACAAACAGCAGATACTCCCCCTTCGCTGCCGAAATTCCGGCATTTCTTGCGGAACTCAGCCCACCGTTCTGTTTATGTATGACCCGGATTCTTTCATCTGCTTCGGCGTATTGATCACAAAGCTCACCGCTTCGGTCTGTCGAACCATCGTCCACAAGAATCACTTCTATGTTCCCCATGGTCTGCCGAATCAGACTTTGTATGCACGTTTCAATGTATAGTTCCACATTATATACCGGAACGATAATACTTACCAAAGACATATCCATCTCCTCATCTGTTTTCTCTGCTCTTCCAATGTATAGCACTTCATCTGTTCTGTCATCTGCACCTGCGTTCTGTCATACCTGGATATTTTTAAAATCTCTTCTGCCCAGATTTCCGGTGATTTATGCAGGCTTAAAAACACACAGTGATCCTGTATCTGAACTTCTTTTGTAATCGCATCACTAAATACACACGGCAGCTGCATACACTGTGCCTCTATCCCTACAAGAGGAAGTCCTTCAAATCTGGAGGGCAGTACAAAAACATCCATTCCCTGATAATAAGATCCGATGTCTTCTTTTTGTCCCGGAAACCGTATCTGTTCCTCTATATGAAACTTTTGTGCTAATTTTCGGATTTTTTGCTCATTTTCCCCCTTTCCAAGGCACCATAACCGGGCATTGGGACATCTTTTTAAAACCTCAGCCATCACCCGAACCAGAAACTCCTGGTTTTTCTGATAACAGAAATTTTCCAACATGTCCGAGAACCAACGTATCTGTCCGGGGAACCTGCATTTCCATGCGCACTTGTTTTCTCATCTCTTCATCATACCGGTAATACTCCATATCAACTGCATTATACAATATTTGGAATGCTTCGGATTCTACGATTCGTTTGGGATACATCCAGTATCCCGCTGATTTCGAACAGGCATAATGCCGTGTTCCGAGACGGAATAAAAAGGTTCTGCAGATTTTGTGCAGTACGTCATACAACAGTCTTTTACAGACATTCCCACAGTCATTTCCACCCGAATGGCTGTGAAGGATCACTTCCTTCACACCGGCATCTTTTGCAGCTTTTGCGCCAATAAAATCCATTGCTGTTGAAATATTCAAATATACAACATCATACCCGTTCTCTTGGATAATCTTTTGCGTCTGCCGATACTGTGTCACAGGATGCCATAAACTGGATACCTGAAACACTCTGCTTTTATATTTTTCTAATCTTTTCTTCAGCTCGTATGCACTGCGGTCACTCAAAAAATCAATCTGAATGTCTTCTTCCCATACCTGCTCTATAAATCGAAGCAGGTAGCGATCAATGCCTCCGGATGTTCCATCCATAATATATCCGACCAGTATTTTCTTCTTCATAAACTACATCCTTTATTTCACTGTCTGCTCTTGATCCTGATAAATTCCATGGATCAGATATCCGCCAAATACCCAGAATATACATGCTCCCGGCGAATTGGTATAAAACCCTTCCAGTAAAAACATCATTGCGATCAATATCATCAAAATGGAACATAACAGCATCCCGTCGTAAATTTCTTATGCCGGATTTTTGAAATGCTTTCCAAATATACCGGCAAAAATAGAGAAACATCCCTACAAGCAAAATTGCCCCGATACTTCCCTGATACACCAGCACATTGATCAGCTGATTATGGAGATTGTGGTAATCTCCCTGCGAATTTTCTATAATGTATGTTCCTTTTACGTTCTCCTTTGCATAATCCACCACCGTGGAATACCCTGTTCCATATACCGGAGATGTCTTCCAGATCTCAATGCCGCTTTTCCAGAGCTGAATCCGGCCATTGCTGACGTCCTTCTGCAGATCCTGTTCTCTCCCGGTTTGTATCTCCTGTGGTTTCTGCACCGGATCCACCGCCTGCGTATTTTCTGCCACAGGTACCTGCTGCTGATTGTATGCTTTTTTCATGAGATGCATTCCGGAAAATACCAGGATCACTGCCGCTGCGATCATCAGCCCTCCTGCAATCCTCCGCTTTGTTCTGTCCTTCTTATCTGCTGACTGTATCTGAGTGAACAGAAAATTACGCACCACATCCTGCGCACAACATCAATGCACTGGTTCTGGAATCTGAAAATCCGATGTACAGCACAGAAAGCAGCATTGGAAACAGATAGATGTATCTCCACCATTTTTTTAACATTCCAAAAAACGTACAACGCCATCAATGTACAAAGGGCATGAAATCCTGCACCGTAATTTGGATCGGTATAAATGCCCCACAGCCTTCCCCAGTGGTATCCTGACAGCATGACTTCACCACTTTGTGTGGTCCACTTCAGTGCGGTTCCCTGAAGCAGCTGCCAGAAAGAACATATTGCTGCGATCATACTGTACCCCAGCATCACATGGGATAAAATTCGAAATTCCTTCTCATAAGATTCCCTGCTCCGATCCAGCTTACAAGTATACAAACATCCCATCTGCAAGATCATCCAGATCATCCATTTGAAATTTTCAGACATTCCATATCTTCTGTTCATAAAAGAGGACAACAGAAAACTCAGAACGAACAATGCCATCCACGACAGTCCCGGCATACGAATGTAATGCTTCCAATCCGCTGCCCGGAGAAATAGAAGAATCCCTCCAACTCCCAGCACCATTTTCACCAGAATTGGCTGCAGCGATGAATCGTAAATGAACGGACAAAATGTTCCTGCTGCGAGCAGGAAATATAAAATTTTAAAGATCAATTCTACATTCTCTTCGTATCGCCTTAATCGTGTCATCATTTTTTACCTTTCTGCCTTGACTTTGGAGTAAAGTACCGGCATCTTTTCTCTGACCAGATAGATTCCTCTTCCTAAAACCAGACAGAGCCCAACCTGTTTCCATTTCAGACATCTCAATGCAATTTTTAAACTGAAGCTGTCCTTCGCTTTCGCTCCCGGTATCAATTCTCGGAACAAAGGTCTTTCAAACAAATTCCTGCACCATTTTTTTCGCATCTTATACGACATGTTTGCTTCTTTGCTGCAGTTTCTCTGCAGTGCGGAAAGAATATATCTTCCATACAATCCGCCCAGTATTGCCCGTACATTCTCATCATCAAGCTTCCAGCTGCGATACTGATTGAGTATCATCGCAATTCTCCATTCATGAAGTTCATAATAATTTTCCACAAATTTGTTTGTCAGGTTCATTTCCACTCGTTTTGCATAATGGTACGGTGTGATTCCCAATAGATTCATTCTTTGAATATTCATACAATATTCGACATTAAATTTGATATCTTCGATCAATTTCACATCGGTATACCACAGATTCTGTGATCTCAGATAATCCAGGTTATAAAATTTGTTCCAGGCATATCCATACAGCGTCTGCTGCTCCAGCCGGATGAACTCTTTCCGCAATGTTTCCTGAGTGGTAAAATACTGTTCTGTCGGAGAGATCGGATGGGAATACTGCAGATGTCCGTCCGGAGCATAATACTCTTCCTGCAGTCCAAACAGAACCATTTCTGCACGGTTTTTCTCCAGTGATGCCGCTACAGCCTGCATCAATTCCGGTTCCACCAATCATCCGGATCCATAAACCAGATATATTCTCCGACTGCCTCTTGGATTCCTGTGTTTCTTGCAGCACTGAGCCCCTGGTTTATTTCGTGATGTACGATGCGTATACGAGAATCTGTTTCTGCAATTTCGCAGGCAATCTCTGCACTTTGATCACAAGTACAATCATCAATCACAAGCAGCTCCCAGTTTTCAAATGTTTGTGCCTGAACACTTCGGATTGCTTTCTCAATATACTTTTCTACACCATATGTTGGCATCACCACACTAAATACCGGTCTCATTTTTATCCTGCCTTTACTTTCTCTTTGCGATCAGACTGCTGATCATTGCTTCTATTTTCCCATAGGATACCGGTCGGTCGAACTGTTCTTCTGCGATCTTCCTTGCTCGGTTTCCCATGTCGTTTCTTTCTGCCTCATTTTCGTACATCCACTCCACGGCATTTACCAGCTCCCTGACGTCTTCTGGCTCAATATTGATTCCAAACCCGTCCTGTTCTACTTTCTTTCGAAATTCCGGACTCATACACGTATTGATCATCGGTTTTCCAGCCGCCAGATAATCTCCGATCTTCGTGACAATACTTTGCGGTGCCTTTCGCACAAACGAATTGATCAAAACATCTGATTTCACCAGATATGCCGCCATCTGTTCATACGGCACATATCCTGTAAATTTTACATTTTGGATCTTGCGCTCTTTTGCCAGATTTTCCAGCATCTCTCTCGTCGGACCGTCTCCCAGTATCTGAAACCGGATCTTCGTTTTTCCCTGCTTCATCAACTCCTCTGCAGCCAGTACCATGGTACGAATGTCATAGCTCGTTCCAATTGTCCCTGCATATGTCACCCAAAATGTGCCATCCTCTTTTTGTACTTCATCCGCATGCCGTTCTGCTTCTCTGTCAAATACGGAAATTTCATTTCCAACATATACCGTTTCCTTTAACACATCCCGCTTTTGATTTAAAAACGGTCTGTCACGATATTCGTCCGATGTTCCAATGACACCGGATGTCAGCGAATACACCTTTTCTGCATCCCTTTTGAGCGGATAAAATAAAAGATCGCTGACGATCGGAATATCAAAAACCATACGCATTGCTTCCGGCCAGAGATCGTTTACATCTGCCACAAACGGGATCTTGTTTCGATGCGCATACTCTGCCGCTGCAAGTGCCACGTCATTTGGAGGGATTTCTACATAGATCAGATCATAGTCCCCTTCTTTTTCCAGTAATTTTCTTAAATTTTCTGCTGCAATTTTATGACTTCTTACTCTTCTCAAATCAATATTTTCCGATATCCCGGCTCATATATAAATTTGATCCCAAATGGGTAGCTTTTCTGGTCAACAGATTCCAGATCCCTTTGCTTTTTTTCCCAATGTTGAAAGGTAGTCGTGATCAGATCTACTTCGTATCCTTTTTCACGAGAAATTCACACAAATACCGAAATCTTGTGTATCCTTTTTCGCCGTCCAATTTTACTCCCATGGTAATCACTGCTACTTTGCTCATTCTCATTCCTCTTCCAAACTGCTATTTTAAAACCGCTGCTACTGTCATCAGCATCAGCTTCATATCTCTCCAGATACTAAATTCCTTCAGATATTTCAGATTGTACTTCATCTTTTCCGGAAGAATATATTCTCTGTAAATTTCATCCACACTCTTTCCGGTTTGTTTCTGATATGCGCCAATCCGTTCATCTTCATCTTTATACATAATACTTGCATAGGATGTAATACCTGCCGGGAGAAACAGCGTCGCCATCATCTCCTCCGAATACTGATCGACATATTTCTCAACTTCCGGCCGTGTTCCCACAAAGCTCATCTCACCTTTTAACACATTCAACAGCTGCGGCAGTTCATCCAGACGAATTTTTCGTAACAGTTTTCCAACTTTTGTCACACGATCGTCCTGACTGCTGGTGACAAGCGGCCCCTTTTTATCTGCACCTGTAATCATGGTTCGAAATTTAAAAATTCGATAGGGCATCCCATATTTGGTCACACGTGTCTGCCTGTAAAAATCGGTCCTTTCGTATCCAGTTTAATGGCCGCCGCAATCAGCAGCATCACCGGCGATAAGAGTACGTCAAAACACCTGCAAAAAAAAATCAAGAACCCTTTTTCCCTAAAAATTTGTATTTTCTTTTGCTGCAGCAGTTCATAATATGGATAAGTTTTTTCATTTTGATTCGCTCCGGTAAGTTTTCCATTGTATCATTACTGATTCTTCCATTCAATATTTCTGTAAATTTTTCAGTCACATACGAAACCTGTTCATCACTTAAACACGTATGCAGCGGAAGTGTGATCTCGTTCTCAAACATCTGATAAGAATTGGGATAATCTTCCATCTGAAATCCCATATTCTTGTAAGCCGTCAATAGCGGAAGCGGCTTATAATGCACGTTGCTGGCAATTCCCTGCTCTGCAAGCTGCAAAATGATCTGATTGCACGCTTCTCTTGTCTTTCCCGGCAATCTTGTCAAATACAGATGTCCATTGGAAATATGGTCCGTATCGTAATGATTCAAAACCTGAATCGGGTACTGCTTAAATGCTTCATCATATCTTTCTATGATACTTCTTCTTCGATGCAAAATTTTCCGGATAACGTTTTTCAATTGTGACAGGCCGATGGCCGCTGTAATATCTGTCATATTGCATTTGAAGTAAGGTGCGATCACATCATATTCCCAGGCTCCGGCTCTTGTTTTTTCCAATGCATCTTTAGACTGTCCATGGAGGGAGAGCAGCATAAATTCTTTATAGAGTTCCTCTCCGTCTATCCCCGCCTGTTCGATCTGCTCTGACCATACAAGGGCACCGCCCTCCGCTGTCGTCAGATTTTTCACGGCATGAAAAGAATAACAGGTAAAGTCTGCGATCTGGCCGCACATCTTATGTTCGTGTGATGCTCCAAATGCATGTGCCGCATCCGCCATAACCAGTATCCTGCCCAGTTTTTTCTGCCGTTCGCAGCCTGCATGAAAAAGTGCTCTTTTCTCTTCTGCTATTTTAAAAATCTCATCGTACTTGCTGTACACAATTCCTGCAAGATCTACACAAATAACCGCTTTTGTTCGCTCCGTAACAGCTTCTCTCACCTTCTGCGGATCCATTTCATAGGAATCTGGCAAAGTATCCACAAGGATCGGCACAGCCCCTGTATGGCAAATTGCACTACAGGTTGCTGTGTAAGTATATGCAGTTGTGATCACTTCATCTCCCGCACCGATTCCCATTGCACGAAGTACCATTTCCATACATGCTGTTGCAGAGTTCAGACAGACTGCCCGTTTTGTTCCAACATATTCTGCAATTTGTTTTTCAAATTCCTTGGTCCTTGGTCCGGTTGTGATCCATCCGCTTCGCAAAGCTCTGGCGACTTCCTGTATTTCTTCCTCTTTAATGTCCGGCGGCGAAAACGGTACATTTATCTTGTTGCTCATCATTTACCGCGCTGTCCTTTCTCACAATTCTTTATTGTGCGATTTCTGAATCCGAAAATGTTTCTCCGGCTTTTACTGCAGCAATTGCTGTCTGAATCGCTGCCACTGAATTCTGATCCGGCTGTGTGACATACAGTGGTGTTCCCACCATGGAAAAGCACTCTTGTGTATCTCCCATTCCTTCTGCAGACATCGATTTGATATTCCATGCTCCGCCTTCTGAAAGCTGAATTTTTAACCAATGTCTGAATCTGCTCTGTTGACATATTTGTATCTACATTTCCACTGACACTGTTAAGCAGACCATTTGCTCCGGTCAAAATCGCCGGTGAAATTGCTTTCTTGATCATCGCTGTAATCACAGCCTGCTGATTTCTTCCACGCTGGAAATCACCGCCATCCACATTTTGCCGTTCTCTTGCAAATGCCAGTGCCTGTTCTCCATTGAAATGATTTTCTCCCTGGATTACATCCATAACCAGTCCACTGTCATCACTTGTTGTAAATGCCTGTTCTGAGATCACATCGATTCCGCCAAGTGCGTCTACCATTTCTACCAAAGACGTAAAGTTCACTCTTGCATAGAACTCAATGCTTGTATTATACAACTGCCCCAACGTAGACATGGACGCATCCACTCCATAAATTCCGGCATGTGTCAGTTTATCCCGCATATCTCCGGAAATTCCCGGAATCTGCACATAGTAATCTCTCGGAGTTGTCACCAGAAGTACCTGATGTGTATTTGGATTGACGACTGCCAGAATATTCACATCACTTCTGCTGTTCGTTTCAATCGCACCGTACACGTCAATTCCACTGATGTACACGGTAAATGTCTCATCTTTTACCTCTACCTGTGCTGCTTTATTTTCTACCTTCGATTTCACTTCATATGTATAAATGACTTTAAAGTTTTTCCTGTTCCTCGCCAAGCCCTTCTTCCAACATCTGGCTGTATGCATCATTGTAGATAATTGCCTGAACTTCGCCGCTGTGAAGTGCTGCTGCCTGTTCTGCAACGGATCCATACTCCACGGCCGCAATCTGGCTTCCCAGTTTCTCATTGATATTTGCAACTGCTGCCTCCACATCCGAACGCTGCAATGCGTACTGCACACCAAACTGATACGATGCTGCATCTTCCAGTTTTTCAGCCGGATCCGATTCCTTGACCGCTACCACCATTTTCGTGACTTTCGTATCTCCGCCACTGATATTTTCAATTACATTTGTTGTCTTAAAAATATAATAGGATCCGAAAATCAGCCCAATGCTTAATAAAATACTGATTACTTTTCCCGCAAATTCCCTTCTTTTTAGAAAGAAGCTGCGTGGATACCACGCATACAAAGAAAAGCAGAAGTACCAGTCCGATTATTGTGACATATTTTGCCGGCAATAAATTCATAAGCCACAGCGCTACGAAAAACACTGCCGATGCGATCAGTTGTACTGCACATATACATAATCCTACTTTTTCTGCTGATATAATTCAATTTTTCTTTCCTCTCATTTGCATTTATTCCCAGACAAATTCCGTCTCCCAAACATCTACGCCTGAATCTTCAAACACTTGTTTTAATCGTTCCCGCAGTGCTTCTTTGGTAACGCCTCTTTTCAGAATGACCTGAAGAAATCCTCCGCCGCCTGCACCGGAAATAAACCTTCCATCGATCATGTCCTCGCAGGACTCAAAGATCTGATCAATACAGGTATTGGTAGATCCCTGATCCAGCAGCTTTGATACTTCCCAGTGTTCATTCAATAACTTTGCGAATGCATCGATATTTCCCTGTTCCAATTCAAATCGCATCAGCACTGCCAGGCGTTTCATTTCTTTTAAAGCCTCGATCGATTCTCTTCTTCCGCCGATATAATTTCCAACAACTTCTCTGAGCAAGTTTCTTGCCAGACGCCTCTGTCCCGTATAGATCAGTACAAATCTCTCCTGCAGTTCTTTTTTGGTGTCCTGATCCAATTCCAGATAAGTCACATGTATTTTCTGTCGGATCCCCGGACGTGAAGTAATATATTTTACTCCCGGAGTCAGGCCGCCAACCTGATCCTGCCATCCGCCGCCGGTACTCATAATCTGTTCCATATTCAAGACCAGTTCATACACCTGGCTGTCTGACCAGCTCTGCCCCATGAACTCTCCGATGGCTTTCACACAGGCCCCGGAAAGGATACTGCTTGTTCCAAGTCCTGACCCCTTCGGTACATTACAAACTTTGGTGGACAGATAAAAGCCTCCGCCCATTTTTTTCAAAATTTCTCTCAACTCTGCATGTCCATCAAGCGGAATCACTCCGCAGGCGATCAAGGCTGCTTTATGTAGCGCAAATGAATCATATGGGTTATGGCAGTCTTGAATTTCTTCCACCGTTTCCGCTTTTCCATATGCATAAAAGTCCAGACTTGCAAATTCAATTCGATATTCCGGGATCTTTTTTATTTCCACCTCAATTGGCTTTTCTCCTTTGAGTAAAATCGGTGCATTTAAAACTACTCCTCCGTTTTCATTGCAGTATGGCGGAGTATCCGTCCAGCCGCCGCCCCAGTTTACCCGGACCGGAAGTTTTATCTGTACTACTTCTTTTGCGATCTTATAATCTGCCGCATGACGAATAAAACTTTTCTGAAACAACATCTTCTGTATTTCTGAAAAACATTTCTGTTCCACCAGATCATATGAAGCACCATGAAATGCGACTGACTGATATTTCATGGAGCGTGAAATTGCATAGAGCACTCTGATTTTCTCTGAAAATTCCATATGATCTGCTTTTTCCATTAAAATTTCATACTGCTTTTCATTCAATTCTTCTTCACCGAAGATTTTCAATGCCGCAATATAATTTTCTCCGCCTTTTAGTGCCTTTAAAAAGCGTTCGATCAGGATTCTGTTTTCCAGTTCTTCATTCCATTCTACAAAATGCGCAGTATCTCCCTGTGCAAAAGATTCACACAAACTATATCGTT
>ENA-OQCW01001124-OQCW01001124.1-human-gut-metagenome-genome-assembly--contig:-NODE-1124-length-11635-cov-2.290928_pt1 | contig 11635 bp, 10 predicted proteins | sample MGYA00242767_ERZ504593 | MGnify/ENA primary metagenome ERZ504593 (study PRJEB26092, sample SAMD00036307) | human gut metagenome | host: Homo sapiens | study: EMG produced TPA metagenomics assembly of... | reverse complement strand
AAAATATATTGATACGCCTCAACTTCATATCCATCAATCGCAAATTCCATATGCGATGTAATAAAGATCAAATAAGCATCTTCATTTTTTTCCCTAATCTCCCTCGCCAATTCAAGCCCGTTCATTTCGGGCATTTCAATATCTAGAAAATAAATATCATAATCATTCCCATCTTCCAATTCATACAGCAAAGAAGAGGCTTTCTGAAAGGAATCAATTTCAAAATGATCTTCTGTACAGCCGCTTTCTTTTGTTAATACATCTGTTATCAACTCTATATATGCTCGACTGTCATCCACAATCGCAATCTTTTTCATGTCACACTCCCCCCTGATCCATTTTTCGACTTCATAGAATAACATATTTCATAAAAGAAAATGGTGATTGTCCTTCAATAATGCCATTTTGTCCTTGAACGTTCTCTTTCACGCTTCATCTCCTGTTTGATTGACTGTCTCATTCTATTTTGTTCCCATACAACTCTTTTTCCCCAAAGCTATACCGCAACCTATTTTCCTATTACGAAAAATCAAACAATGACAATTGATTCGTCTCCGGCAAATCTCCAAACATACCTAAATCCGCCATGAAATCAATGACGGTCTTACTTACTTTCGTCCGCTGCCTGAAGTCATCTTTTGACAGATATGGACCGTCTGCTGCAGCCATCTCAACCGCATCCGCCGCTTTATCTCCCATACCCTCAATGCTTGAGAGCGGCGGTCATAAGTTTTCCGTCGATAATCTGGAACTTTGTCGCCTTCGCCCTGTAAATATCAAGTGGCAGGAATTCAAACCCTCTCGCATACATTTCCTGCACAATTTTCATGTCTTTTAATGTATCCCTGCTCCTTTTTACTCAGAGAATCACTGCGGCGTTTGTAGTCATTCATATAGAACTCCAGCTTTTTCTTTTCCCTGACTACATCAACTCATAAGTAAAAATTGCGCTGGCGCGGATACTGAAATATGCCGCATAGTAGGCAAGTGGATAATACACTTTGCAGTAGGCAATGCGAAATGCCATCATAACATATGGCAGCCGCATGTGCTTTCGGGAACATGTACTTGATCTTTCACATGACCAGATATACCAGTCCGGGATTCCATGCTCAATCATGTCCTTTTAAACTCTGACCAGTCTTTACACTTGCCTTTCGCCACAAGACCTTTACGGACACGTTCCATAATCGTAAATGACTCTTCACTGTCCATTCCTTTGTTGATCAGATACGTCATAATATCGTCACGGGTACAGATTGCCGTGGAAATCGTCGCCTTTCCGCTTCGAATCAAATTCCTGTGCATTATTGAGCCACACGTCAGTTCCATGCGACAGACCGGAAATACGAATCAAATCTGAAAGTGTCTTCGGTTTCGTATCCACCACCATCTGAATAACAAAGTCTGTTCCAAACTCCGGAATTCCGAGACACCCCACCGGACATCCACCGATATCATCCGGTGTAATCCCAAGAGAGCTTGTATCCTGAAACAGTTTCATCACACCCTGATCATCAAGTGGAATATCCGTCGCTTTAAACGGGTTTTCCCGTGAGTTGTTCCACTAGTTCCTCCAGCATCTTGATGATCGTCGGATCATCATGACCGAGAATATCAAGTTTCAGCAGGTTGTGATCGATGGAGTGATAATCAAAATGCGTTGTGATAATATCTGTTGTCATATCATTTGCCGGATGCTGTACAGGTGTAAAAGAGTTGATATCCTGACCAAGTGGGAGAACGATGATTCCTCCCGGATGCTGTCCGGTACTTCTTCGAATTCCGGTACAACCCTGATAAAATACGCTCGATCTCGCATTTTCGTTTTCCCTGTCCGTGTTCCTCATAATAATTTTTCACAAATCCATATGCCGTCTTATCTGCCAATGTACCGATTGTTCCCGCACGGTATGTCTGACCTTCCCCGAAAATAACCTCCGTATATTTGTGAGCATTACTCTGATAATCTCCAGAGAAGTTCAAGTCAATATCAGGTTCTTTATTTCCCTTGAATCCAAGGAAGGTCTCAAACGGAATATCAAACCCATCTTTAACAAGCGGTTTTCCCACAATTCGGGCAAAGTTTATCCGGCATGTCGTAACCACAGTCCCCCCGCATATGCGCGGACTTCCTCAGACTCAAAATCACTGTAAAAACAATTCGGACAATAGTAGTGAGGACTCAACGGATTTACTTCCGTAATTCCTGCCATTGTCGCAGCAAACGAGGAACCAACCGAACCACGTGAGCCTACGAGATAACCGTCCTCAACGGATTTCCATACTAGTTTCTGTGCAATGATGTACATCACGGCAAATCCATTGGAAATAATCGAGTTCAACTCTCTCTCCAGACGCTCCACTACAATCTCCGGCAGGGGATCGCCATACATGCTGTGCGCTTTGCTGTAACAGATATCCCTTAACATCTGATCCGAATCCTCAATGACCGGCGGACATTTATCGGGACGAACCGGGGAAATCTTTTCAATCATGTCCGAAATCTTCACCGTATTTTCAATGACCACCTCATGCGCCTTTTTTCGATCCAAGATATGCAAAATTCTTTCCATCATCTCCTCTGTTGTGCGAAGATAAAGCGGCGGCTGGCTGTCCGCATCGCCAAAGCCTTTTCCGGTCATGATGATTCTTCGATAAACCTCATCTTCCGCATCTAAGAAATGCACATCGCAGGTTGCCACAACCGGTTTGTGAAACTCCTCCCCCAATTTTACAATTTTGCGGTTAATATCTTTTAAGTCTTCATCGCTTCGAATCTGGCTGTATCTCGGGCTGTCCACCATAAACCGGTTATTGCCAAGCGGCTGGATTTCCAGATAATCATAAAATTCTACCAGCCTTGCGATTGTCTCCTCCGACTTGTTATTGAGTACCGCCTGATAAAGTTCTCCCGCCTCACAGGCACTTCCGATCAGCAAGCCTTCCCGATAGCGGTTGAACTCACTTTTGGGAATACGCGGTCGTCTTGCATAATATGTCAAATGCGACAATGAAATCAATCGGTATAGGTTTACCCTTCCCACATCATTTTTCGCCAAAATGATTGCATGATACGTCGGCATCTTTTTCACCGCATCCGGATTCGTCGCACCAAATGCATTCACTCCTTTTAATGTCGTGATTTCCCGCTCTTTTAACATCTCGACAAATTTCACAAAAATCTCTGCGGTCGCCCCGGCATCGTCCACAGCACGATGATGATTCTCAAGTGAGATGTTCAATGCTTTCGCCACAATATTCAATTTATATTTCGACAGCGTTGGAAGAAGCACTCTCGCAAGTGCAACCGTATCCACCGACACAAATTCCTGCTCAATATTCAAATTTTTACAGTTCTGCTCGATAAATCCGACATCAAACCCTGCATTGTGCGCCACAAGAGAGGCGTCTCCGACAAATTCCAAGAACTGCGGAAGGATCACATCAATCTTTGGTGCATCCATGACCATAGAATCGTCAATACTTGTAAGCTGCGTGATCTCGAACGGAATCGGAACTTGCGGATTTACAAATGTACTGTACTTATCCGTAATCTTTCCATTCTCCACCTTCACTGCGCCAATCTCAATGATGTGATCTTCCACAGCACTGAATCCGGTTGTCTCGATATCAAACACCACATATGTATCATCAAGTGTCTGATTCCCTGCATGCACTGCGATATCTGTCAGATCATCTACCAGATATGCTTCCACCCCATAAATCACTTTGAACGGATCATCTTTATCAAGCCCTTCGATAAAATGATTCGCATCCGGGAATGCCTGCACAACACCGTGATCCGTGATTGCAATCGCAGGATGTCCCCAGTCGTGTGCTCGTTTTACAATCTTATTCACATCAGAGACACCATCCATATCACTCATCTTCGTGTGGCAGTGAAGTTCCACCCTTTTCTCTGCACTTGTATCCTTTTTGGTCGTTCGAAAATCCGGAATTTTTTTTATTCCGGCAACGGAGCCAATCGTCAGTTCACTGTCGAATTTGTCGATGGTTGTGACACCTTTGATTTTCAAAAACGCTCCTGCTTTCACCTCTCCAAGCAACTCTGGAAGCTGATCATTTCGCACAAACAGTTTTACCATGATCGTATCTGTAAAATCGGTCACTGCAAACATGACAATGGTCTTTTCGTTTCGAATCTCACGTGTATCAAAGCTTGTCACCTGTCCGCGGAATGTGATCTCTCCCATCTCTCCGACCACCTGTGACAGTTCAATCGTCTCATCCTCAAAATCACGTCCATAGATCAGATTCGGATCGTCCGATCTCTTAAGCGGGCGATAAAACTCTTTCTTCTTTGGCATCTCTTTTGCCGGAGCTTTTGCAGATGTTTTCGCTGTCTCCTTCTGTTCTTTCTTTTCTTGTTTTACCTCTTCTTTCGTTTCCTTTGTCTCAAGTTTTGCTGCATTCTCTTCCACAATCGCATTGATCGCCTGCTGAAGCATACGGGCATTGTGCTCCTGCATCTTGCTTGTCTTTGCCTGCTGATATTCCACATGAATTTGAATCGGAACATGGCACCGTTCCTCAAACACTTCATTCAACAAGCCTACAATCGAGTCCTGTTTTCCCTGCGCCACAATTGTGTCATCCAGCTTAAGATACAGATGGTTTTCATTTTCAAAATGATACTTCGCATTCAGGAACATATTGTGCTCGACAACACTTCGTTCTTTCAATTCCAGCAAAATGCTTTCCCTGTACTCATTCATCAGATTCTCCGGTGTATACTGACCGGACAACTGATAATCCTCGTAAATCCGAATCCGAATCCGGTTTCGCCCAAATAACTGTTCTTTAATCATTGTTTCCATCTTATAAATCCAGCTCTTCGCAAGCAGATGCGTGCTGAATAAATGGACGTGCAGATAGTCCCTGTCTGAATTTGTCGTAACTTTCGTCACTTCCACATTTTCAAATAGTACTTTGCAATCACTATTTACTTTTAAAGTCGGAAACACATCAAAGAATTGCTTTGTCATCATATTTCTCCATCTCTATTTTTCCCAGTTTAATAATTCATTCCGAAGAGTATCTAAAAGTTCCTCTTCCTTTACTTTTTTCACAATTTCACCTTTCTTGATCAAAAGTCCTTCCCCGATTCCACCGGCGATTCCGATATCTGCCTCTTTTGCTTCTCCCGGTCCGTTCACAACGCATCCCATCACCGCTACCTTGATGTCAAGCGGGATATCTGCGACCATATTCTCCACCTGATTCGCAAGTCCGATAAGGTCAATCTTTGTTCTTCCGCAAGTCGGGCAGGACACTACTTCTATTCCACCTTTGCGAAGCCCCAGTGTCTTTAAGATGAGTTTTGCTGATTTGATCTCTTCGAGCGGATCTCCTGTCAGAGATACGCGGATCGTATCTCCAATTCCTTCATACAGGATAATGCCAAGCCCGACTGAGGATTTGATATTTCCAGATAAAATTGTTCCGGATTCCGTAATTCCAACATGAAGCGGATATGGGCACTGCTCTGCAATCAATTCATGTGCTTTTACACACATCATCACATCAGAAGATTTGATACTGACCACTAAATTGTCATACCCCATCTCCTCGATCATACGCACCTTATCCAACGCACTCTCCACAATGCCCTCGGCCGTCACACCACCGTATTTTTCCACGAGATGTTTCTCCAATGATCCACTGTTCACCCCCACACGGATAGGCACATTGTATTCTTTTGCTTTTTCCACAACCTCACGCACTCTCGACACATCTCCGATATTTCCCGGATTGATACGGATCTTATCTGCTCCATGTTCGATTGCCGCGATCGCTAAACGATAATCAAAATGAATATCTGCAACAAGCGGAATATGAATTCTTTTTTTTATCTCTGTGAGTGCTTCTGCCGCCTCCATCGTCGGCACCGCACAGCGGATAATATCGCAGCCTGCTGCCTCCAATGCCAATATCTGGGCAACTGTCGCCTCCACATCCTCTGTCTTTGTATTTGTCATAGACTGAATGGCAACCGGATTCCCTCCGCCAATCTTACAGTTTCCTATCTGAACTACCTTTGTCTCTTCTCGTCTCATGTTCTGTCTCCTTTCATACTCGGGGAGAACATAAACTCTCCCCAATTCCACTAATAAGCAAAGAGTCTGACATGTCAGACTCTTTGCTTATTCCTGCCTCTATCTTCTGCTACTGTCTTGTAAATACAAGCTGATCCCCATATTCACGCTCTGCAAGTACCAGCACATTCTGTTCAATGCTATAATCAAATGTAGATGAAATCTTGCCAAGCGATGCTTCCAAACTCTCTGCGGTCACCTGACCATCCGATTTGCGTCCGCTGCCTTCTGCAAAGCCGCCTCATCTACTTTAATCGTAATCGTCTTTGCATCTTTGTCAAGCACATAATCCATCTTTACTTTTATGTCTGTTCCTTCATCGGCAGAATCTAATTTTACGGTCAAATCATTATTTCCCTGAAAAATCAGCGTCATGCTGTTCTCTTCTGATTCCCATCTCCCGTCTAATGGATTGCCCGCAAAAAGTTTTGTAATAAAAAATGCAACAACCAATATAATAATTATGGATGCGATGCCTGTTACAAAACGCCACATTTTACTTCTTTTTTCTTCATCGTTTTTTGCTATCATCATGTCTATCATTCCCCTCAACTTTATTGCATACCTAAATTATACGGAGTTTGTGTTTTTTATGTCAACGCCCTATTTTTTGTTCCGTTTTTTAACTATTTTCCTTTGTCTTGTTGAGAATCAGCACTTTTTTCACTTTTTACAGAATAGTACTGATAAAATAGAAAAACAAAGACAAGGAGGACGATATATGAATTTCGGGAATAACTTAAAAGACTTGCGCGAAACACGGAATGTTACCCAAGGTCAGCTGGCTGAATACTTACAAGTATCTCGTCCTACTATTGCAGGTTATGAAACAAAAAGTCGTCAACCTGATTTTGAAAAACTAGAGAAACTTGCAAATTACTTTCATGTATCCATCGACTATCTGGTCTCCGGCTCAGAGACCACGAGCACAGATATCCCTCTAAAAAAACGAGCCGAACGAAAAATTCACATGGTCGTGATGTGGCTATGGCTTATCAGAAACTATCACTCGAATCCAAACAGGATGTCCTAAATATATTGAATTACTTCAGTTGCGTGATGATGTTCAAAATGCAGAATAAGGAATGTGCTTTCGCACATTCCTTATTCTACATTTCTGCTCTCATCTGCAAGATATTCAAAAAATCAAATCATGCATAATGCTTATGCAATACCCTGTCAGCACAAGTCATTCCGACGAATGTCCCTGTAAATTCCCCATATTTGCAATACTCATCCGAATATTTTGTCGTGTCAAAAACCCTGCCTATTCGCTCATACTGTTCTCCATCATAGCTCCACTCAAACCCAAGATTCTCTTCCCTGTACATAGAGCCGCAAGTAAATCGGTCTGTCTTCCACCCGGAATCCTGGTGTTTAAAAATTCTGTCTTTTCTCCATTTTCCAGTTGAATAATAGAAGCGCACTCTGTCCAAGTGTCTCACTGATAATTATTTTCTCTAGATTTACATAGTTCATATTGTCATAATGCATGATCAGTCCGGCGCTATGCTGATGAATCTCTGGAGTAAATTCCATCTTGGTCGTTACCCTCGCATACACACTTGTCAATTTTCTTGCCAAAATACTTACTTTATTCAGAGACGTGCGCGATTCCTGTCCCCTGATTCTCACATACCCTTTCCGTGCCGTCACATCTGCAAAACGCTGCGGCATAATGCGCGGGGCATAATAAAAATTGCCCAATTCTTCTCCGTCAAAATCATCAAACGCAGGAATTGCCGGAAGTTCTTGCTCAGGCAGTGTGCTTTCTTCCACCTCAATCTTGGCAAGATTGGTTCCATCTGCCATACGAAGCCATCCATCTTTCGTCCATTTCATTTTCTGGATTGCAGTCTCACGCCCAAGTGTACAGCGAAGTTCCGGCACAAACGGTCTCGCACAAAGATGTACCAGATACACTTCCCCTGTCGGCAATTCCACATAACTTCCATGCCCTGATTTTTGCAAAACAGAATCCGGATTGAAATATTTCGGCTTTAAATGATCCGGGTCTTTTCGCTCATTGGATTCTCCCGGCACACTTGTCACAATCGGGTTCATCGGATCTTTTTCATACGGTCCCCATACATTTTTAGCTCGTCCCATCGTCACACAGTGATTATACCCCGTGCCGCCCTCGGCACACATAATGTAATAGTATTCTCCCCGCTTTGTCAGATGCGGCGCCTCAATACATCCCCTGTCTGTTCCGCCTCGCCAAAGTGGTTTTGGATATCCAACAATCTCTTCTTTTTCTGGGTCATACTCAACAATACAGATAAATCCTGGTTTTTCATACCCTTCTCTTGTCTCCCATTCCAAAGAGACAATATATTTCTTTCCGTCGTCATCATGCAAGATTGAAGCATCAAATCCTGATGAATGCAGATATACGGGCTTGCTCCACGGTCCTTTGATGTCTTTTGATTTCACCAAAAAATTATCTACATCAAAGTATCTCGCATTCATGGAATTCATCACACCGTATACCACATAGAACATATCTTCCTCTTCACAATAAGTCAGGCAAGGCGCCCAGATTCCTTTTGCACTCGGCAGCTTTTTCAAGTCAACCGCCTCATCATCAGTCAAAATATGCGTATATAATTCCCAGTGTTTCAAATCTTTTGAATGATAAACCGGAATTCCCGGGAACCATTCAAACGTAGACACTGCCAGATAGTAGTCATCCCCTTTTCTGCAAATACATGGATCGGGATTGAATCCCGGAAGTATCGGATTTAAAATCATAGTCTTATGCCCCCTTTTTGTTATTTCTTCTTTTGTGTCGGAAACCATTCAAAATCGACACATCGCCCTAAATCCCAGCTGTCCCAGCCAAGCCATCCGTTTTCATTTACCGTATCCGTCAAAAGCTTATAACTCCAGTAAAAAGTATCCGCTTTCCTTTTGCCATGCCTGAAGCTGTGCATCAGCGACAGCCCGATAGATTGCGTTCTTTTCCTCTAAAGTCAATCGCTCCTCTTTTGCACCGTCCACGCCGTTTAACACACTCTGCCCGCCTTTTGTGTCACATCCGCATGCAAGAGAATTGAACAGACACCACTCTCCACAGATAACCGGGAAATATTGCTCCATCTCCTCAATTTCTTTTTCATAATGTTCTTTCACAAAGCATGTGTATCCTTCTATCGTCTGTTCGCATCCAGCTGCCTCTGCCATCATCAGATACTGATGTGTATCCAGCACAACATTTACATATTTTTCTTCCCGCATAAAATCTTTCCACGCTGTAAGCACAAATCCGTCGTGAATGACAACATATTTTTCTTTTGGCATATATTTTCGTATGCGGTCATACGCTTCCTGATAAAATGTCCTTAAAAACGCAAGTGTATTCGGTCCGGAGCCGGCCGCCATCTCCTTGTCTACTGCCGGATAACGGTTTGGGACATCAAACAGCTCCCACACACTTTCTGTGATTGGTTCATTCAGCACTTCAATACCCCACAGCCCTTTTCTTTTGCCGTAACGCTTTGCCAGCCGTTCAAGCACTGTCAGCACAAATTCTACTTCTTCCGGATTTTTAGACCATTTGCACACTCCGCAAATACCTCCGTTGTCAAAGCCATTTTGTCCCTCCGGTGCAGTGTGCAGATCTATCAATATCTGCAACCCATACTTTTCTGCCCAGTTAAATGCCTTATCCAGTTCTTCTACGCACCCGATAAACGGTTCTCTGTCTCCGAATATAAAATATGGCACCGGAATTCGCACAGCCTCCATTCCCATTGCTTTGATCGCCACAAAATCACGCTCCGAAATATATTCTGCACGATGCACCTTGATTCGTGCCTCATATACCTCTTTTGAGAGTTTTCTTGGAAGGTAATACTCATCCTCTGCTGTCGTTCCTTCAAACAGCGCCGGACTCATCCATTTCTCCAGCACAAGCCAGTTTCCTAAATTTACACCTTTGATATACATTTCCATTCCTCCTATTTTTCCGCGCGTTTTTTCAAGTCCGCAATAATGCCGTCAAATTCCCTGTCTAAGTGATAAAATTTCATGATAATCAGCCCCAGTATATAGACAACAATCGGAATCCACACAAAACAGATTTCAATGGAAAACAGCGCTGATGCAGACTGCACCGCTTTTTCTCCCGCATAGCCTCCGACTTCCAGGATCAATCCAAGTAACGCCGAACCAACACCATTTCCAATCTTATATCCAAAACTACATGCACTGTTCACAAGCCCTTCTGTTCGGTATCCTGTCTTCCACTCGCCATAATCAATCGTGTCAGATACCATCGCCCACATGGTTGCTCCTCCACATGCATTTCCAATACCACGGATCACACTGGATATGATGATAATCGCAAGCGAGCCGCCTGAAAAATTCAGCACGAGCATCCCGATAATGTCAAACACAAGGCCGATTGCAAATACATTTCTCTTTCCAAATCGTTTTACAAGCATCGCGATAAAGAACATTCCGCAAATTTGTACAATATTGAAAATTCCGTTGATTGTCCCAACCAGATTTTTGTCCCCTAAAATATCTTTCGCATAGTAAACCGTAGAGCCTCCATTTACAGAATACATAAGGAAAAATAATGCAAGCATTCCAGTCATCATCATCCAGTATTTGTTCTTGAACAACGCCTTTACGCCTTCTTTAAACGGAACCTCATCCACAGCTGACTCCGCAGCTCCCACACGCTCTTTTGTTCCAAAGAACGTAAATAAAAATGCTATGATCGCAATCACACCGAACACACAGAATGTTTTTGTCCATGCTGACGCATTATTTCCAAAATATTCTACAAGTGGTAATGTAAATGTGTTGATCAGCAACGTTCCTGCTGTTGCAAAGCAGATTTCGAAAAAATACTCAAACACATGACCGTTCAATTATGGATCCTGTGTCATCAGCGCATTGAGCGCAGAGTACGGAACATTGATTGCAGTATAAATAATCGTTGACACAAGATTATACGTGATAAATACATAAACCAGTTTTGGTGTAGATGTCCACGATGTCGGCACAGAAAACAGCAATACCCCAGATATCGCAAACGGAATACACATACGCAATATCCAGGATCTCGCCTTCCCAAACCGGGATTTTGTCCGGTCTACAACGACACCCATGATGATATCGCTGATACCATCAAAAATTCTTGACACCATCATAATCGTTCCCACTGCCAATGCATTTACTCCTGCATAATCGGTATAATAAAATACAAGAAATGCTGACATTGCCGTATAGATGATATTGCATCCAAAATCTCCACATCCATAGGAAAAACGTTCGACGATTTTTCCCATACTTAACTTTGCCTTCTTATTCATCTTTTGATTCCTCACCTTTCTTCTTTTCAGGTACATTTTTACTTTTTAAAAACATTATTTTTGAATCAAACATTTGTGCACATCTGTTTTTCTTCATTTTTATATCCATTCCTTTCGCTTTGCTCAGGCACAAAACGTTATGAAAACAGTTTTCTACCCGGCTTTTTTTCTTTATAATTCTTTTTGTAG
>ENA-OQCW01001120-OQCW01001120.1-human-gut-metagenome-genome-assembly--contig:-NODE-1120-length-11661-cov-2.727501_pt1 | contig 11661 bp, 22 predicted proteins | sample MGYA00242767_ERZ504593 | MGnify/ENA primary metagenome ERZ504593 (study PRJEB26092, sample SAMD00036307) | human gut metagenome | host: Homo sapiens | study: EMG produced TPA metagenomics assembly of... | reverse complement strand
GGTCCCCCTCCTCTCTTGCTGCTTTTATAGCCTCTTCTTCCGAATCAAAACTACCTCTGAAATTCTCTTCATTCCAGCTGTAACACCATTTATCCTTCATGAACGTTTTCCTCCTTCAGTCCTTTGTATGATTCTATCCATTGTGGCTTCCTATGCAAAAACCATCCTTCGTGTTCATATTCATTTGATTTCCCAGGCCACTTCAAATCCTTCCCGGTCGCCAATAAATACCCCTGTCATGCTATCCTGTTCCATCATATAGGCAAGTTCTTTGTCCTTGTTTCTATCGCACAATCCAGAAAACATATTTTCCTTCCATGGCTGTGCTTTCGACAACATAGGCATTCTCTCCGTCCATATATTCAGCTATGCCTTTCCATAACTCATAGTCGGAATCTTCTGGATTATTTTCATCAAACATGTGGGCTGTAGCCAGTTTTGCTATCTTTATCATTCCTCTGCCACTCCCATTCGTTTAAGCTGCCTTTTTAGTTTCTCCTCAATTCGCTTTGCAAGCGGTCCCTCTCCAAAACCAAGAAGGTACTTTAACTGCCACAGCATAATTAAGGTATCGGCCATCTCGTCCAGGACTGCATCCTCCGCCTCTGCTATCTGCCTGTCATTACCTCCGAAGTTGCGTTTTCTCCATAGCTTGTTGATTGCCTGGGTAAGCTCTGCCATTTCTTCTATGCACTGGCGGCTCTGTGGCTCATAGCCGTACCTTTCAGCAATCAATTCTATTTTCTTTTCTGTGGTCATCCCTCTACCTCATGTGCTTTCATCAGCATCCTGTATGCTTCAAGCGCCATTGTGTGGCTGGTATACTTATAAGGCTCGTTTTCCAGCCAATGTCTGCCAAACATTTTTAGCTTATCTTCCTCCAGGCTTATCATGGTCTTTAATATGGATTTATCATATGTGTCCACCTGTTTGGTTTTTTTTGGAGGATACATCTTGTCATATTCCGCTTTTATCCGGTCAAGCTCTACAAACATAATGGCTCTGCCTTTTTCTTCAAAACGTATATAACAGAATCCATCGTACGCGGCCCTGTACTCTCCTCCCGCGGCCTGGAAGATAATAGGAAGGATTGGATCCCCCGGAACAAGGTATCCTAATTTGTGTAGATTCTTCAGATATGCCCTGACTATCCCTGACTCTTTCACTCCATACGCACCATCCGAAGTGTTCATTTCTTCCAGAGAAAATGCCGGTACGTCATTAATATATTCCTTCATTTTCTTCTCTCCTCTTCAGCTTTAGTATTGATACCTCGTAGGCCGTGCGCAGCTCAGTTTCTGTCTTGCCGAGTCTTTTGATGTATCCCCGGCTCTGTACGCGGCCCCATGTCTCTATCCTGGTTCCCACCTCGAATTCGGAAGCACGGCGCGCATTGCGCCCCCAGCAGATACAGGGGATATAGTCCGATTTGCCGTATGGACGGTTTACGGCCAGAAGGATGTCCGCTATTTCCTTTTCGAGCGGAGTTTTTCGGTAGACAGGCGGCTTACAAATATAGCCATCCAGGAATATCTGGTTATTTTTTGTGCAATCCATCGGAACAGGCTGGGTCAAATGGATTTCTCTTACAAACACAGACAGTTTTAACCGGTTCCTGACTCCTTCATGTTGGTTATGGGAGCGGAACTGGCCTGTACACTCCATGGCATGGCCAGTATAGTCTTTATGTATGTCTATCAGGCTCTCGGATACCATTAGGGGAATAATGTCTACCTGCCCGCTGAGCCGGCCGACAGCCACATCCGCCATATAAAATCCTTCTCCGAACACTTCGTGGCTGAAGGTAAATCCGGAAGCAATCTCACCCATCATGCTTACCTTGTTGTTTTCTGTATTATTTAACATATTGTTTGTCCTCCATTTGTATTTTTAATTAAGAGAATGGCAGCCCTTCATCTTCAACGCCATCCGGAATGCTCATAAATCCGTCCCCGATATCCGCACCCTGGACCTGCCGCTGCTCCGGACCTCTGCCCGATGCTCCCTTGCTGTCCGCGAACTCCTGGTCATCCAGGACGATATCCGTTGTGTATACCTTCCGGCCCTCCTGGTTCACATAGCTTCCTGTCTGTATCCTGCCCGATACAAGCACCCGCATTCCCTGACGGAAATACTTCTCGGCAAACTCGGCAGCGCGGTCAAATGCAACACAGTTGATGAAATCGGCTGTCTGCTGCTCCGCGGAGCTGTCCTGACCCCTGCGGCCCCTCCTGTCCACTGCAAGGGTGTACCTTGCAATGGCCATGGAGCGCTCCCCCTGGGTGTACCTTATATCCGGGTCTTTGGTCAGCCTTCCCATTAGTATGACTCTGTTCATCTTCTCCTCCTGTTCTTCTTTGGCCCAAAAATGTATTCATATTCCGATATGTAGCCGGCCGCGGTCTTAAAAACCGTCTTATACCAGTACAGCCCCTGCTTGTCCCTGTACAGCAGGTAGGTCCGGTCCCCTGACTGTTTCTTTCCGATGTATTCCGCCGGTCCGGCCTCTTCCGGCATGCTCTCTATGGACATGGCGGTTTTCATAGCCTCTGCCGTTTCATCCTGCTTTTCCAATCCTTACCACCTTCCAAAAGTCCCCGGCAGGGAACTCATAATCATCATTAATGGTGTATATGGTTTCCCCTTTCACCCGGCTTACGGATACTTTCCTGGACCTTAACCCTCGTAGTCCTTTTTTCGGGCAGTTGTCCGGGTTTGCCAATATCCGGGCACATCTCATATGGATCCGGCTCGTCGCACTCATAGCACTGTATCCGGTCCCGGAAGCGGATGGTTTTTCCAATCAGGTCATCACAGGTCATCGTCCGGAAGGAAGAAGAATCCATCTTCCTCCGGCTCGGAAACTGTTTCCTCCTGCTCATCCTCCTCGTCAAGATAATAGCGCCCAAATATATTAAAAAATTCCTGTCTTGTATGTGTCCGCTCAAATGCGGCCTGCCCGATTTTATGCAGCTTCTCTGCCTTTTTCGCATCCGCGTGCACCCCTTTCTTGTTGTCCGTGTGGCAGGTTTTGCACAGGTGGACGGTCAGACCGTACTTTTCTGACCACTTTCTGTTTGCTCCGCCAAATATATGATGCTTTTCCAATGGCCCTCAGCGTTCGCATAAAAACATTGGGTGACGGGTTCTGTCTCAATCACGCTCTTCATCCTGCAGCATCTCCTTTATGATTTCTCCCAGGCGTGCAATGTTCCTTTGGGTCTCCCTGGCATATTCCATGGTTCCGGTCCGCATCCACTGCGTTACTTCATCCGCCAGCCGGCAGCCTTCGTCCCGCAGGCTTTCCATTGGCTTTATGACCTGGGTGCCGTCGTGGCAGGTGATGTATTTCTCCGGTACGACTCCTGGATAATCCTCCACTTCCATCTGCACTGCTTCCTGCGGGCTTTTTGGTGTGTCCTCCTGGGGCTCCGGCATTGGGAATGTGCCTGTCTCCTGGGGTTCTTCCCTCGGCGCCTCTTTCGGTTCCTCCTGTGACTCCTCTTTTGGCTCCGATGCTGCCTGGGGTTCCGGTTGTACCGGTGCAACTGCCTGCTTTTTGGCTGCCGCTTCCCGCTCCTGGCGTTCCTTGTCTTTCTGGATTCTTTGCACCTCTGCCTGGCGGGCCTTCTCCCTCTCTTCGGCCTCCTGCGCTTTCCGCTTTTCCTCCGCCTTTCTTTCCGCTTCGGCCTTCCTCTGCCTCTGGGCTTCCTTTTCCTCCTCCGCCGGCGGATAGGGCTCCTCATACAGCGCGTTCCAGCAGGCCTCCGCGGTTTCCTCCGTGATAAGGCGGTGCAGGATACCCTGCAGGTCTGTCCAGGCAAATTCTTCCTTGTCGTTGGTCCTGACATTCATCAAGATAAGGGGCTGGCTCTTTCCGGATATGGTCAGCATCATTTTCCCCGTCCCCGGAATTCTGGCCATCTGTACGGCGTATCCCGACGGGGCAAGCAGGTCCATCAGGTATCCCGTCATATGCTCCCCGTCCATCTTCACGGCCTCACAGAATCCCTGCAATGATTTTGGGTTGTCATGTATGTACTGATGCATAAAGCGCCCCAGATTGCTTTCCATGGCCTCCTGGGCCTCGTCAGGCTCCTCCATCATGACTTCAAGGTCCGTCACGTTCTTTTCTTCCTGGATTTCCTTTTTAATCTTTTGTATGTCGGGCCGGGTCAACTTTGGTGAAAGAATCTCAATCACCTCTGCCGGCAGGGTCAGCATCTCTCCCAGCTTTGCCACTCCATATCCCTGATATCGCTCCGGCAGCTGGTCTGAATACCCATCCACGGAGAACCTTTTATTGATATTCATGAACCGCGATGTCTGGCTCCTATCCAGCCGGTACTCGTTCCAGGCAAATTCTTCCATGGTTGCGTATCCGGATTCCTTCAGGATGTCCGTATCCGTGGCCACCCGGAGCATGTACCCGATCCGGACGAACCCTAATTCTGTCCGCTTTACCTCAGCGTCAAATGCCTCTTTGTATGTCTCATAGCTTGCATATGTACCGCTTTTATTCACTTCATCCATTTATATGGCCTCCATAAAATCTTCCTCCAGGCACTTTAACACTCTGGTGTTCTTCTTTTCTTTCAGTTCGTCTATGTTCTTCTGTCGCTTGATGACGCTTACGCTGGCCAGTCTATGGTCCTCCTTCGTCAGACGGTTCTTTATTTCCCTCTGCCACTCCCGCAGAAATCCTCTTATCTCCTCAACGCCTGGTTCTTCATCCAGATACGACCTGTGCTGCCGGATCGTTCCGCCCGGTTCCACCTCAATGGTGTAATATGGGATATCCGGCTCAGCCTTCCTGCGGAGGAAACAGATGTATGTCTCCCTCTGCATGATTCGCTCGTAATAACGCTCGCTCCACCCGGTGCAATGATGAAGGGCACTCCCGTCTATGGCAATGTCAACCAGGCTCCTGGGTACAATCATCATGTATTCCTCATTCTGGTAGTCGTATTTATCGCGGATTTCTTCCAGTATCTTCTCTGCGCCCGGATACTTCTCTGCCATCTTCCTGGCCATTTCTTCGTTGGCTTTCTCGTCCCGTTTCAGCTGTTCCAGCATTCTTTCCTTCCGCATTTCCTCCACCAGCTCATTGTGTCTGCGTTTCAACTCCCTTGGCCGGTATACCATCTCGTCTGTTGTATCTTTCTTCTTTTGCCGGCACATGTCCAGGTAGTCCGCCCATTGTTCCAGGACTGCCCTTGCACTCTTTCCGGCATATCCCTCTGCCTGCTGGCGTTTCACGTAATTCATGACCTGGCGGGGTGACATCTGGGCTTGCACGAATGACAGGTTTGCCATTTCTATATTCTCGGATGTAAGCCATCCCAGCGTTTCCTGGTCTATCTTTTTTCCTGATTTCTCAGCCCATCGCATCCACCGCACGGTATTCTCCCCTCCGTCACACTCCCGGATGCGGTTGATCATCTGCCGGTCAGAGAGATTAAATACCTCTTCTATGGTCTCTCCGTCCTTATACAGAGGTCCGTAGTACTCACAGGTCCAGCAACTTACTTTTCTGGTTGTCTCCTGCAGCAGCCGGTTAAACCGGCCCTTGAACAGATATTCCACCATGTTCACCAGGCCTTTATTACTTTGCGCCCACATCAGCCGATTATACTCCAGTTTCTTCCCGGCCTCTGCCAGCTGGCTAAATGTCCTTTTCCAGGCCTCATAGCAGGTTCCCTCCAACGCTGCCTCAATTCCTTCCGGATACAGGTATTCCTCGGCCGTTCTTCGGTTGACCGGGTTTTTAATGTCAAAGCAGCCTCGTTTATCCCAAGGATAATTCCACTCAAACCCTCGTTCTGACTGGTTATAGTAAATGTCACATGCAAGTTTCTTGTGGTTTCGGAGCGGGAATACGCGCACCGCTTCCGATATTTCAATCTTGTGCCCCCGTCCTTCCCATGTGATTCTTATGTCTAAATGCCTCACCACGCTTCTGTCACTGTCTATATTCTGCATGACGGCGGCGTTCGTCTTTAGCTGTATGGCATGGGTTCGTGTTTTTGCCTGTATGGTTTTTCCGCAATAGGGGCAGGTTATATGGTCATTGTGTCTTGCCGTTTTCCCGTCTGGCCTTTTAAATTTCCCGGCGTTTCCACCCTTTCCGCAGGCCGTGCAGCTCCCGGAGGGACAGCTCCTTTAACAGGGTGATTTCTGTACAGGCCAGCTGGGTATCGGTCCCGCCCAGTTCGTCCAGGCTTCCGGAGGCCTCCACCAGGAAATACCGGTTTCCACATCCCAGCGGATACCACCGCAGGCACTCTAACGGGTACTCGGCGCAATGGGCGCCTTGAATTCCGGCATTTGGATTTGCTTTCCTTTATGGTTTTTCCTATCTCATACTGAAACGTTCCTCTCCCGCAGGTGCAGGTCAGGTCCGCATTGAATCCTTTGTATGCAAGCATCTTACTGCTCCTTTCCCAGATAATATTCCGTGATGATTTTCTTGGCGCGGCCCATCCCGGGTATACCCAGTGTTACCTTGTAATTGATTTTGACCGCCTTTAGGATGTCGCTGTCTACCGGATGCTGGTTCTTCATGCTCCATTCCAGCAGGGCCGCGATGCAGCCCTTCAGGCTCTTTCCTTTCCGCCTGACGGCCACGGCCATCTCCGGTTCCTCTGCGCACCTCAGCTTGATGTACTGCAGCCAGTCCTCCATGATTTCGTACGGCTTCAGTTCCTTTGCCTCAATGTCCAGTTTTCCGTAGGCTGCCATGAGCGGGGTCACAAAGGCTGCCACACATCCGTCAATAAAGTCCATGGCGTCCTCCTTGTCTATCCCGTTTTCCTCCGCGATGGCAAGGATGGCCTCGTTGTCTCCTTCCTTCCTCTGCGCCGCTGCTGCCCGGTTCATTTCGTCCGCGCTGTCAAATTCTCCAAATTTATCAAACATCCCGTTTCGCCTCCTCTATGTAAATTTCTCTTACCGTACTGGCGGAGATTCCCACCAGGCAGGATATCTGCGCATAGGTCATACCCATGTTTCTGAATGTCATAATTCGGCCCGCGTATTCCTTCCTGTTTATTCTGCGGCGGCCTGGGGCTTTTACCTCTTCAGGGCAGCTGTCGCTGGAGCCTATCCCCATTTCGTTCCGCATCCGCGCCAGTTCCCGCGCCAGCTGCTTCTGTGTCATACGGTTTAACTGGATGGCCTCGCCCCATGTCATACTGGTCTCATATGTGTTTCCCCTTACTCCGTGATAAGCCATGGTGACGATGTGTCCATGCGGTTTGATGACTGACATCTTTTCCCAGGATGACTTCATCGTCACCCTCCGACGCGGCCTGTAGCAGTACAGCCTGTCTCCTTCTTTTATCCGGCGTTTAAACGCCTCAACTTCAAGCGGTTCAATGCCGCCCTTTACTTTATCGTTTCCCGGCTTTCCCCCAGTTATTTACTCGGTCTGTCCGGGATTCTTCCTGGTATTTTTTCACGTTATCACCCTTTCTTAAATTCTGATTGCATCCATTGCCTGTATTCGTGGTGTTCGTCCGTAAACAGGTACCGGTTGCAGGTCCAGCTCCTGAAGGAGTTTTTTTTCCAAAGGTCCGCTGTTCTTTACGGGTGTTCCCTTGGCGTTTCTCCACTCGTTTTTCTGCCACTGTCTGGCCCAGCTGTTTTGCATTGCGTTGATAATATGCTGACAGGTGGTGTATATCCGCAGCTCACACGGGCAGTTCAGGCGGCCCAGGGCCTCTGCCAGGGCCGTAAGGGCGAGCTGGTTCTCTGTAGCCCGCTCCATGGCTCCCCGTCCCTCCCTGGTAGCCGGCACCCCGTTCCTGATGCATTCCAGGAGATAAAGATATTCGCCGCCCTTCCTGGCCGGTCCATGGAAGGAGGTCTCTATGTAGATGTTCACGTCCTGCACTTTCCCTTGCTCCTTTCCGGTTCTGGAAGCTTTACCAGGAGGTAGTACAGGTATTTATACCCAAAATCATTTACCCATTCCTCCACGCTGCCTTTATCGAGATACCATCCTTCAGGCACCGTAATCTCACCCGCACTAAAGGTTTTCTTCCGCTTCCGATGCTTTTCAATCTCCGCATGTACAAGATTCTTGCTGGGGTTATATCTTCCAGCCTGTTTTCCTCCATAGGTCTTTTGAGTCAGCTCTGAATATTCTATAAAATACCCTGCCAACTTGCGATAATTCCGATCCTTACGCATAGGTTCAAAATGTAGACCACCGTAGGGCCATACATCCTTTATCAGTCTGACATCTATGGGGGAGACCACGATATGTATATGGCTCCCACCCCGGGGTCCCACTTCTGGCACCCATACATATTTGAGTAACTTTCCATTCCGACGATATATATTTCTTAATTTCCGTAGCACTTTAGTTATCTGCGAAATCAGTTCCGCTTTATCCTTTGGCCGGTTCTCAATGGCATAGTTCCAGGTTATGTACCAACAGTCCGGCCCGAAGTTCCCATTCAAATCCAATGTGAGCCTTTGGGCGGCCCTCCGGATATTATTCTTTCTCTGCGATTCCGGGGTTGGCTTTCTCCGCGTATGTCTCTTCCTTATTCCCGGCTCCGGCCTGCTTCTGTCATGATAGCTATAGTGTGCTTCTGTAATCCCTGCTGTCGCTATTTTTTCAAAGTACGGCATATACCTCTCCTGCTTGTCCAAAAGTTAATAAACTTAACAAGTTATAAAAGCGGTCTGGAACCGCCATATTTCTTGACTTTTTGGTCAACCACAGGTATAATGTATACATAGTGTTTTGGTCTGTGGAGGACCGGCTCCTGAAGCTATTGCCATGGCTTCAGGAGCATTTTTTATTGTCAATGTTCATTCGGTTCCGGCCCTGCTTCCTCATCGCCTTCCCCTTCCATGAGACGGTCATATTCCTGTTTCCAGGCCATTACCTTTTCCATCTCGCTCTCCAGCTCGTCGTATTCCCCGCCGGCTTCCCTGTACTCGTCAAACCAGGTTTTAAGTTCGTCCCAATATTCATCCAGTTCCTCCTGGTCATCCTGGTCCTTAATCCCCATCCGGTTTATGTACTGGATTTCCTCCCATATCCATGCGACATCATCCAGCATGTCCGTACCAATCAGCCAGACCAGGAAAGTCTTGTCCTTTAATATGGCGAAACCACATCGGTCGAACCATCGGTCAGCACACTCCCGCTCATCGGATCCGTTTGTACGTTCCCCGCATATTAGGTCCGCAATGAAATTCTCCAGCAGTTCCCCTGCCGTCATGCTCACACTTCCGGCTTTTTTGCATAATCGTTCCATGTCCTCATCGCACAGTTCGATTGTCAACGTCCGTTTCTTCCTCATGTATTCTTCCTCACTTCCTATTTAAATCCTCGCGCCCATGGCCAACGCCATGACCACAATTGCCACCATCCACATCCCCAGCAGCCAGATAACCGCTGGTACAATCCACTTAGCTGCCCTCATGATTGGGCCGTCCCGGCGCCTCCTGCACCGTCGGAAGGTCACCATACGCCTGTGCCCCATGATATTGGTCATCACCGCAGTTGCCGGTCCCACAAAATCCACGCGCCAGCCAGGATACTGGGCCGCTGCTCTGGCGCGGATGCGATGCTCCGCAAATGTTTTAGCTCTCATTGGCTTGTCTCTCCTTTCTATGCTTGTCCTCCATGGCCGCCCTTAGGCGGTCTGCTCTTTCTATGCTCATTATCCACTTCCCCCTATCTCTATCTCAAATCCTAACCTCCTTATAGGTTCTGTCCTGACACGGTTTCCAAGCGCCTGTTTATATCTATCTGGCAGGTCAGACAGCTTGACTGATATTCCGTTCAGAGTGACCCACCGAGTCCTTGTAAGCTCCTGCATGTTTCTCACCTCCTTCTTATTTGATTACCTTCTCATCACGATTTCTGCATAAGAAAATCCCGCACGGTCTGAACCTGCCCTTCGAAACGGCATTGCATTGTTTTAGGAAGCTCATCCCAGTGTTCTGCAATGTAACGGAGCTGCTCAATGCGCTTTTGCTCCTTAGTCTCTGGTATTTCTCTGTGGTCTTTCATTATTTTACCTCGCTTTCTTGTTGTTGTTAGCACCATTATAAGTCCTATAAACACTATTGTCAATATATTTTTGTTGTTATTAGCACTTTTTGTTGACGTTAGCACCTTTTTGTATTATAATAATTTCATAAGAAAGGTGGTGAACATGAAGGACAGAATAAAGCAGTTAAGAAAGGCATTAGAATTAACGCAGCAAGAATTTGCTGATAAGATTGGAGTAAAAAGAAATTCATTTGCAAATTACGAAACAGGGCGTAACACTCCTATAGATGCTATAATCGTTTCTATGTGTAGAGAATTTAACGTAAATGAGGAATGGCTTCGTACTGGAAAAGGTGAGAATGTTCAATAAAATGGATTCCACAGATATTACATATAACCATTTCGGTTTCATAATGGGAAATGCGAGCGCACAAAAAAAAGCGGTATTATCCGCTTTGGTTGAAATGGTATATTGCGTGCCTGATGACAAGTGGAATTATATTTTTCATCAGTTCCAGAATTGCTTAAACGAGGCCCACAAAGACTCTGGGGAGGATTAGCTCCTCCCCAGAACCCCTAAAACTAGATGGTAAATATGTCTTGCTTGTGAATCATCCAATGAATCAACTAACTTATGCAACATCTTTTTAAATTTCATAATATGTACCATCCTTTCCCATAGTCATCTTATCGACTATCTTATACAATAAATACGCAGTAATTTTCTTTTTTTACTTGCTGTTTCCGTATTTGTCCGCTATAACGGACAAATATCGACAAGTGTCTATTATGTACCCCGTTTAGGGGGTTATGCGGATTGAAAACAGGTCGGCTGGTGTAACACCTAATGCAAGGGAAAGGATGCATATGGTGTGTATCGTGGGATTGGCCTTGCCATCTTCAATTTGATTAATTTGGGTTTTACTCACCCCCGATAGTTCCGCAAGACCACGGTCCGTAAGGCCCGCTTTGGCACGGAACTGGTACAGGTGATAATCAATTCTAAATTTAGGAACCATTTTGTGTATACCTCCATACGGCCAGTATCCGCAGTAGCAGTGGAGATTATACAATAAGAACATATGTTCTTTTCTATTATAAGACAGAATCAATATTTTTGCAACAAGGAGAAATAAAAATGAGTATTAAGGGAAATGGGGAAGAGTTATTTGTCGGAAAGAAAAGCGTCTAACATTTTTTACTGCTGACGGCAAAAAGAACTGCTATACCATACCAAATCTCTGAAAAAAAATTGAATATTGTTTGGCTACCCCTGAACAAAATGGGAAACTGAAGTTTATCAAAATAAATTTAAACACTTTTCCTTTATTTTTTCTGAAACGGAAAACGATAAAATACAGAGAACCATAATATTAATTCGTGAGAATAATCCTCGCCTTAATATATCAGAATGTCAGATTTCTGTTTGTGGACCAACTCTTGATGACAATCAATATAGTACAAAAAGCCACTTTCTGGCTGGTCTTTTATGTTTTCTTATTGGCAGGACTGGGGCTCATCGTTTTTATGTTGGTAGATATATAAGCGGTTCTATATATTTGGCGATATATCTATTTCCGCGCATTATTAAGTATTCAGGCTTTGTAGTGGCCTGGTATATACTTTTAACTTCGTGGTTTTTA
>ENA-OQCW01001118-OQCW01001118.1-human-gut-metagenome-genome-assembly--contig:-NODE-1118-length-11672-cov-2.694673_pt1 | contig 11672 bp, 12 predicted proteins | sample MGYA00242767_ERZ504593 | MGnify/ENA primary metagenome ERZ504593 (study PRJEB26092, sample SAMD00036307) | human gut metagenome | host: Homo sapiens | study: EMG produced TPA metagenomics assembly of... | reverse complement strand
GATTCTCAGAGTTTGCTGCCACCGGAATTTCTTCCGTTTCACCCTTTCCTTCCCTGGAAATCAGTTCCCCCATCATCTTGTCATACATTTTATCCAGCTTGTAACATGCTGCAATGATAAACATGATCACCCAGATCGCAATGGGCACATACAGATAAAAAGTCTTGATCGCAGAGATCGCAGATGCTGTCTGCTCTGCCGCTGTTGCTTTCAGTCCGTCGAATGCTGCCATGGAAAGAATCGCACCCATGATAGCGGATGTAAAGCCTGAACCCGCTTTCTGCCCCATACTCATGGAGGAGAACATAAGGCCTTCCACACGGATACCTGTCTTCCAGTGGCCATACTCGATGGCATCACTCGGCAAAGAATACTGCACACCATAGAACGGTGCAATGCCAAATCCTCTCATAATACAGGTTGCAACACCCAGAGGAACACTTGTGATATTCAGTAGGAAGAGGAGCTGTCCCGCGATACCCAGGATACATCCTGCGCAGATCAGGTTTCTCTTTCCGTATTTTGGAAGCAGCTTCGGAAGCATTGCAATGCCGATGATTGTGGATATTTTCTCTGCTGCCGACAGCGGCATTACCAGATCCACATCATTTAACACATACTGACAGTAATAGGTCAGATCGGTTCCGATGATGATCTGATAAGCTGTATAAAAAATCATCAGACCCAGGGCAATAATAAAATACCTGTTGGTCACGGTTACTTTAAATGCAGTCCAGAAAGGTGTATTCTCTTTTTCCTTTTGTTCGCATCGGCTGCCTGTACACGTTCCGTACAGGTACAATATGTATTGATTAAAACGAATACGGATACAATGGCATATCCCGCGGTCACAAGAATCCAGGCCATCTGCTGGTTGTCGATCAGTTTTGCCACCTTATTGATAAGGGGCAGAGTAAATGCTGTTATGATCATACTTGCCGTAATAGAGAGCACCATACGGATGTTACAGATCACGTCCCTCTCTCTCCTGTCACGGCTCATGAGTGAGCCAAGTGCATGGAAAGGCTGGCTGATGGCGGTATATACCACTGTATTCATAATGTTATAAGTTACAAAAGCATAGATGATCTTCCCCATATCTCCCATAGGAGGCATGGTAAACAACAGGACCGCTGCCAACGCGTACGGAATGGCCAGACGCAGGATCCAGATCCTGGCTTTTCCATATTTTGAGTGGGTCCTGTCTATGATAGTTCCCATAAGTACATCTGAGAATCCGTCGAACACCCTGGAGAGCAGCATGATCATACCCACTGCTCCTGCAGATATACCTACTACGTTTGTGTAGAAATATATCAGCAGAGTCGTTGTCATCGTATACATCAAAGTCAGCGCCGGGTCGCCGAAACAATATGCCAGCTTTTCCGACACAGGGACTTTGATGAACTCGTTCATATCTTTACCCTTCTGCTTAAAATTAAGCAGTTCAGGAATTCCTCCCTTTGCCATACTATCACCTTTTACAGGGCGGAGCTTCCCCATCCGCCCTGCTCCTTCCTTCTCTTTCTGTGACGAGTCCTGCGCTCTTTGGTGTTGATATTCAGCATTCGGATTTCGCACAGCCTGTTATTTTCACTTTCCCATCTCCTTATGCCCCGAAAAGGACATATATATCATTTAGAAATATTTTTCCACAAATGCTTTTGTTACCTCAGCAGCTTTTTTCACATTCTCCTCATGAGAAATTTCATAATACTCCGGACGGAACTCTTCGATCGTGCACACACCATCAAATCCGATCTCTTTTAAAGCCGCTGCAATTCCTGCATGGTCTACCACGCCTTCTTCCGGCCACAGACGTTTGTCATCGCCGCAGGATCCAAGAGGCAGGTCTTCGCAGTCATTTAAGTGATAAGCAAAGATTTTTTTGCCGTCTGCTGCTTTTAAGTCCTCCAGTTTAGAGCACATTTCATGGAAATGGAAAGTGTCAACTGTGATTCCCACATTGTCCCGGTCCACTGCTTTTACCACATCGTATGCCGTGCCAAACTGGTTGATGGAACAGTTGGGAGCGCCGCAGAACTCCAGGGATATTTTCATATCAGCCCCCACTTTGTCTGACAGATAGCGGAGTCTTTCCACTGCCTCTTCCTTGATCTCACTTATGCTCTTATCCTTCACATCAAAGTTCGGAACTGTGATCAGCATTCTCATACCAATGGCTTTGGAAACTTTCAGGATGAAATCCACTTCGTCGTCAATTTCCTTCTCACCGGCTTTGTTTCTCTGGTTGAAATAAATCAGGGTGTTGTAAGCCCATGGTTTCAGATGATGGTTTTTGAACCAGTCAGCCAGTTCCTCCAGGGTATGCTCCTGTAAATAATCCTTCACACAGTCAAAACGTATTTCGATATAATCAAATCCGTATTTTTCACACATTTCCATATCAGCCAGCAGGGACTGTCCTTTACACTCCAGTGCAGTTGCCTCGTTAAATCCAATTTTCATAATTCTATTCCATCCTTTCGGTTTTTGTCTTATTTTGCCGGATGTTTAGCAAAACGCATCCGGCCGCTCATCTGTTCATCCTGACTTCCCGACGTATTTTACCGGGAACACTTTTTATTTGTAGAATTCCGGTTTTTCCACTGCTGCGTTGATCGGCTCTACAGCACCAGTCTCCTGTGCTTTTACCAGCGCATCTGCTGTAATGGCAGCCAAGTAGCCATCCCATGCAGTCGGTCCGTTGATCACACCCTCAGCAGCTGCATCAACCCAATCCTGGACCTCTGTGTCATACGCGTCTTTAAATCTTACGAAACAGTCTGTGTCGATGGTTGTGGAAACAGCGGCATTTTTACGGATACTGGGGTAGATCGGTGATGGCATCTTGATGGCGCCGTCTTCACAAACCACTTCACAGTTGATGTCATACCCGAATTTACAGTTTACAAAGACTTCAACGTCGATGCATACACCCTTTTTGGTGCGTAGCAACATGATCTGCGGATCTTTTTGAACTCAGAGTGAGAGTATTTTGTCACCTTGGGCATGATCACCTGTGCAGATTCGTACTCGTCATCCACTAACCAGTGAAGTACATCAATTTCATGGATCGCTGTATCATGAACAGCCATGGGAGTTGTATAGTTGGTGCCAACCTCCGGATTCCTGTGTGTACAGTGAAGGATCAGCGGCTCGCCGTATTCACCGGATGAGAGGGCTTCCTTCACCTGCATGTAGCCTTGTCGTATCTTCTCATGAATCCAAGCTGGATGAGATGTTTTTCCTGATGCAGCTTCCGCCTCTACTACTTTCAGACAGTCCTCAGCAGTTGTACAGAGTGGTTTCTCACAAAAGATCCTCTTGCCTGCTTTGATCGCCGCCAAAAGGGATTCCACATGTGCAAATCCGGGAGATACGATGAACACCGCGTCCACATCCGGATCCTGGATCAGTTCGTTTGCATCTGTATATACCTTTGCCCCGCAGATTGCTGCTGCCTGCTTTGCGCTCTCTTCAAATACATCTGATACTGCAACTACCTCAGCTCCCTGAATCTTGTTTGTCAGTCTTTTGATGTGGTCCTTACCCATTCCGCCGCATCCGATAACTCCTACTCTTAACATAATACATATCCTCCATTTTTTTGCTTTTTTGTAGTTTATATTTTGTTTTTGTTCTTTCTTGATGATGCAATCATACCATGGCGTTCACGTGAACGCAATTGATTTATTGTACAAGATTCACAGTCCATTTTTATTAACTTTTGCTAATTGATAAAAAACAGACAATGTTTTTGTGCATGTCGTCTATTTTTACTACTTTATATTCAGCTATCCCCTTATTTATTTGTGTATTTTTACTTCACCGAGGTAAAACATCAGTTCAAATGAATTCTTCCTAAATTTCCCAATATGGTATATTTATATTATATTCTTAGTGTTTTTCCAATATAATCAATTGTATTATGGGTATATTTTATATTCTTCATATGCGTGCACGTATATTTTAATAGTCACTCACAACTGTGTTTTCTATGGTCGGCGGTCCTTCAGCAAAATTCTATTTTCTGTAATTTTATGCTTTGAAGGAACCGACATAGATCAACACTTATCCAAATAACCTTGAGAAAACACGTACATTTGCTGCGATGACCGCAAAAAAACTTCCTTTCAAAAAACTTCAGCAGCCAGCAAAAGTCCCATCTCCGACAGCGGTCCTCCATGGACCATTATGGATTATCACCTATAACAGTAAAAATGCTGTACAATTCCAATTTTTACAGTAACGATGCTGTACAGCTCCTATTTTACAGTAACGATGCTGTACAGCTCCTATTTTTAGTGGAATAACGGCAGAAACGCCTCAGATCATTTATCATAATACGGCCGCCGAAACGGCCGTACCTCTAGAGATTATACCGGTTTTTGATCATGATCTCCGCATAACGGTATACGGACTCCGGTTTTTCATCGTCAAACAACAGGTGGAACAAGATCATCACCGGTTCATATCCCTGCATATAGGAATCCTGACCGATAAGAAAATTGATGGCCCCGCGCTCCACCCATTTTTATTCTCATCCAGAAAGTCATTGCCTATCACTTTGATCTCATGTTCTTTTCCAAGCTTCTCAAGCATTTCACAGACCCCTTTTACCGCAGTTCCTGTCACATAAATGCCCTTCAGCTTTGGATACTGCTCCAGAAGCTCCTCCACGATTTTTGCGGCTACCCACTCGTCATCATAGGAATATTTCGTTCCCACAAGCTGGATATCGGGATAACTCTCAAGTATTTCTGACTGGAAGCCCCGGATACGGTTATTTAATGCCGGATTGGATATATGGCCTGAGATCACCGCCACTTCCCCCTCTCCCCCTGTGATCTCCCCCATCAGCCCGGCTGCTGTCCTACCGCTCTGTATGGTGTTCTGTCCCACAAAACACAGCCGCTTTGTATCCTCTATGTCAGAGTTAAACGTGATAATGGGAATTCCGTACTCCTCTGAAAACTGGTTGATCATTCTTTTCAGCATGGTGTCCTCTGAAGGAGAGAGGGCAATACCTGAATACTCCTGTGCCTTCAGCTCATGCATGATCTCCATTACCCTGCCGGCATCCACACCGTCTACACGGAATATCTCCACTGTGCCGCCCAGGCTTTCCACCTCTTGTTTTGCCGCTTTCATGCCTTCGTAAACCTGCTCCATAAACGGTGTCTGGGCTGACTGCATGATAACCCCTATTTTAAGGTTCCTTTTTGCCATGACAAGCGCTCTGCCCGCAAGACTGGGCTGATATCCCATATCCTTTGCTATTTTCTTTATCTTCTCCGCCACCTCCGGCCGAACTCTTCCCCTGTCCTTCAGTGCCCGGTCTACCGTTCCTCTGGATACCCCGGCCGCCTCCGCAATCTGCTGTAATGTTACTGGCATAATCATCCTCCCGCTTTAAATGTACTCGTGCACGCACTTTTGTCTTATTATATTCCATTTAGAACAGTTATGCAAGAACAAAGATATGGGAAATGTATTGTCTTCACTCCGTCCCCGGGCTATAATGATAAATGCCAAAACCTAAACGTGAAATTTAAACAAAATCTGAAAGGAGACTGCTATGTACACATTTGTACAGATGAAATATCAGACCAACCAGCATTTCTATCCTCTGTTCTGCGGTTACCAGACCTGTGATCCCTCCTACTCCTTCGGTCCGGCGGTCCGGGACTATCATCTCCTTCATTTCTGTATCAGCGGCAAAGGACAGTTTTTTTCCAATGATATATGCTATGACATCTGTGAAGGCCAGGGATTTCTTATTTCCCCAAAACAACTCACCTTTTATCAGGCAGATGCTGTTCATCCCTGGACCTATCTTTGGATTGCCTTTGAGGGCGACATGGTAAAAAAGTATCTGTCACTCTGTGGTCTCTCCATAAATACCCCAATCATACAATGCCCGCAGAAAGACAGACTACAGCAGATCATTTTAGATATGATCGCACATGGCAGCGCAACAGTCAGCAACGAGCTTTACAATCAAGGACTTTTATACCAGTTCTTTTCATTACTTGCCCAGTCTCCGTCTCTTGCATCCAGACCGGAAGAAAATATTGACAATCAATATATTGCGAAAGCTATTGAATACATTCGTTTTAATTACCAGGCCCAGATCACTGTTCAGGATATCGCGGATTATGTATCTCTGAACCGCAGTTATCTGACTACTGTCTTTCAGAAAAATCTGCATTTCTCACCACAGCAGTTCCTTATACGGCACCGTATTACAAAGGCCACAGAAATGCTGGTGGAAACTGACCATCTGATACAGAATATCGCCAGCTCCTGCGGCTACGCCAATGAACTGTCTTTTGCCAAAGCATTTAAGAAAGTTACCGGACTCATCCCTTCTGAATACCGCAAAAAAAAGAGGATTCCCCCAAACACGATCCGCAGGGAGGATCCTCATAAAGATGAATCTTTTTAACTTTACAGAACTCAGATACTGCTGTGTACCAAATCGTTTTCCGGTACAACCTTCTGCCCGTACTCCGGCTTATGATCATTTTGGAGGATCAGGCTGTCCGGTGCGCTGCTTTTTCTTGTCTCCAGTACACTCATGATCTTGTCGTAATATATGCCGTCCAGTTTAAAAAACTTCTTATACACCAAAAGACTCATGCAGGCACACACAACGGGCAGCAGGATCATAACAATGGTGATTCCGTTTTTTGTAGCTGTGCTCTGCACCGCATTCGGCACATATCCTGTCAGATCCAGAGCAAAACCGGTAAACAGAGAACCCATGGCAGAAGAAAATTTAACCAGAAGTGTCTGCATGGAAAACGTAACGCTCTCATTCCTGGTTCCTGCCTTATACTCTCCGTAATCCACTACATCTGCCAGAATAACGGTCACACTGCCAAGCTGCAGCCCGGAACCGAATTTAAACAAAAAGGCACAGAGCGCCGCAGCCGCCACACTCCCGGGCGCTGCAAATCTAGCTGCCAGAAGCAGGCCCAGACCAACCAGAGGAAATACACAGGCGGCTGTATATACCTTTTTTCTTGACAGAAGGCTTACCAGCTTTGGAAAAGCGATCAGACCCGCCATCTCCGCGATTCCGCACACTGCGGTAAATACAGAGAACAGCGACTCCCCTCCCACCACATATTTAAAGTAATACATAGATACGCCCACTACTATCTGGGTTGCCAGGTTATAAAACAATATGATCCCGATCGTCACCAAAAGCTGATCATTCTGACGGATAATGCAAAACGCCTGAAGAAGTGAAATTTTCTCAGCTTTATCATCTGCTGCCGGTTTTCTATCCTTAACGTTGAACACAGTAAGACCAATGGTAAACACAAAAAGAGCTGCAATAATAATGGATATATAATGAAATCCCATCTGCCTTTCGGCCACAGAACTTCCTCCGCCCAGCCGGTCTACAAACTGCAGGCCAAAACCGCCTATGATAAAAAAGGCACAGCTTGCGAAAGTTCTCGGTATTACAGAAACCTTTTCCCTCTCTGTTTATCACTGGTAAGATTGGGAAGCATGGACCAGTACGGAATATCCATGATCGTGTAAGTCATTCCCCACAGAATATAGAATACTGTTGCGTATACATACATTCCATTTTGCACTGATTACCCCCCGAAACGGGTGAACAACAGAATATAGACCACTACATTCACCAATGTGCCAATCACCAGCCACGGTTTGAATTTTCCAAAGCGGCTTCTTGTGTTATCCACGATCGTGCCCATAAAATATCATTCAATGCATCCCAAATTCTGGCGATAAAAACATGGTTCCTACAAAAGCTGCGTTCAGTCCCAGAATATCTGTAAAATACACCATGATATAGACGAACACCAACTGACAAACCATATCTTTCCCAAAAGCACCCAGTCCATATGACAATTTTTCTTTCATTGATAGCTTCATCTTGTTTCCCCTTCTCTGTCAGAATATGCCCATAGGCAGACTCTATCATTACTTTGTTGAATCAATATTAGAGGAACATTTTATTTCCCTTAATTCTTAAAAAGTATACCATAAAAAGGGATTTTTAAAGAATCCTATGTTTGCAATACCATTCCAAATGTTAGGTACTCATATAACTTTACAAATATTTTTCTGATTTTTTTTGACACACATCCGGCAATAAAAATACCCGACAGCATATACAAAACTACTGCCAGGTATTTTTCTATTCAAAGTTTAAACATATGTCTATTATATTTTCAGGATTTTCTCTGACTTTTTCAAAGAAATCCTATATAGGAAGAACTGGTATCCCCATATAACGGCAATCACAACCGCCATCAAACCCGCGATGCCCACTTCTCCTGCTGTCATGACACCGTCATTCTGCCACATGATCAAAAGTTCATAGATGAACATCAGAAGACATCCCATAACCGTAGGCAGGACAAAACATTTGCTGATTTGACCTTTTAAAAGACCGCGGAGGTACTTTTTATTTGCCCCTAATTTTTCCAGATCCATAAAAATCTGACTGTTTTTCAGTGCCACATTCTGACTTCTTGTATATAAAATAATGCTCTCAGAAGCCAGACATATAATGGCAATATATGCAAACAGCAGTAAATAGATCGCACGCCTCATAGCGGCATTTTCTTTTTCAAGGGGCACAATCGTTGGTCTGTAAAGCCAATCCTGTTCCAGGGCAGGTCTTTTTCCGTCATAAATCCCCTGTAAATTATAGCTATAATCGTCTCCCAGAACTTTTGACTGATATGCATTATAAGCAGAAATGTGATCCATACTGTCCGATGCTCTGCCGCAGAACTGTTCAAACAGTTTTTCACAGTATGCATAGGTCTGTTCACTGTCCTCTATATTGAACAATACCTGGCGTATTATTTTGTCATCCGTGATACCGGCTCTCAGTTTTTCATAATCCGCATCACTGACAATATACCTTGTCTGGGCATTAAATCCCATGTCCATCACAAGAGAATGATATGTCACCAGACCATCGTATTCCATGGGAATAAAGTCCTCATCATTCTGCATATACAGCCTGGTCATATCATCGAATTTGTTAAAAATATTTTCCTTTGCCTCTTCCGATTGTATTATTTTGTAATGGCCTTCTGCAACCTCTGTTTCTTTTCCGGTCAAAATCTCAAACTGAGATGCGCCGATACATTCATAGTAAAAATATTTTTCCTTATATTCTTCTATAAGGTTATTGTTCTCATCCACATCCTCACGGCTCACGCCATCCCCCAAAACCTGGATGAACTCTGCCTCCCTGTAAGCCTTTACAGAGACCTGATACTGGTCTGCCAAAGAAAACACATCTTCTTTAGACAATTCATCCACATCAACCGGATACCGGTAAGATATATCATCCTCGGCTTTTTCTAAACCGTGTTCTCCCTGAAGAGGCAGATAAAAGATGCCCAGCATAACTCCCATAAGCAGCAGCGCAATGACAAGCATATTTCTTACAATAGAGCCTCCTTGAAATTTGAGCATGCCGTAAGATATCACATTATCATAATATTTCTGTGGATTTTTCCCCTTTTTGTGCGCAGCTATGGAATAGACCAAAATGCGGTAAAGTCCCACTGCCGCAAAAATATAGAACAGATTTGTCCACCATCCCAGCCAGTGCCCGCTTACTCTAACGGTTATAATGGGCAGAAAATAGCCTATTGCCACACCTAAGACGATCATCACAATGCCCGATACCAGATAGGACAATGTCACACTCTTTTTTAAAGGCTCCTGTCTGCGCTGTTCATTGATGATATCCATGACATTACTCCTCTTCATGAACCGCACACACATGACTCCCACACATAGGATCAAAAGGAGACTGTAAACAACACCACCTATAACTCCGAAAATAGAAATAGAAAAGTGATTATCATCCCGCTGCTTGCTATTTTTTCAAATATAACACCGATGATACTCCCAAAGATAACTCCCATAAGAATACCTGCCAGGGAACACAGAGCCATCATCTTGCCCATTTCCATGAATAATGCTCTGGCAAGATTCCTTTTTCCGGCCCCCAGCGCAAGGAAAATCCCTGTCTCCCTGCTCTTATATCTCAAAAACAGACTGGCCGCATAGATACTGAACATTACGCATCCTGCCGCTGCAAGAAAGAAGATCATATCTGCTATTTTTCTGGAGTCTCCCCCGTTCGGCAAAGTTTTCTGCACCAGGCCGCTACCGTATATGACCAGATAGGAGGTGATCAGCAGAATAGAAAGTGTCACACAGAACTGGAACTGCAGATATTCTTTTTTATTGTTTTTCCTTAATTTTGCAAATAATCCGCTCAGTTTCATTTTACTCACCACCGTTCATTTTTCTCAAAACATCTAAAAGCTCTTCCATGAATTGTCTGTGATCGCCATTGCTTGTCAATTCTGTATATACCCTTCCGTCCTTCATCACGATCACCCTGTCACAATAACTGGCGGAAAAACTGTCATGGGTTACCATAAATGTAGTGGCATTCAATTCCTTCTGAGCCTCTAAAAAAGCCCCGATCACTGCCTCGCTGGAACGGCTGTCCAGATTACCTGTGGGTTCATCTGCAAGGATCAAAAGCGGATTATTCATAAGCGCCCTTGCCACTGCGGTTCTCTGTTTCTGTCCGCCGGATATCTCTGCCGGAAATTTTTTTGCAATATCCGCAATATCAAACATTTTCAGGAGCTTTTCCGCTTTTGTCTCCATCTGCCTTGTATGGTTCCTGGTGGATAACTTTTGGCACACATACATTTTTCAAATACATTCAGACCATCCAGAAGCATGAAATCCTGAAAAACAAACCCCAGCTTTTCATTTCTTATTTTTGCGATCTGTTCCTCTTTCATATTGGATATATTGACTCCGTCCAACAGGATTTCTCCTTTGTCGTGTGGTATGAAGCAGGAAATACAGTTTAAAAGGGTTGTTTTCCCCGAACCGGACGGTCCCATAACTGCCACGAATTCCCCTTCCTCGATGGAAAAAGAGACATCCTTTAATACCTCGTATGTGGTATTTCCTGTCTTATAGCTTTTGTATAAATGATTCACCTGTAACATAATATAATCCTCCCTGATCTCTATATATTGTGCATTTGCAGTTTTGCACTTGTTGTTCGTATGCATTTATTCTATCGAAAAAAGGAGGAGGATCACAGATGATGAGATGACAAGTTTGGTATGATTTTGTAAAGTTTTGCATCCATTGTCATAATTGTACTTTTGGCACAAAATTAACCGGTAAATGCATTCTGCATTCACCGGTCAGAGTAGATGATATATAACATTTTCTTAATTGATGCGCGTCTATTTATACTCCTTTGCCGCTTGATACGGAAACTCTGCCTATTCTAATAATCTGACAAAAGCTTTTTAAAAACACCTATTTCTCTTTCCTGAGGTAATCGCCCACATTATCTATTGTAACCTTGGAATACGGCAGATAAATATATTTCTCCTTTTTCAAATTTAATGTCTTCCATACCCCTTCCTGAAACAAGTGCCACAGCTAACTTGGCCATTGCCTCCGCCTGTCCTTCCTTGTCATTATATACCGTCCCTGACATCTCCGAATCCAGGACCGCCTGCAGACCCACATCTGTACCATCAACTCCGAAAAAACACCGGGAGGGCAGACTCAGAATAATTTAACTTCTTATAAGCATCAATGGCCCCAAG
>ENA-OQCW01001116-OQCW01001116.1-human-gut-metagenome-genome-assembly--contig:-NODE-1116-length-11683-cov-3.124870_pt1 | contig 11683 bp, 6 predicted proteins | sample MGYA00242767_ERZ504593 | MGnify/ENA primary metagenome ERZ504593 (study PRJEB26092, sample SAMD00036307) | human gut metagenome | host: Homo sapiens | study: EMG produced TPA metagenomics assembly of... | reverse complement strand
CGCGTTCGGGTGCGGACTCCTTGTCAGTGCGTTCCTTCAGCTCGCGGTCACGCAGCACCGCCAGCGCCTCGTATTGGAACGTGTCGGACAGTGTGTCCGGCTCCGGGCGGTTCGCCGCGTTCGAGATGATCATCAGCAGCGCGGCGAGCAGGTAGTTCGCGATCAGCGATGAGCCGCCGGCGGCCATGTACGGCATGGTCATGCCGGTCAGCGGGATTACCAGCGTGATGCCGCCGACCACGGTGAATACCTGGAAGGCCATCGTGAACACCAGTCCGGAGGCCAGCAGCTTGCCGAACCCGTCCTTGATCTTCATGGCGGTGATGAACCCGGACGCGATGATCAGCAGGTACAGCACCAGAACGGCCATCAGACCGGTCAAGCCCAGCTCCTCGCCGACCGACGAATAGATGAAGTCGGAATTCGCGAACGTGGTCAGCCCCGGCTGCCCGTGACCCAGGCCGGTGCCGGTCATGCCGCCGGAGGCCATGCCGAAGATGCCCGTGACCAGCTGCCACGAGCCGCCTATGCGGTTGTACTGCTCGTCGCTGAACGGGTGCAGCCATGAGTCCACGCGCTGGCCGACGTGGCTGAACACGCTGGCCGCGGCGACCGCGCCTACGGCGAACGCGATGAAGCCGATGACGATCCAGCTTCTGCGCCCGGTGGCCGCGTACAGCATCGCGACGAACATCGCGAAGAACATCAGCGACGTGCCCAGATCGCGCTGCATGATGAGCACGCCCATCGAGATCAGCCACACCATGATGATCGGACCGAGGTCCTTGATGCGGGGCAGCTGGAGTCCCAGCACCTTCTTGCCTCCCACGGCGAGCTGGTCGCGGTGGTCGAACAGGTAGGCGGCGAAGAAGAACGCGAGGAACAGCTTGGCGAATTCGGCGGGCTGCAGCGAATATCCGCCGATGCGGATCCAGATCTTGGCGCCGTTGATGTTGCGCCCCAGACCGGGGATCATGGGCGACAGCAGCAGTATCAGGCCTATCACCATGTTCACGTACGAGTATTTGCGCAGCACACGATAGTCGCGCATGACCGCCACGAGGATGCCACACAGCGTCAGGGCTATGCACAACCAGATCAGCTGCCTTGAGCCGACCGAGGAATTACCGGACTTGTCGATGCGCGCGATCATCACCACGCCGATCGCGGTCAGCATCAGCACGCATGGCAGAATCGCCTGGCTGGCGTACGGCTTGAACCGCAGCAGCAGTCCCCACAGCACGAGGAACAGCGCGCCGACCACGGCCAGCAGGCCGATGTAGTTGGCGGGGAAGTGGCCGTAGACGCGCAGGAACATCTGGTAGAAGGCGACGACGCTGATCAGCATGGCGAACAGCAGCAGCGACGCCTGACGGAGACGTATGGGGATCATTGGGCGTCACCGCCGTCTGTGCCGGTGGACGATGCGTCCGTGCCGGTATCGCCCGCGGTGCCATCCGCAGTGCCGCCGTCGGTCTGGCTGCTGCCGGCGCTTGAGTCGCCGTCCGTGCCGTTCGACCCGGATGAGTCGGATGAGTCGGATGAGTCGGACGTGCCGTTGCCCGCGTCGCCGGACGACTTGGACGTGTTGGAATTGTCGTTGAAGTTGCTTTTCTCCTGACGGATGACCTGCACGTGCTGGATGGCCTCGTCATAGCTGTTGAAGGTGATGCCGTCCTGCAGCTGGTCGCGCCACGCCTGCGGCAGCGAGTCGATGTCGATGTTCGTGCGCTTGACCTCGTGCGACAGCGCCAGGCCGAACACGTTGGTGTTCACGCCTTGGTACACGGCCACCACGCCGTCTGCGTTGCCGATGAAGTATTTCGTCTGGCTCCAGCGGTAGGCGCCGAAAGCGCCGCCCGTGGCAAGCGCGAGCGCGGCGATCACGATGAGGATTGCGATCAGACGATTGCGGCGGCCGCGCTTGCGCGTCTCCTTGCGCTGCGTCTGCCGCTCGTGATGGATGGCCTTGGCGACGTCGGGATCGTTGGGATCGTCGGTGACATGGCCGTCACGCTTCTGGATGACCGGTATCTCGCCGGTGTCGGGGTTGGCGCGTTCGCCGTTCTCCTCGCGCACGGCCGACGGCTGCGCGACGCGCGGCGACGGCTGCGAGGCGGGCTGGCTCTGTATCAGCGCGGCGGCGCGTTGCGCTGGCGATGCGTTCGCGTCGCGCAGCATGGGCGCGGTGGCGACAGGCTCGTTGAGGATGTCTGCGATGGGCTCCAGGCTGGCGCTCGCCGCTCCGGCGACCAGTGGGGTCTGGTGGGGCAGGTCGAAGGCATCCGCGTCGAGAGCCAGCGTGGCGTCGGCGATGACCGCGGTCACGTTGTCGGTGCTGCCGGCCTTCAAGGCCATCGAAACCAGCTGCTGGGCGCATTCCTCCTGATCGGAGTAGGCGGTGAGCGTCTGCTCGATGGTGGAATCCTCCAGCACGCCGCACAGGCCGTCGGAGCACAGCATCCAACGGTCGGTTGGATGGGCGGCCCGAATGGCGATGTCGGGGTGCGGATCGATGTCGAAGTCGCCGAGCACGCGCATGACGACGTTGCGCTGCGGATGGTTGCGCGCCTCCGCGGGGCTGATGCGGCCTGTGTCGATGAGATGCTGAACGTAGCTGTGGTCCTGCGTCATGCGGGTCAGGCGACCGTCGCGCAGCAGGTACGCGCGCGAGTCGCCGATGTGCGCGAGCACCCAGTAGCCCGCGACCAGCGCCACGGCGGTCATCGTGGTGCCCATGCCGGCGAGCTTGCGCTCGCGCTTCGCCTTGCCGACGATCGCGTCGTGCGCGGCCATGACGGACGTTTCCATCATCCGGGCGACGGTGCTCACGTCGCCGTTGACGTCATCGTGCTCGATGTGGGCGAGTGAACGGATGGCGATGGTCGAGGCGGTGTCGCCGCCGGCATGGCCACCCATGCCGTCGCAGATCGCGATGAGGTGCTCCCCGGCGAACGCGGAATCCTGGTTGTTGGAGCGCACGGTGCCGACGTCGGACACCGTGGTCGAGTACAGGAACAAGGTCTGTGATGCAACGGAATTTGGCATGAGCCGTCACCTCAATTCGAAGGTGGTGGCGCCAATGCGCACCGGCATGCGCGGGGGCAGCAGCATGGGCATGTTCAGCCGCTGCTGGTTGACGATGGTGCCGTTGGTGCTTCCCAAATCCTCGATCGCCCATTGACCGGAGGCGGGATCCTTATATATGCGGGCGTGATGCGAGGAGACGAATTCGTCGTCGAGCACCACGGTGTTGGACGCGGCGCGTCCCAGCGTGATGGATTCGCTGGTCAGCGGCACGGAGGCGCCGGCCTTCGGGCCATCGATGATGACCAGCAGTGTGGGACCGGATTGCGGCGTGCGCTGCTGGCTTTGGCGCGGCGGCGTAACGGGCGCGGTCTGTGCGGCGGCCGGGCCGGACGGTGCCGGGCCGTCAGAGGATTTCATCGCGCGCTTGTCTCGGCGGCGTCGGGCCCGCGACGGCTGCGGGCTGAACGCTTCGATGTCTTTGTGCAGCGATCGCACCGCAAGCCAGACAAAGACCCACAGCAGGATCAGGAATCCATACTTGAGGATCGCAAATGTCAGTTCGGTCATAACGGAAAGTCGACTCCTGGCTCGGGGTCACTCCTGCTCTCGTGAGGAAGCCCAGAACAGGATGCGGGTGCGGCCGATGGTGATGGTATTGCCGTCCAGCAGCGTCGCGGCCGGCACCTGATGGCCTTCGACGTACGTGCCGTTGGTCGAGCCCAGATCGCGCGCGATGACGCCGTTGGGGGTCAGGTCAATTTCCAGGTGCTTGCGGGAGATGCCGGGATCGTCGATGACGATGTCGCAGCCGGAGCCGCGGCCGATCACCGTCTTGCTCTCGGTGAGCAGGTAGGGGTTGCCGTTGATGTCAAGCATCGGATGGTCCTCGGCCTGGTCGGTGGTGGTCACGGGGACCGCGTTGCCCTGCACGGATTCGGAGCTCAGGTTGAAGCTGCCCTTGGGCAGGTCGAGGTCCTCCTCGAAGATGACCATCACGGGGCCGACGAACGCATAATGCTGGCTCTTGGCGTATTGCGTGAGGTTGTCCGCCAGCTCGTTGGCGAGCACTTCGCTGCCCCACTGTTCGATGCGATCGAAGTCAGCCGTGCTGAGCTTGAAACGGTATTCGTTCGGGGCTACCGTGCGGTCGCGGCCGACCGGCATGGCTTCGGCGTCGATCTCGCGCTCCAGGGCGCTGGAAAGGTCGACAGGCTTCAGGTCTTTGGAGCCGAACTTGGAAAAGACTCCGTTGACCGCGCCTTCTACACTTTTCTCAAAACGGTCGAGAACGCTCATGGTGATCCCTTTCTATATCCTTACCCATCCTATACGTCAGTGGGGAAGTCAATTGTGATTTCTGAGGAAAAAGCCTGTTTGAGCGCAAAATTTCCACTTCTGACACGGTGTTGTGGGGCGTGAGACCTATTTGGACCGATGCCGTCCGCCTGATGCGCCAGCCCGCGGGGCGATCATGGGGAGGCAAGGGGGAGGGCTGCCGGCGTGGTTTGCCCAGTGCGGTGGCTACCGTGGTGGGCATGAACGATATGACGACTCTTCATGATGCAATCGGCGATTTTCCCCGCCACAAGGCGCAGACGCTGCGGTTCTCCTGCGGCGCCCCGCGTTCCGCGACCGCGATTGGCGACGGTTCCCGCGCGCTGTTCCTGCGTTCCGACGGCCCTGAGGACCTGGTGACCTCGCTGTGGCTGAGCGTGTTCGACGCGGACGGCACACATCGGGAGGTGCTGCTGGCCGACCCGCGTGTGCTGCTTGCGGACGCTGATGACGAGGACGTGCCTGCCGAGGAGAAGGTCCGTCGCGAGCGCGCCCGTGAAGGCGGCTCGGGCATTGTCTCGTATTCGGTGGATGCGGCTGGCCGCCGTGTGGTCTTCACGATCAACGGTCAGCTGTTCCTGACCGAGATCGCCGAAGACGGCAGCGGTCGCACCCGTATGCTGGCGGCGGATGGCATCGCCGCAGGAGAGGGTGCCACGCCGGTGCTTAATCCGCGCATATCGCCGGACGGCAGGCATGTGGCGTACACGACCGGCGAACATCTGATGCTGGTCGACATCGCGCCGCAGTGGCCGTCTGACAGTCGTCATGATGATGCCACCGACGACGACTGCGACGGCCAGCCGGCGCCGCACGCGCACGGCCACCGCTGCGGCGACGAGGAGTCGGGCGCCCCCTACGACCCCTCCGCCGATAAGCTCAGCACGCTGTGGAGCGTGTATCCGGACGATGACGCCGACGAGAACACGTGGAAGATCGGTCTGGCCGAATTCGTCGCCGGCGAGGAGATGGACCGTTACGACGGCTTCTGGTGGGGGCCGGACTCCCGTCACATCATCTTCGAGACGTTCAACGCGGCACCTGAGCCGATGTGGTACATCAGCGACCCGGCGAACCCGCAGACGCCGGCCTCCGGCCGTCGATATGCGCGTGCGCTCACCAGCAACGCCGATGTGCGCCTGACGCTGGCGGAGCTCGCGTACGACGGGCACGACGAGTATGCGGGACTGGGCATCCAGCAGATCTCCTGGAACCGCAAGGACTATGAATATGTCGCCGCGGTGCACTGGTCCGCCGGCCATGAGCCATTGCTGCTGGTGCAGAACCGCCGACAGACGCGTGACCAGGTGCTCTCGGTGCATCTCGGCTCCGAGGCCTCTGCGGGCTCGGCGCCGGTCGGCTCCACGACCGTGCTGGAGGAGCATGCCAACGACCAGTGGCTCGACATCATCCAGGGCACGCCGGTCTTCACACCGGACGGACGCCTGGTCTGCGCGCTCAACGACATGGACGCCGACACCAACCGGCTGACGGTGGACGGCCGCCCGTTCACGCCCGCCGGCTGGCAGGTGCGAGAGGTGCTCGACGTCACCGATGAGGACGTGCTGGCGGTCGTGCAGCGCACCCCGGAACTGGACGGATACGAGGCGCCCGACGGACTGAGCCCGTGGCGAGGCAACGCCGATGGCCATGACGCCCGCAGCTTCGACGTGGTGAGCTTCGATTATGATGGCAATGTGCTGCCGATGACCGCACGGCCCGGCTCCTGGTCGGCCAGCCGGTGCGGCGAGGGCCTGGTGATCTCCGGGCGCGACATGGACTCGGCGAAATCCGTGATGTCGCACTCCTTCACGATGCGCCCGGTCGACGGGGGAGCCGCGCCGGAAAACGATGGCGATGGCTCCGCCGCGATGAGCACGCTCGTCTGCCCGATCGACAACCATGCCGCCGAACCCGGTTTCGCGCCGAACGTGCGCTTCGCCCGGCTCGGCGAGCACCGCCTGTACACGGCCATCATCGCGCCGAGCGCCGATAGCCCGTACGCGAAGGCCGACAGGCTGCCGGTGCTGCTCAAGCCGTACGGCGGCCCCGGATTCCAGCAGGTCGTGTTCAACCAGGCGTACTACTGGGACGCGCAGTGGTGGGCCGACCAGGGCTTCCTGGTCGTCACCGCCGATGGCCGCGGCACCACAGGCCGCGGGCCGCGATGGGACCGTGAGATCTTCGAGAACATGAAGGACGTCACGCTTGCCGACCAGGTGGAGGCGGTGCATGCGTTGGCCCAGGCCGTCGAGGAGCTGAACCGCGGCACCGCGCAGGACGGCGACGCGTCGCGCATCCCCGCCCCGGACCTCGACAAGGTGTGCATGATCGGCTGGTCGTACGGCGGTTTCCTGTCGGCGCTCGCGGTGCTGGACGCCCCGGACGTGGTCAAGGCGGCATGCGCCGGCGCCCCGCCCACCGATTGGACGCTGTACGACACGCATTACACCGAGCGTTACCTCGGGCTCGACCCGGCGGCGTACGAGCGCAACAGCATCATCGCCGACGCGCCGAAGCTCGCCCGCCCGCTGATGCTGATTCACGGCTTCGCCGACGACAACGTGACCATCGCGCACAGCCTGCGCCTCAGTCAGGCGCTGATGGCCGCCGGCCGTCCGCACACCTTCCTGCCGCTGACCGGAATCACGCATATGACCAATGACCCGGTCGTCGCGGAGAACCTGCTGACGCTGCAGCGCGACTTCCTGCGCGATGCCCTCGATCTGTGACCGGTCGCCCGTTTCGGGGCGGAATGGAACGGCATTCCGCCCCGAAACGCGGCAAATGCGACATCGGCGGCGCTTGTGCACAGTATGTCCGATATCGCGTTCGACATATGGGCGGTTCGTGTCCACATATGACCTCGGTGGTGCGCTGTGGGCGAATCCAGCTCTTACGGCTGGGGATATACTCTCACTGAGCATGATCGGGCGGAAGATACGAAACGAGGGGTTTGGTGCGTACGATTTGGCGAATATTCACGCGCGACCTCATGCGCATCCTGCGCAACCCGGTCGCGGTGGTGGTGACGCTGGGCGTGGCCATCATCCCCTCTCTGTATGCATGGTTCAACATCCTCGCCAACTGGGACCCGTATTCGTCGACCGGCAACCTCCAGGTCGCCGTCGCCAATGAAGACAAGGGCACTACATCAGATCTGGTCGGGCGGCTCGACGCGGGCAAGCAGGTCGTCAGCCAGCTCAAGAAGAACGACCGGCTCGGCTGGACGTTCGTCAGCGCCGACAAGGCCGTGGAAGGCGTGCAGTCCGGCGAATACTACGCGGCGATCGTACTGCCGAAGGACTTCAGCGAAAGCCTGATCAATTCGATCACCGGCTCTTCCGACAAGCCGAACATCATCTACTACGTCAACGAGAAAAAGAACGCCATCGCGCCGAAAATCACCGATACGGGCGCCACGACCATCGACTCCCAGATCAATGCGACATTCGTCTCCACCGTCAGCAAGACACTCGCCCAAACGATGACGAAGGAGGGCGGCAAGCTCAGCCAGTCCGCCGACGGCACGCGCACCAGCGTCGTCAACGACCTCAACGGCCTCATCGAGCAGCTGAACGACATCGACTCATCGCTCGGGCGCATGGGCGGCACGTTCGACGATGCGGAAAAGGGCGTCAAACAGGCCAAGTCCACCGTCGCCTCGCTGAAACGTCAGATCTCATCCGCGCAGAAAGCCGCGAAACAGTCGCAGAAACTGCTCACGCAGGTGCAGGGCAGCGCCCAATCGTTCTCGTCGTCGCTTGCGGGCGCATTCGACAACGGATCCGTGCAGCTGTCCGGCATCGGCGTCAGCGTGAACAACGCGGCGGGAGACGCGCTCAGCGCCTTCAACACCGCACAAGGCAGCATCGACGACATCACCAACGCTCTGCAGAAGCCGATCGACGGCGCGGCTACGCTGTCCAGCGACCTCAAGGACGCGATGAACAAGGCCGGCATCGGCCGCGACACCGCCATCGGCAAGCAGATCTGGCAGCAGATAGACGCGCTCGACAAGACCGTGAACACCCAGCAGGGCCAGCTCGACGCCTTCCACAAGGACACGTCACAGTTCATCAGCTCCGGCAAGAGCGCGGCCACCAGCCTTTCGGACGCCACCAGCACCGCCACCGGCAGCGGCATCGGCATACTCAACCGCGCACGCACGACGCTCACCGGAACCGTCACCCCGAACCTGACCGCGGGATTGAGCAACTTCGCCACGCTCAGCGGCACAATCGACGGCACGCTGTCATCGCTGTCATCCACGCTCGGCCAGTCCGACAGCCTGTTTGACGAGCTGTCCGACACGCTGAGCCAGGCGAAAACCACCGTGGCCGGCACGCAGAAATCGCTCGCCGACCTCACCGACAGCGTCAGCGGCGTGCGCACCGACATCGCCGCGCTCGGCAGTTCGGCCACATACCAGAAAATCAAGCAGGCCCTGAACATCGACGGCGACAGCTTCGGCGAATTCATGGGCACACCAGTCAAACTGTCCACCAAAAGCGTCTACCCGATGGACAACTACGGCTCCGCGGTCGACCCCGTTCTACACGAACCTGGCGCTGTGGGTCGGCGGCTTCGTGCTCATCGCCATCTACAAGCTAGAGGTCGACCGCGAGCGGCTCGGCGACGTGACCGCGTCGCAGGCGTATCTCGGGCGGTGGATGCTGTTCGTGGTCGTCGGATTCCTCCAGGCCCTGATCGTCATGATCGGCGATCTGGTGCTCGGCATCCAATGTCAGCGTCCGGTGCTGTTCGTCCTCGCCGGTCTGTTCTGCTCGTTCGTGTACATCAACATCATCTATGCGCTCGCGGTCGCGTTCCGGCATATCGGCAAGGCGGTCGCCGTGATACTGGTGATCGTCCAGATTCCGGGCGCGTCGGGCCTGTACCCGATTGAGATGATGCCGGACGTTCTTCCGGGAGCTGCACCCGTGGCTGCCGTTCACGTACGGCATCAACGCGATGCGTGGCCCGATAGCGGGACTCTACGGCAACCATTACTGGATCGACATGCTGCATCTGTTCCTGTACCTGCCCGTCGCGCTGTTCATCGGGCTGGTCGTGCGCCGGTACGCGCTGAACCTGAACGCGCTGTTCGACCGGCGGCTGGCCGAAACCGACCTGATGATGACCGAGCACAACGCGATGGTCAACGAGTCGGTGAGCTTCTCTTCGATCCTGAACGAGTTCTCGAACACCGAAGAGCTTCGCAAGGTGATCCGCCGTCGCGCGAAACGGTTCTTCGGGCGCTATCCGCGGCTGATCCGCGCCGGGCTGGCCCTGCTGATCGTGCTGCCGTTCGTGTTCCTCATCCTGCTGTTCGTCATCCCCAACAAGGTGGCGATGCTGACGACGTGGATCCTGTCGATAATCATCATCGATGCCTTCCTGATCGTGGTCGAATACATGCGGGACCGGTACGCGCGGCAGCTGGGCGTCAGCGCCATGAGCGCGGACGCGTTCCGCGACGCCGTGCTGCGTGGGTACACGCACCGGCACCTGACGTTCCGCACGTCCGGGAGGTCGCCGCGCAGGCATGCGGCCGTCTCCAAGGCGGCTCGGGACGACGGTGATGCCGGGGCCGCCGGCGACGGTGACATCGGGGAGCTCGGTGAACTCGACGGCCTTGACTGGCCGGCGCAACCGATTTCAGGCAATGACGATGCCGAAGGCGGCAATAACGGCAATGAGGAGAGCGCCGGGGAGACCACCGGGCATATACCGCCCGCAGGGCATATGCCGTTCGCCGGGCAGGAGGACGAGACGCGATGAAAAACATCTGGAGGATCTTCACGCGCGACGTCTGCCACGCCACGCGCAACGTCATCGCGATCATCGTGGCCATGGGACTGATCATCGTGCCGGCGCTGTACGCCTGGTACAACATCGCCGCCAGCTGGGACCCGTACGGCAACACCAAATCGTTGAAAGTGGCCGTGGCGAACGTCGACAGCGGATACAAATCCGACCTGATCCCGGTGCGTGTCAACATCGGCGAGACCGTCGTCAGCTCGCTGCGCGCCAACCATGACCTCGACTGGCAGTTCGTCGACCGCGACACCGCGATCGACGGCGTGCATTCTGGCGAATACTACGCGGCGCTGATCATCCCCAAGCAGTTCAGCGCCGACATGATGACGCTGTTCTCGCCGGAAATGAAGCACGCCGAACTGGAGTACTACCTCAACGAGAAAATCAACCCGATCGCGCCGCACATCACCGATCAGGGCGCGTCCACGGTCGCCACGACCATCGACCAGACCTTCGCGAAGACCCTCGCGCAGGTCGCCCTCGACCTGGTATCCAGCCTGCTGAAATTCGCGCAAAGCCCGCAAATGAGCGAGTACGTATCCAACGCCACGAAACACATTTCGTCGATTTCGTCGCAGCTGAAGTCCGCCGCGTCACAGGCCGACTCCTACGCAAGCCTGATGGGCGCGACAGGCAAAATCATCAGCTCCACCGACCGTCTGCTCGGCTCGACCGGATCCAGCGCGTCGGACGCGAAGAAAGCGCTGAAACAGGGCACGACCGGCGTGAAAAGCCTGGACGAGGCCCTAGCCGGCGTCTCGACGAGCATGAGCTCGTCGCTGTCCGACGCCGCGGGAGCCTACGACACGATCAGCAAGCAGGTGGACACCGCGTTCTCCGACATGGGCTCCCAATCCTCCCAGATTACCGACAAGCTCACCACGCTGCAGCGCAACATCCAATCGCAGGCCGACACATTCGGCACATACGCGGAGGCGCTGCGCTCGCTGGCCGACGCCGCGCACCTGCAGGCGGTCAAGGACGCGCTCAACAACGCGGCTCAGCAGGCGCAGAACACGCAGAACGAGCTGCAGAAGGTCGCCGACAGCATCGGCGACGCCTCCAAGAAAATCACCGACGGCACCGCCAGCGCGGACGACACGCGCAAATCCCTGAAGAAGCAGATAGCCGCCGCGAAGCAGTCGATCACCGACATGGCGAACACGTACGACACCACGATCAAGCCGCAACTCGACGAGCTGGGCAAGTCGATGAGCGATGTCGTCAAGCAGTCGGGGAGCGTCATCGACGGACTGGCCGCCACCGCCGCCAGCATGTCCGGCCTGTCCGGCGACATCACCGGCAGCCTGTCCGACGTGCAATCCTCGTTGGGCGACGCGGCGACCACCCTGAACGCCTCGGCCGAGAAACTCGACTCGCTCAACAAGCAGCTGACGGCGGTCGTCGGAGGCAGCGGCATGCCCGATCTCTCGCAGATCACGTCAACCGACCCCGATTCGATCGCCACGCTGCTGTCCGCCCCGGTCTCGGTGAA
>ENA-OQCW01001115-OQCW01001115.1-human-gut-metagenome-genome-assembly--contig:-NODE-1115-length-11686-cov-1.979929_pt1 | contig 11686 bp, 12 predicted proteins | sample MGYA00242767_ERZ504593 | MGnify/ENA primary metagenome ERZ504593 (study PRJEB26092, sample SAMD00036307) | human gut metagenome | host: Homo sapiens | study: EMG produced TPA metagenomics assembly of... | reverse complement strand
TGCACTTTTTCGAACAATTAGCTTAATTGGCCATTTGCCAATGTCCATCTTTGCCCAACTATCTTTTGCTCGACAAAATTCGGCATTTTTTCGCGCTTTTTAGTCATAGTTTAGTCATTTCCTGTTCACACTCTAGGACCAGGTTCCTGGCACTTTTGGAATCGGATCTTTCATTTCGCTACATTTGTATTCTACCAGTTTCTGACAAACTGTGCAACCAATTTCGTTTGACCAAATTCGACATTATTCGGCATTATTCGAATGTTTGTTCATATTTTAGTCATCTTTTGTTTACAGTTTAGGACCAGATTCTTGACACTTTTGGCCAGGGTCCTGACCCCAGATATTAAATTCAGACCCATATGCTCTTCAATAATTTCTTTTCTGTAATTACACATGCACTGTAGAAAAGCATTTAACTCATCCATATTAATATTGTTTTTCCTAATATCTGATGGATGAATCCTTATATAAAAATGATCTGATATTTTCTTGGTCCTCGAAAAGTCAACAATTGAATAAATCATCTCCATTATTGCCTTTTCAATAGATAAATTTGGAACACCAGCTTTTCCTGTACCAATGACTGGTATTGCTAACTCCTCAACATGTCCTTTTTGACTAATAAACTCCCAAGTTCCCAGTAAGCACTTCTTTACATTCTCAATACTTGTATTAATAGTCTTTCCTTCTTCATTTATATCTGCTATTGCACTGAAATAATAATGTTTATTTTTATAATTAATTTTACTAACTGTTCCTATTGGATATTGCTTACACTTGCTCATCTTTCTATTAAGATAAATCGGCAATTCCTCTTTAAGTCCTTCAGTAAGCATTTTATCTAGGCTTTGTAAATTATTTCTGAAATACTTTAATTGAAATTGTCCTTGTACGCTGTTTTTACTAATAAATTCGTTATCCATCTTCGTATCAAAAGTTGTATTCGTAGAAATCACAAATGAATTTGTTTTTGCCCAAAATAAATTGCCTATTGATAAATCTGATCTTTATTCCAGTATCTTTAATATTGCCGTATAACTTAACATTTTCTTTGTAGAAATAAAAGCATAAATTACACTTCCTATAAGAATAGCCAAAAAATACTTGCTAACAACATCTTCAACTATAGTCCCCGCTTCGCAATACTTTCAATTTCACATGCAGTACTAAGAATTCCCCATATAGCAAAAAATTTTTCTTACCATCTTATAAAGTCTAACAGAATCCATCCACCAAAATACTAAAATAAAAATATCCTTTAATTCTTTAAGTAGGCTTTTAATCAAATTCTTCCCTCATCATATAAACATTAAAATTCATAACTTATTATCCTGTTAAAATTCCAATTGATTTTTTATGTACTCGTAATCCCCCACCTTGTTTCCCAACAAATTTCTTTTCCAAAATGAATGAGCACATTTTTCATATTCTTTCATATAAAATGGTAGCCAACTTTCTTGTTTATAAAATGAATTGTAAAGTATAATAATTCTTTTTATTTTTCTTTTTAGCTTGTTCAAACTCATGGCGAAGATAAGAATATGTATTAATTGCCCCAACATCACTTCCTGCCGAAGCTGTCAAATAATACTTACAACTTTTTTGTCCATTCGCATTACCCTTATAAGAAGTACATCCATTAGGTACCCAAATTCCTCGCTCATACCTTGGACATACACTTCCAGCAGTGCGACCTGCGGTTTTATCTCCTACAATAAAAATAACAACAGAAGATGCATTAATCTGGTCATTAAACTCTTTTTTTAAAGTCGCAAGGTCTACAATCAAGATCTTTCGACACGCTCCCCTTTGCAACCTTTGCCGTATCAACAAAACATACCTTATGTTTTTCATCCTTTCCCCAAATATTAAGAAGGTCTGCTACCTCTCTATCTCCACTCTTTTCATCATAATCAGCACTAATATATACATTCTTCTTATTGCTCATACATGCTCCTTTCATAATACTTTTTATTGTTAACTATACTTACCCAGTTGGGATTAATCCCTAACTAAATCTAGCAATGCCCTCTTGGGCTTACTCACGGATTAATAGAACCACCTTTCTGCTTTTCGTTTGCGGTTTATTAACAGTGGCTAGGAAGACGTATGTATATTCCTTACTTCATGGGCAAGAGAGCCACCTTTCGGTGACTCTCTCTCTATGATGTAATGTTTTTTTTGTTAGCAGTCGAAAGCTGCTTCATCCAGTTTTTTATTCAGATCTTTCAGCTTACTACATTTGTATTCTATCAATTTGTGACAACCTTCGCAACCATTTTCGGTCACTTTTTCTATCAAATTAATTTTATCATAGTTTTCATTCTTCACATCTCAGCCGCTCTGAATAAATCGTTGCCTGCTGCTCACCACGGAGAGGTGTGTGAAGATTTGAGCAGCTACCGTGTGAATCTATCCACACGGCTTTATTTTACCGAAGTCTGATACTATTTCGACAGCATTCGATTTTTTTAGTCATATTTTGTTCATTTTGCGTTTACAGTTTAGTACCAGGGTCGAGTAGACGCACCTTTTGCAAGATGCGCCCCTCCAAGGAACCGGACGTGCGGCTTTCCCGCATCCGGCTCTTTACGAAACGCATTATTCAACAATTATCATTCGTATACGCTGACATACACTCTTCCTTTGGCTAACTGGTTTTCTTTCCAGCATTGTGTTTAACTTCTGTATTGCTTTATGACAGTTTCTGTTGGGACGAAATCCAATCATTTCATCATACAAACACGGTTCAAACACCGCTTCCAGTAGTCTTCTCAATGCTTCTTGTACCAGCTTGTCTTCATAGCTGTAGATACTCAGTGGTCGCATCTTTCCGTTATCCTTCGGAATCTCAACCAGTCTTGCTGGCTTTGGTTTGTAGGACTTCTTCTTGATTCTTTCCACTAAGGATTCTAGGTTTTGATCAAGATTTCTGCTGTATTCTTCTTTGGTTATCCCATCAATTCCTACTGCTTTGTCTTCATCCATTTCCTCATGGCAGCTCTTTAACATTTCTTTGTTAATTAGATGCCCAATTGACGTGAATACCATGTTTGGATTTTCTCTTGATAACTGTGATATTCTCTCCAATTTCGTTTCCATCAGATCTCCTATCTCTATGTATAGCTGATGTTTCCTCTTTGGTATAGCTTCGCAGACCAGAACGATGAGGAACCGCTCTCTCTCGACTTCCCTCTGGTATTTATTTTATTCATACCTTCAACGGTACTATTCGGGTCTCCTACTGCCCATATTTCCTTTGTTTTGCTTCTTTTAATCGCTCAACATACCCTATCTCAGCACTTTAATAGGGAAAATATAGGCTCTCTCCAGTTGACGTACAATCCTTGTATAGCATGAATAGTTCCCTCCGACACCGCAGAGCTGTGTGAAATCTCACCTTAACGATAAACCCACATGTTGCCTTCCCCTCAGACCACAGAGTCGGCACTCCGATTTATAGTATTTCGGCGCTCAATTGCTGTCCCTGCAACCTTGCTGTCTACGCTTAGCCCATTACATTACTGTAACACACTCAAGACTCGCTTCAAATGCTGTGGTTAGCAGCTTATTTGACAGGATTTCCACCTGTCGGATTGCACGCCCTTCGCTGGACGCACGGTCTGGCACGTAATGTTTTTTGCGTTTACAGTTTAGTACCAGGGGGCTGGCACCTAATGTTTCCTATTGCTTGGCATTCGCACTCGTTTTGTTAACCGTGCCTGTCATTTGGTTCACACTCAGACAGCTGAATTAATCCACTCTTTCACCTGATCCACAGAAACCTCTGCCATTTCAGCGATTTCTTCGATGCTGTCACCCTTTTTGTACATTTTAAGTGCCATTTTCTTTGCTTTATTTAGCTCACCTGCAGCCATACCCTCTTGCTTACTTTCGTCAATCATATCTCTAACTGCCTTACACATGTCAATTTCCCCCTTTCCTTCTGGAACATAGATTGGTGTGTTTGTAACGTCACGTATTACTCGCGCGGCATCATTATCCATAATCATTACCTGATTATCATTTAAAAACTTCGACAACGCTTTCTTATCTTTAGAGTATTTAATATATCCCAGCACATCTCCAAGACTTGTCGAAAACTTTTCTAAGTCATTGTTTGCAAGCTTATATGGATCAATCAAGAAAATTCGATAGTCCTGAACAAACTCCAACAATTTTTTATCTTCCAGATCCATCATCTCATAGAGAGATAGCGGACCATCCCACTCATCTGCTCCGAAATGAACTACTAGCGTGATTACCGGGCGAATCCGATCTTCTTTATAGAATCCAGAAAGATACTCACCCTTATTATGTCCTTTTCTGTCGCCTTTACTCTTATGTCTTTTCGCAACCTCTGAAACCTGCTTTCCATACTGAAGCGCATCGTAAATAATGTTTCTCACAGGCATTGCATAATGAATCTCTGTCTGATTTTCCACTCCCAGAAGAATATATGATGCTCTTGAATCCTGCATGATGACAGCTGATTTCAAAACATCTCGATATTTCTGAACAACATCCTCAGTTTGATTTTCGTTTTCACCCAATGCAAACGGGATCGCTATTTCCGTTGTGTCAAGTTCCTGCAAAAGTGCTGGCTTGACAACCTGCTCTCCGTCATAAATGAGATAATTAAAGGCATCAGCAAATACTTTATTGCTTCTCATGTATTCTTTTGTAACAGTATCAGCCATTCCCATCGGCAAACACCTCCAATTTTCGTTATCAATAGAAGTACATACAGCTTCCTATTGTATTTTCATGTTACCATAGACTTTACTATGCTTGCATTTTATCAAATTATGTCCTATTTTTCAACTGTTTTCATTCGACGCCATTCGATTTTTTTCGAATATTTGTTCGCAGTTTGTGGGGGTGCGGACGCTTTCTTGGACCTAAATTAAGCAATTCCAAGACTGCGTCTATACTCCATCGGACTCAAACCCCCTAATGACAGTTTGATCCTTTTATCTCTATACCATTGCATATATTGGTTTATAATGCTGATAAATTCTTCTACAGAAATTTTATCCCATTTTTCACCATAAAACATTTCATTTTTCATTCGTCCAAAAAATCCTTCACATGCCGAGTTATCTGGTGAACAGCCCTTTTGGGACATTGATCTTGTCAGGCCAGCTTCATCCATTCGCTGAATCCAACCTGGCCAGCGATAATGGCATCCTCTATCACTATGAACGATTGGATGCTCATTTCCCTTTAACAATGCGATTGCATTGTCTAGCATTGTATTTACTAGTTCTGCATTAGGAGATGTGCCAACTGTCCACGTTATAGGCATACCATCAAAGCAATCTATGATTGGTAAATAACACGGGGGTCAGGCACCGTTAACAAAGTGTGAACAAAGGTTCGAATAATGTCGAAAAGTGTCGAATTTGGTCAAACGAAAATGGTTGCACAGTTTGTCAGTGCAATCCCGGGGGTCAGGCACCGTTAACAAAGTATGAACAGGGGGTGCGGACAATTTTTGGACCTAATGTCGAAAGATGTTAGGAGGAAGAAATGAACAAGTAATAGCACCGAAGAAAAACAACAGGCAATCGACTTGTATTTCAAAAATGGTTGCAATATGAAGAAAACTGTGAGAGAATTAGGTTATGGTAGCGCAACAGGGATTCTTCGCTGGCTTATGAGCCATGGTGACAGGGACGGTGGTTCAAAATGTGTCACTACTGGTTCGATATGTGTCCCTAATAAAAAGTCTGAAAGTTCAAGAAAAGAGCTTTCAGGCTTTTTTGTGTTTTATTAGAATGTAGTAGAGTAGGGGAAAGAACAAAAAATTCGCAAGCTTGAGCCACCAGGGACACTAATCAAGTCAGCGTACCTGTCCCCAATGGTTCCCAGAGGGTGCAGCCCTCTTGATCGTTATTCTTGTTCCAGCGGGAAGCTCGGCAACGGCGGCTTTGATTGTTTCATAGTCCAGCAGCTTTTCTTGTCCGTCCATCCTGATACCCCCGTCAGATTGAGTTTTTTCCATGATACCATATCTGGGAGTATGGAGCCAGAGAAACCGGCGATTTTCTGCTGGTAAATTCTACGCATTTAGAGCGGCACTATGGCGGGGATAGGATAAAACACTCACATACCCCGCCGACTATGCGGGAAAAACCTTGAAATATAGGGCTTTTAAGGCCCTAAATGCGTAGGTTGGTGCTTTGTTGCGATATGCTCCACGGTTACGGTGTATTGTTCATATTCTGTTTTCGGGAATCTTTATGAAATCTTCAAAATTGCCCGGTATGCTATCCGTAAAATCAAAGAAAGGACTTAATTATATGGATATGATTTTGAAAACGACTGACCTCTGCAAAAATTTCAAGGGGCAAATGGCGGTAAACAATGTGTCACTGAACATCCGGCGCAACTCGGTTTATGGTCTGCTGGGGCCGAATGGGGCTGGCAAATCCACGATCTTAAAAATGCTCACCGGCATTTTGCGCCCCACATCGGGAAGCATCGAGTTTGACGGCCACCCGTGGAAGCGGAATGATCTGGAGCATATCGGTGCTTTGATTGAGATGCCCCCGCTTTACGAAAATCTGACTGCATACGAAAATCTCAAAGTCAGAACTACATTGCTCGGCCTGGACGATGCACGAATTAACGAGGTATTGCAAATTGTCCAGCTCACGAATACCGGCAAGAAACGGGCCGGGCAGTTTTCTCTTGGTATGAAGCAGCGGCTTGGTATTGCTATTGCATTGCTGAACAGTCCCCAGCTTTTGATTCTGGATGAACCGACTAACGGCCTTGACCCTTTAGGGATTGAGGAACTTCGAGAGTTAATTCGCTCTTTTCCCTGCAAAGGGATTACAGTTATTTTGTCCAGCCATATTCTGTCAGAAGTCCAGCAGATTGCAGATCATGTGGGTATCATTGCTGGCGGCGTCCTTGGATATGAGGGAGAGCTTCGCGCCGGTGAAGATTTGGAACAACTCTTTATGGATGTTATTCGCAGAAATGGTAAGGAGGGATATTAAATGATGGCATATATTCAGGCAGAGAACCTAAAGCATAAGAGAACTTTCACAAAAACGCTGATCGTTCTGGCCCCGTTTGTAACTGCGCTTATGAACTTTTTTGCCCCTCTTTGGTTCCAGCTCAATTCTTATAATTGGTGGTATAACCTGCTTTATCCTGGATTCCTTACGCTCACCTGTGCCTTGATTGAACAGCGGGATAATGGCAACTAAATATCGTGCCGTTGCTTCATTGCCTGTTTCGCAGAACAAAGTCTGGAAAGCAAAATTGGAGTGGCCGGTATTTACTCCTGTGTGGGGAATTTCATTTTCCTGGCGCTAAATCTGTTGGGCGGTTTTGCAATATTAGTTATCAACGAAATTCCCCTGACAATCGGAATTTGGCAGGCTGCGGCCGGAACAGCTTGTATTGTCATTGCAAGCCTATGGGAAGTTCCGCTGTGCTTATGGTTATCAAAAAAATGTTGGTATCTTTGTCACGGTTATTCTTAATGCCGGACTTGGAAGCGTTTTAGGGATTTTCACGGCTACAACCTCCTTGTGGATGATCTGCCCGTATAGCTGGGTGCCGCATCTTATGATTTCCGTGTTAGGTATTTTGCCTAATGGTGAGCCGGTTGCAGATCAGAGTACGGCAATGGCATTTTGGATGATTATACTTGTATTGGTCATTTCGCTGGCCTGGTTTGCGGCGCTGTCATTTTTTAACTGCAAGATGGTTTGAGAAAAAGGAGGTGGGTACTATGGTATCTGTGGTTCGCTGCTGGAAAGCAGAATATCAGAAGTGTAAACATAGCATTTTGCTCTATATGCACAGCATGATTCCGATTATATGTGCGGCGATTTTTTGCGGGTTACTATCATATATCCAGATGGGAACTGGCAACCAAAATCAGTGCCTATCTGGAAGTGCTGGCCGTTGCGTTCCCGTTTCTGATCGGCATTATTGTGGGCCTGGTTGTTCAGATCGAAAATCAGGCCGGGCATTATCAGCTTTTGTTGGGAACAATCCCATCTCGCATGGCAACGTATATTGGTAAACTTGGTTTTCTGATGATCTGTGCTTTTGGTGCAACATTTTTAGCGTTAGGAACATTCGCTGCACTATATAGGGATGCTCCGGCAAGCCTTTACCTGAAAGCAGGGATTCTATTGTTGATTACCATGCTTCCCATTTACCTGATCCATTTGTTTGTGGGAATGAGCTTCGGAAAATGGTGCATCTATGGGATTGGGAATTGCAGGGAGTTTAATAGCTGCCCTTATGATAACAGGGCTTGGTGACGCTACATGGAAATATATTCCCTGGGCCTGGGGCGTTCGTGCTATGGATTACACTGTGCTTGCATGGGATAGCCCACAACTGTATGCACAGGTAAAAACCGATTTTTTCAGCGGTATGATTATTTCTGTATGCTGCACTGTTTGTCTGCTGATTGCCAGTTTGGTTTGGTTTCATGGTTGGGAGGGAGGTAAAAACAGTGAATAAAAAGTGCCTGTTTGCCGTGGTAATTGTGCTTGTAAGTCTTATATGCTTATCGGCCTGCGGTGCGCTCCGCGATACCGCCGATAAAAATAAGGCGTTAAATGAATCTCTGCCGTATTATGAGCTGAACGCCGCAAACTATGATGAAATTTCATATAACGGCCTGACATATACCATAATGGATGAATGTCTTGAAATGTCAGAACTGCAAGAAGAAATCGGGCAGGTATCGAAACGCTTCAAAAATGTGGCGGGGGAAGATTTCAGTTTCGGCTACGTTTACAGTATTGTGGATGTGGATATAAGCAATGCCGTAGCTGTAAATATCAACAATGAATATCGGAAAGCTGACATTAAAAATAATGATGAGTAACCTCGACAATGTGGTATAATGGGGCGGGAGGTGATTTTTTGACACACTTACTTGTAGTTGACGATGAAGTTTCTATCTTGGAATTGATTAAGAACAGTTTGGGGAAAGATGGATATTTGATAACAGTCTGTCAAAATGCGGATGATGTAGACATCAAAAAGCTGCATTTCTATGACCTCATTCTTTTGGATGTGATGATGCCTGGCACAGACGGGTTTGAGTTTTGCAAACAGATCAGGAATATGGTAGACTGCCCGATTCTCTTTCTGACCGCAAAGACATTAGAGGAAGATATATTGTTTGGATTGGGCATCGGTGCGGATGATTATATTACGAAACCTTTTCGTATTCAGGAGCTTCGCGCCCGTGTCGCGGCACATTTACGCAGAGAAAAAAGGGAGCATCACAGCACACTTTCATTTGAGCCTGATATAAGATTTGACCTTTCCGCAAAGGTACTGTATGTTTCAGAACAGCCGGTTCCCCTTACCAAAAGCGAGTATTCAATCTGTGAATACCTTGCGAAAAACCGGGGACAGGTTTTTACAAAAGAACAAATCTATGAAGCCGTTTTCGGGTTTGATGGAATAGGCGATAACTCTACGATCTCAACGCATATAAAAAATATTCGTGCGAAATTGGAGCATTTCAAAATAAGTCCGATCAGCACCGTATGGGGGATAGGATATAAATGGGAGTGAAAAAGAAACCTACATTGAAAATATTGTTTCGCCAGTTTGCTATCTCCCTCATTGTCATGCTGGTAGCGGCAATTATTGTCCCTTCTGGTTTGGAGGGACTTGCTGTAAATGCTGGATTAGCTACAAGAGCAAATCTAAGTGAATTGCAGGTAAAAGAGATCATTCCAACGCTGACGATTGCCCCGGATATTACAAAGGTTGTGATTCCACAGGGATGCGGCTACTTAATTCTGGACAAGAACTTTAATGAGCTTTACAGCAATATGGACGATGATGAAAAAGAAATTGCCCTGCTGTACGCAAAGGGAGAATATATTGAATATGCTACGGGGAAGCAGTTTGCACTTGTTGTCCGGGAAAACGAATTTTGCGTTTTAAGGTATTATATTGGTTCTCAATTTACAGTGTCATGGCTACCGGAATATTTTCCATCTCCTGACACGCTTGCGTTTATCCTGATGGCTGTAAATTCGCTGCTGGTCATTATCATACTGACCGCCAGATTTGCTAAGAACCTGCGTACACAACTGACCCCGCTTTTTGAAGCAACTGCGGAGGTTTCAAAGCAAAACCTTGATTTTGAAGTAGGACACGCCAACATCAAAGAGTTTGAAGATGTCCTTGCATCTTTTTCAGATATGAAAGATAATCTGAAAATTTCGTTAGAACGGCAATGGAAAACCGAACAGACACAGAAAGAGCAAATCGCCGCGCTTGCCCATGATTTGAAAACGCCTCTGACGGTTATTCAAGGAAATGCTGATTTACTCACAGAAACAAATCTTGATGATGAGCAACGATTATACGCTGGTTACGTCGTGGAAAGCTCCGGCCAGATGCAGTCATATATTCAAACCCTGATTGATATATCACGGGCGGCGGTTGGTTATCAGCTCCATATTGAAAGTATAGACTTGCCAGCGTTCATGCAGCACTTGTTCGGTTATATGGAATCACTATGCCGGACAAAAGAAATCCGGCTGCAAATGAATACTGTTTCACTCCCTCAAATGCTGAAATTTGATAGGGTGCTGATAGAACGTGCTATTATGAATGTTATCAGTAATGGGCTGGACTACTCCCCGCAAGGCGGAACGCTTTATGTGGATGTTCAGAGTAACAACGGTTTCGTGGAAATTTCAGTCACAGACGAGGGAACGGGGTTTTCTAAAGAGGCATTATGCCACGCACAGGAACGGTTCTATATGGGCGATCAAAGCCGCAATTCAAAGCTACACTTCGGTATGGGCCTATATATTACAAATTCGATTATGGAACAGCACAATGGACAGCTTGTTTTAGAAAATTCAAAAGAAACCGGCGGCGCAAAGGTTACTATGAAACTTCCTTGCTGATTTTCCGATAGTGTAATGGACGTCTTTTATGTCCGTCCATTTTTCAAATCTTTATGGAATCTTCAAAAATTCCTCTTATCATGTATCTAAAGAAAAAACATCTGCCCAGCGGCAGAAAAGAAAAAAAACCGCTGCTGGGCAGACCCATTTTCACGCTTAATTTATATTCACTGGTGGCGGTTTTGAGAAATCAAGGCCGCTGCTTTCTTTCTGTCATTCCCAGCAGTTAAAGGCATGGCGGCCCACGGGAGGACGCCGCCATGCTGTTTTACTATCATTATAATCTAATCCACTTCTACCGCTTAAAAAAAGCCTTGCCTCGCCACGGGAATATTCCGGCTATGAGTATGAACTATACCATGTAAGAAAACAACAAAACGCTTCAAATCGTCGCCCGGTAGGTTTACGACCTGCCGGGCGATTTTTGTCGATTTTCGCGGATTGTCATTTCCGGCAAAAAATCAGATGGAAAAGGAGGCGCTGCCAGTTTGACCATTTTTGCAAGCTGGTACTGTACCATGAAGCCGTTGACTACTTCCGGGAAAGGAAGCATCAGCGAAAATGCAGGGTCAGGAACCGGCAACAAAACGGAGATGTCACCGGTCTGGTTGACAGCAGCAATCAGGTAGTGGTAAGATACCAGTACAACAGCTGGGGTAAGGTAACGTCCACACAGGATACCAGTGGCGTGTCCCTTGCAACGCTGAACCCATTCTGCTACCGAAAGTATGTCTACGATCCAGAGACAGGACTGTATT
>ENA-OQCW01001114-OQCW01001114.1-human-gut-metagenome-genome-assembly--contig:-NODE-1114-length-11686-cov-2.402284_pt1 | contig 11686 bp, 10 predicted proteins | sample MGYA00242767_ERZ504593 | MGnify/ENA primary metagenome ERZ504593 (study PRJEB26092, sample SAMD00036307) | human gut metagenome | host: Homo sapiens | study: EMG produced TPA metagenomics assembly of... | reverse complement strand
AGATACTAAGGGATCTACGACTTGGCAAGTATGATGTTTTAGTCGGAATTAATTTATTACGAGAAGGTTTAGATTTACCAGAAGTAAGTTTAGTATGTATTCTTGATGCTGATAAAGAAGGGTTCTTAAGAAGTAACCGTTCATTGATTCAAACGATTGGTCGGGCTGCCCGTAACAGTAATGGTGAAGTAATCATGTATGGTGATAAGATTACTGATTCAATGGCTTATGCGATTGAAGAAACTAATCGTCGTCGTAAGATCCAAGATGCTTATAATAAAGAACATAATATTACCCCAACAACTATTCATAAGGAAATTCGTGATGCAATTCGTGGTCAAGAGGTCATCGATGATGCTGCAAGTCTAGTTAAAAAAGGTAAGAAAGCAAGCAAGAAAGATAAACAAGTTATGATTCAAGAATTAGAAAAACAAATGAAAGATGCAGCGAAGGTACTTGACTTTGAACGTGCGATGGAACTTCGCGATATCATCATGGAGCTTCAAGGTGAAAAATAGGTATACTTTCAGTCCACTTGCTAAAAAGATCTTTAAGGATATAGACGAGCACCATGGTAGAGCTTTTCTAGTTGGAGGAATCGTTCGGGATATGTTGATCTACAATAGGGTTGATTATCATGATGTAGATGTTGAGGTATATGGGCTTAGTGTCGATGAATTGGAAGAATTATTAGCTAATTATGGCAATGTCAATAGTATTGGTAAATCATTCGGAATTTTAAAATTAGATGTTTTACCAAATTTTGATTTTGCTTTGCCGAGAACGGAAATAAAGACAGGTGAGAGTCATCAGGATTTTGATGTTACAGTAAATCAAAATTTAGATTTAAAAGTTGCGGCATCACGACGTGATCTAACAATCAATGCGTTGATGTATGAAATAAAGACAGGAAAAATCTATGATTTTTTTCATGGTCAAGAAGATATTGAAAAAAGAACATTACGAATGGTTAGTGAAACAACTTTTATTGAAGATCCGTTAAGAGTCTTGAGAACAGCACAATTTGCTTCACGTCTTGATTTCTGTATTGAGACGGCGACTAAATTAATGTGTAAAAAAATGGTTCAAAATAAAAGTTTGGATAAACTAAGTAAAGAGCGGGTATTTCAAGAATATAGTAAGCTCCTCTTAAGCCAGCAGCCTTCAATTGGGTTAACTTTTTTAAAGGAGATCAAGGCTTTGTGGCCATGTTTAGATGTATTATCGAAAACTATGCAACGGCTTGATTACCACCCTGAAGGAGATGTATGGCGGCATACTTTATTAGTAACTGATTTAGCGGCTTTATGCTGCCATAAAACAAGTAATCCATTAGGTTTTATGTGGAGTGCTTTATTACATGATATTGGTAAAGCTACAGTAACAACTAAAGACGGTCATGCTCCGGGTCATAATGAAGCGGGGGTAAAGATTTTTAATCAAGAAGTAAAAGCATTTATCCCAGATAAACAGTTACAAAAATATATTAAAACAATGATTTTCTATCATATGCATTTAATGAATATGGTCAGAAATGAAGCAAAGGATTATAGCTATTTTAAAATTCTTAAAGGAATTGATGGAATAGTTACGATTGAAGACTTAATTTTAATCACAAAATGTGATAAACTTGGTAGATACAAAGATGAACATGAAAATATTAATCGCTTTGATTATGTTATGAAAGAAAAGATGGCACGGCTATCAACCAAAGCTCAGTTGCCATTAGTTGACGGATATGATTTAAAGGCGTTAGGGATTGAACCGTCATCCAAGTATAGCGAGTTATTAGATTGGGCTTATGATCTTCAATTACGGGGGCACAGTAAAGCAGCAATCTTAAAGATGGTAGAAGGTAGGTAAAATATGGAACATGATAAACTAGTCATTAAAGGGGCTAGAGAGAATAACTTAAAAAATATTGATATCGAGATTCCAAAAAATAAATTAGTTATTATGACGGGATTATCTGGTTCAGGGAAAAACATCGCTGGCATTTGATACAATCTATGCCGAAGGACAGCGGCGTTATGTGGAATCGTTAAGTGCTTATGCACGCCAGTTCTTAGGAAACATGGAAAAACCGGATGTTGATAGTATTGAAGGTTTGTCACCGGCAATTGCAATTGATCAAAAAACAACATCAAATAATCCGCGTTCAACGGTAGGGACGGTTACTGAAATTTTTGACTATTTAAGATTACTTTATGCGCGTATTGGTAAGGCATACTGTCCAGAGCATGGAATCGTGATTGAATCGCAGACAATCAAACAAATGGCTGATACAATTGATAAATATCCAGATGGTAGTAAATTACAAGTATTAGCACGAGTAGTAAAGAATCAAAAGGTACTTTTAAGGATTTATTTGAGGATTTATTGAAAGATGGTTATATTCGAGTTCAAGTTGATGGTGAAGTTAAACTATTAGATGAAGGAATTGAACTTGATAAAAATAAGAAACATAACATTGATGTCGTAATTGACCGAATTATCAAAAAAGAAGGTTATCGTAGTCGTTTGATTGATTCACTTGAAGTAGGTTTAAAACTAACAGGTGGAGAAGTAGTTGTAGCTAATTTAAGTGATGGCAGTGAAGCTTTATTTTCTGAGCATTTAGCTTGTCCAGAGTGTGGTTTTAGTGTTCCTAAACTAGAACCAAGATTATTCTCATTTAATAATCCACTAGGAGCTTGTCCGGATTGTCGCGGTTTGGGAATAAAAAATGAAGTTGATGATGATTTATTGATTCCTAATTGGGATTTGAGCATAAATCAAGGTGGAATTAGATATTTTAAAACTTCAGTAGGAACTGACCGAATTGAATGGCAGCGCTTTTTGATCCTATGTAAAACATATAAGATTGATTTAGATAAACCATTGAAAGACTTTACTAAAAAACGAATTAAGAATTATCTTAGAAGGCTCAGATAAACCAATTTCTTATGAGATTGTTTCTAGTAGTGGTAATGTTTCTAAAACCTAATCGTCCTATTGAAGGTGTTAAAACATTGATTAAACGTCGTTTTGAAGAAACGACTTCTTCTTGGTCAAAAGAATGGTATGCTTCATTTATGGCTGAACATACGTGTCCAACTTGTGGAGGACGCAGATTAAATGATCAGGTTTTAAGCGTACGAGTAGGTGGCTTAAATATCAGTGAATTTACCGATATGTCAATTGAAAAGCTTTAAAATTCGTTGATGAATTAAAATTAAATGAATATGAAGCGAAGATTGCTAATCTTGTTTTAAAAGAAATTAAAGACCGTTTAGGTTTCTTAAATGATGTTGGATTAGAATATTTAACATTATCTCGTAAAGCGGGTGGATTATCTGGTGGAGAAGCACAAAGAATTCGTCTAGCGACACAAATTGGTTCAAGATTAACTGGGGTTTTATATGTTCTAGATGAACCCTCTATTGGACTCCATCAGCGGGATAATGATAAGTTAATTGCCACTTTACAAAATATTCGTGATTTAGGTAATAGTGTTCTAGTTGTTGAACATGATGAAGACACGATGCGAGCAAGTGATTTTATTGTTGATATTGGACCGGGTGCAGGAGTGCATGGTGGTGAAGTAATTGTAGCTGGAACGCCACAAGAAGTAATGGATTGTAAAAAGTCAATTACGGGGCAGTATTTATCAGGTCGTTTAAAGATTGATGTGCCTAAAAAACGCCGTAAAGGAAATGGTAATTTTATTCAAGTAAAAGGTGCTGCTGCAAATAACTTAAAGAATATCAATGTTAAGTTTCCATTAGGGTGTATGTCTGTGGTTACAGGGGTTTCTGGTAGTGGTAAAAGTACTCTTGTAAATGAAATCATGGGTAAAGCAATGATGGCAAGAATTTATCGCTCGAAAGAAAAGCCCGGTAAACATAAGGATATTTTAGGATTAGAAAATATTGATAAAGTTATTGAGGTGAGCCAAGATCCAATTGGGAGAACACCACGTTCCAATCCGGTAACTTATACAGGAGTGTTTGATGATATCCGTGATTTATTTGCCCAAACAAATGAGGCTAAAATGCGTGGCTACGATAAAGGACGTTTTAGTTTCAATGTTAAAGGTGGACGGTGTGAAGCTTGTCAAGGTGATGGGTTAAAACGTATTTCAATGCACTTTTTACCAGATGTTTATGTTCCTTGTGAACAATGTGGCGGTAAACGCTATAATGAAGAAACATTGCAAGTTACTTATAAAGATAAGAATATTTATGATGTTTTAGAGATGACTATTGAAGATGCAGTGGAGTTCTTTGGAAACTTGCCAAAGATCAAAACTAAATTACAGACTTTAAATGATGTTGGACTAGGCTATATTAAGCTTGGTCAAAGTGCAACAACTTTATCTGGTGGGGAAGCTCAGCGGGTTAAGCTAGCAAGTGAATTACAAAAAAAAGCAACTGGGAAAACAGTTTATATTTTAGATGAACCAACAACTGGTCTACATAGCAATGATGTTGCTAAATTAATAGAGGTATTACAAAGAATTGTTGATCAAGGGGATACAGTCATTATAATTGAACATAATCTTGACGTTATTAAGGTAGCTGATTATATTGTTGATTTAGGTCCTGAAGGTGGCGATGGTGGTGGTACGATCGTTGTAGCTGGAACACCAGAAAAAGTCGCTAAATGTGAAGCAAGTTATACTGGAAGTTTTTTAAAGAAGATGTTATAGGGAGGAAACAATGATGCCAAAGTCAATTACAGTAGGTGAATTATTAAACAATGAGCATTATGTTCAGGTAACTGGAGATGAGAAATCTTTAGAGCGGCCAATTTATGTGGCTGAGATCAATCGACCTGGATTTGAATTAGCAGGATTTTTTAAACACAGCGATTTTCGACGAATTATAATTTTTGGAGATAAAGAGTCTGCATTTATTAATGAGATGTCGGAAGAAAGACAACGTGAAATATTCCCTTTCTTAATTAACGATGAAGTACCATGTATCATTGTTGCTAAAGGAAATGAATGTCCAGCAATCTTAATTGAGATTGCTCGAAAAAAGATTTTCCAATTTTTATTACCGAATCAGCAACAGGACGTGTTTCAATTGAATTAACAAATATTCTTGACGAAGCACTGGCACCGGAAACACTGATTCATGGAGTCTTTTTGAATATTTACGGTAAAGGTGTTATTATCAAAGGTGATAGTGGTATCGGTAAATCTGAGATTGCTCTAGAATTAGTAAAAAGAGGACATTTATTAGTTGCCGATGATGCTGTTGAATTATATCATTTAGGACAAAGTATTGTGGGGAAAGCCCCAGAAGTATTAACTAATTTATTAGAAATTCGTGGAATTGGTGTTATTGATGTATCAAAGATGTTTGGAATTAGCTCAATTCTCGATAAAGATAAAGTTGATTTAATTATTCAATTAGATCGTTGGGTACCATCTCGTGAATATACACGAGTAGGGGTTGAAGAAAATGATTCAACTGAAGAAATCTTAGGTGTTAAGATTCCTAAAATTGTTGTACCTGTATCAAGTGGACGTAGTATGTCAGTAATTATCGAAGCTGCCGTAATGAATATGCGTTTACGTGAATACGGTGTTGATTCTAGCAAAGAATTCGTTGATCGTATTTTGAAGAATATCGATAAGAATAAGGGGTAAGTTATGACTTTTTTTCCAGATGGTAAGACATTCGTTCAAATCGGTTCTTTTTCCATTGCTTGGTATGCAATTTGTATTATTACCGGAGCTTTTATTGCATATAAACTAGGACAATATAATTTCAAAAAAATCGGTTATAATAAAGAGATTCTTTCAGACTATTTCTTTGGTTTAATGATTACTGGAGTTTTAGGAGCTCGATTATGGTATGTAATCTTTATGTGGAACGAATTATATGCTGAAAATCCACTTGAGATCATTATGTTTCGTCATGGTGGTTTAGCGATTCAAGGTGGGATTTTTGTTGGCTTGATTTTTAGCTGGTGGTATTTTAAGAAACATAAAATTGATTTCATGGTTGCAGCTGATGCAATTATGCCAGGTGTTTTAATTGCTCAGGCACTGGGACGGTGGGGAAACTTTTTCAACCAGGAAGCATATGGTGGAATGGTTAGTCTAGATTTCCTTAAATCATTGCATTTACCAAACTTTATTATTGAAGGAATGCATATCAATGGATATTACTATCATCCAACCTTTTTATATGAGTCTATTGCTAATATCGTAGGATTTTTATTAATCTATTTTGTGATTAGGAAGATCCAAACAAAACAAGGTGAACAATTCTTTAGTTATTTTATTTGGTATGGAATCTTTAGATTCTTTATTGAAGGACTTCGTACTGATAGCTTATATGTAATGGGTCTACGGACGGCACAATTAGTTTCCATTGTTTTGTAATCGTTGGAATTGCAGGATATATATATTGTAAAAAATTATGGTAAACCGGCGATAAAAGCGTAATCTAAATTAGGTAGTTAAAGTGAATAGCACTGAGCTGCCTTTTTTTTGAATTTAATAAAGTGTGTCTATTTCTATTAGTTATAACATAGATATATTATGTTTTTATACTATTTATAGAAACTGAATTGTTTCTCTAGTTATAATATAGGGGAAATTAGTAATTTAAATAGATTTTTATTATAGGTGGGAGGAAAACAAAATGAAATTAAAATTATGATGTTGGAGATAAACCATTATGGGCTCAATTATTCGATATTCTTTTAGATAGAATTGTTTCAAAGAATATAATGCTGGTGATAAAATGCCAACAGATCTAGAAATAATGCAGGAATTTGATGTTTCTCGAATGACTGTTCGTCAAGCTATGAATAAATTGATTAATGAAGGCTATATAGAGCGACGAAGAGGAAAAGGGACGATTGTTTTAGAAAAGGAAAACAAAGTAGAGACTATTCTAAAATCTTCATTTAATGGTGTGTTAGAAAAAAATGATATAAAGAATCGTCGGGTTTTAAATGTTGAAATGGTAAATGCTGGTCAAGAAATTGCAGATTTTTTTAATATTACAACTAAAGATAAAGTATTACGATTAGTTAGAGAAATCCGTATTAATAATATGGTTGTTTCAATTCACGAGACTTTTTTAAATCCTATTGTCCCTTTAGATGAACAGGGAGATTATAGTGGTTCTCTGTATGAAAAACTTATGGGTGCAGGGTATGGAATTAGTAATGTAAAGGAAAAAATAAGTGCTAGCTTAATGAATCAAAAACAGAAAGAACTATTTGAAATTAAAGGTGATGAAGCAATGATTAATAGGCAAAGGCGAGGATTTTGTCATGACTTTCCAGTTGAGTTTACTAATTCTATGTATCTTCATCAAGGTAATGGTAATTATATTGAATTTATGTTGTAGTAGGAGGTGTCATTTTGACACATTTTTTATTTTAGCTAAATATATTGACATAATAAATAAAGTATATTATCATAATGGTATAAAGTTATAACATTTGTTGAAGAGGAGGAAGAGAAATGGACAAGTTCAGCAAGTTTTTGGAAGAAAAGCTAATGCCAATTGGGCAGAAAATTAATAACATTAGATTTCTTCAAGTTATTAGAATGGCAATGATGCCGTTAATACCATTTATTATTGCCGGGTCATTTACATTAATTGTATTAAATTTTCCATTTATTGATAAGGTTTTACCAGCGGGCTTTTTAGAAATGCTGGGAAATGTTTTATCACCATTATCAGGGACAACTTTAAGTTTAGTGGCAATGTTTTTAGCATTTTTAATGGGGTATAACTATGCTAAAACAGAAGAACAAAAATGTGAGGAAGTATACACGGGAATTACAACTTTAGTAGCTTTTTTGATTGTTTCACCATTATCAATAACAGTGGGTGAAGAAGTTATCGGAGGAGTTATTCCAACTACTTATATGGGTTCACAAGGAATGTTTGTGGCATTGATTTTATGTTACTTGGTGGCCAAAGTTTATTGCAAGATTTTAAGTAGTAAACTAAAAATAAAGTTACCGGATAGTGTACCACCAATGGTATCAAGTTCTTTTGAATCGTTAATTCCTGTAATTATTACATTAGTTTTAGTTTGCAGTATCAATTATTGTTTTACTTTAACATCATTTGGCAATATTCATGCTCTAGTCAATGAAATTATTCAAAAACCACTTTTATTAATTGGTACTGGATTACCAGCGTTATTGATTTCTCAAGGTCTTGCTCAGTTGCTTTGGTTTTTTGGATTACATGGAGATCAAATTGTTGGTTCCGTAATGGATCCAATTCTTCAAACAGCAGGAATGGAAAATTTGAGCGCTTATACTGCTGGTGATGCTGTTCCATATATAATTACTGATCAATTTAGAGCATTATTTGTTATGATTGCTTTTATGTCATTAGTTATTGCAATCTTAATCGTATCAAAAAGCAACCGATTAAAAGGAGTTGGAAAGGTAGCAGTTTTACCAGCAACTTTTTGTATTTCAGAACCCGTAGTATTTGGAGCACCAGTGGTCATGAATGCAATGCTATTTATTCCATGGGTTTTATCAAGACCAGTGTTTGGTCTGATAACCTGGCTATTTATGAAATTTGGATTATGTCCATATCCAACGGGAGTAGCAATACCATGGACAACACCACCAGTTTTATCAGGATTTTTAGCAACTAACTCGATCATGGGAGCAGTTGTACAAATAATTTGTCTAGCAATAGGAGTTTTGATGTTCATTCCATTTGTTAAAATGATTGACAAAACGTATCATCAAGAAGAAATTAAAACGAAGGAGCAATAAAATGAAAAAGTTATATAGATTACCAGAAGGATTTAAATTTGGAAGTTCTGCTTCCGCTTGGCAAACAGAGGGATGGACAGGGAAAAAAGAACATCAACGTAATTTTGTCGATATGATGTATTTAGCTGAACCAGAAAGATGGTTTAATGGAGTTGGAACAATCAAGTCTACAGACTTTTATAATCGTTATGAAGAAGATATTAAATTAATGAAAGAATTAGGAATTCAAGTATATCGGACTTCAATAGATTGGTCACGCTTTATTACAGATTATGAAACTAATGAAGTTGATCAGATGCATTAAGTATTTTATGAAAAGGTAATTGATTGTTTAATTGAAAATGGAATTGAGCCAATGGTTTGTTTAGAACACTGGGAAATTCCTGAGTATGTTATTAATAAGTATGGACATGGATAATCGTAAGGTTTATGGATTTGTTTGTAGGTTATAGTAAAAAAGTAATGGCGGCTTTTCATGATAAGATTAAATATTGGTGGACTATTAATGAACCTGCGGTAGTTCCTAACGAAGCATATTTATTTGGAAATATTTGGCCTTATGAAGAGAATACTAAAAAATCAGTACAAATGAATTATCATCGTGTTCTTGCAACTTCTTTATTAGTCGAGCACCATGCAAAAATGGGTTATCAGGAAAAGTAGGAATAATCTTAAATCCGTCACCATCTTATCCAAAAAGTATGAATAATCCTAAAGATATTGAAGCAGCAAAAATTTGTGATATGTTTAATTATAAACAATATACTGACCCTTTGATAAATGGAAAGTTTGATGAAGCATATTTTGAATTATTAAAAAAACATGAGTGTATGTTTGAATATGTTAAAGGTGATTTTGAAAAGATTGATGATAATAAAATAGAAGTTGTTGGAATCAACTATTATCAGCCGTTACGGGTTCGACAAAGAGAAACGGCATGGAATCCAGATAAACCATTTATTCCAACTGCATATTATGAAACATATAGTCCACGAGGAATTAAAATGAATTTTTCAAGAGGATGGGAAATTTATCCTAAAGGAATTTATGATATGCTGAAGATCATTCAAAATGATTATCGAAATATTGAATGTTGGATTACTGAAAATGGTATGGGAGTAATGGATGAAGATAAGTTTAAGGATGCTAGCGGGCAAATTCAGGACAGCTATCGAATTGAATTTTTAAGTGACCATATGGCTTGGATGTTAAAAGCAATTGACGAAGGTTGTGATTGTCGGGGCTTTTTGAATTGGACGTTTACAGATAATCTTTCACCTGTTAATGCATTTAGAAATCGTTATGGGTTTGTGGAAATTGATATGGAAAATAATCGGAATCGGAGAATTAAAAAATCAGGCGATTGGGTAAAAGAATTAATGAGAACACGATGTTTTGAAGCTGAAGATACAGAACCTGAGTATAAATAAGATTGAGTAGGAGGCAAAAAGCAAATGAGTAATTATGATAATAGCCCCTATATCAAAATAAATGGCTATGACAACGATGCATATTCTGGATATGAGCAGATTGATAAGAAAATTAAAGAATCTTTAGGAAATAAAAAGATAGTTGTCGTAGATTGTTATTTGGGAATTAATGATCGTGAATTATTAAATGTATTGATAAAAAAATTGACTCCAGCACACGTAATTTTAAGTGAAGATATCTTTTATGATGGTAAAAAATTGACAGAAATGATGCAGGTGAATCTAACTGAAGATCGTGTCAGGGGAGTAATGTATTATGGAACTATTAGAGATTATGTTGATGAAGCTAAGCTGGCTAAGATACAAAAGTTTGTTAAAAATAAAGAAGGAATAGTTCTTGTATACGGTTTTGGGGCAAGTCTAATTACTAAAGGTGATTTATTAATATATGCAGACCTAACACGATGGGAAATTCAATTAAGATATCGGGCTGGATTACCTAATTTTAAACAAAGTAATTATGATGAAGATCCTCTAATAAAAAATAAGCGTGGTTATTTTATTGAGTGGCGAATTGCCGATAAGCATAAACGAGAGATTTTTGAAGATATTGATTTATATCTAGACACTAATTGCAGTAATAAACCTAAAATGATTACTGGTATTGCGTTTCGAAATGCATTAAAAAGTGTTTGCAATCAACCATTTCGTCTAGTACCATATTTTTGATCCAGGGGTTTTGGGGAGGACAATGGATGAAAGAGGTTTGTAATTTAGATAAAAGTAAATCTAATTATGCTTGGAGTTTTGATGGGGTTCCAGAAGAGAATAGTATTAATTTGAAGTTTGGCGATATTGTTATTGCAACCCCAGCTTTAAATGTTGTTATGTATCAAGCTATAGAGCTTTTAGGAGCAAAAAATTTATGCTCGTTTTGGGGCAGAGTTTCCAATTAGATTTGATCTTCTTGATACAATGGGTGGAGGAAATTTAAGCTTACAAGTACACCCAACAACTGAATATATCAAGAGCCATTTTGGAATGCCTTATACGCAAGATGAAAGCTACTATATCCTTGATTGTGATGGAGGTGGAGTATATTTAGGTTTAAAAGAGAATATTAATTCAGACGAATTTATTAACGATTTAGAAAGAGCTAATGAGGGTAATCAAAGTTTTGATGCCGATAAGTATATTAATTTTTTTCCAGCAAAAAAGCATGATCATTTCTTAATTCCAGCAGGAACAATTCATTGTTCTTCGGCTAATTGTGTAGTCTTGGAAGTAAGTGCTACACCATATATTTTTACTTTTAAATTATGGGATTGGGATCGTGTAGGATTAGATGGTAAACCACGCCCGATTCATATAGAAAGTGTATCGACTTCACAAGGTAAAAATGCCCAAAACAGCGATCCTTCATTGTGTACCGATTCAAAGCCGACTTTACCTCCCATAGCTTCTGCAATTGCCTTGCAAATAGAAAGTCCAAGTC
>ENA-OQCW01001111-OQCW01001111.1-human-gut-metagenome-genome-assembly--contig:-NODE-1111-length-11714-cov-2.442996_pt1 | contig 11714 bp, 14 predicted proteins | sample MGYA00242767_ERZ504593 | MGnify/ENA primary metagenome ERZ504593 (study PRJEB26092, sample SAMD00036307) | human gut metagenome | host: Homo sapiens | study: EMG produced TPA metagenomics assembly of... | reverse complement strand
ATGGTCAGAGTGTGAAAAAGGGAGAACTGTTGATGAAAATAGATATCTCATATCTGACAGAACATGCGCCGTCTCTGTGCTCACCGGTTCTTTGTACAGATTTGAAAGAAAACCAAAAAGTGAGACTGCTTGCTAAAGGCGAGGTGAAAGCAGGGGAACCATTGTTTGCAGTGGATTGTTACGAGAAATAAAAAGTTTGGAGCGGACCGGAAAGGTCCGCTTTACTTTTTTCATGGATTTTGTTACCCTAGTATCAGAAGAAAAAATCTGGGGGAATATCATGTACAGGGTGAGCAAAGTCTTAAATAATAATGGTGTGATAGCAATTAATATGGAAGAAAATATAGAATATGTACTGTTGGGAAAAGGGATTGGCTTTGGAAAGAAGATCAGTGAGAGGTTCGAAGCGCCAGAAGGATGTGCGAGATATTCTCTGCGGGAGAATACGGAGCGGGGCAGCGCGAAGGAATTGGCAAAAAGTATCGTTCCGGAATATTTGGAAATTGCCAATGCGATTCTTGTAGAAGCAGAAGAAAAGTTCGGACGTATCGACAGAAGAATTCTGTTCCCATTGGCAGATCACATTTCTTTTGCGGTAGAGCGAATCAGACATGGAGAGCAGATCAGCAATCCGTTGACAGAAGATATCCGGGCGCTGTTTGGCAGCGAATATCAGGTTGCATCCAAGTTAAAAGAGATTCTGAAAGAACGGGTTTCCGTGGAGATTGATGCACATGAGATTGGCTACGTAGCGCTCCACATCCATTCTGCGATTGAAGATGAGAATGTGTCGATGGCAATGCAGATGGCAAGGGCAGTTCGGGAATGTGTGAAAATATTGGAGCAGGAGACCGGAAAGAATATTGATGTGAGCTCGCTTTCCTATAATAGGTTGATGAACCATGTAAAATATATGCTCATACGGGCAATCAAGAAAGAGAGTATCAAATTGGATATGAATGATTATATGCAAGAGAATCATCCGGAAGCATTTCGTCTGGGCACATTAGTCTGTCAGGATATTGAAAAAGAGTGTGCGATTCGATTGGAGAAGATGGAAGTGGGATATCTTGCGATGCATATCGAGCGAGTATACTCTGGCATATCTGAGTAAGATGTGGAGAAAGGAAGGTGGAGTTTTATGCGTATTTTAATCGCAGAAGATGAGAGAGATCTGAATCAAATTATCACAGAACGTCTGCAAAAAAGAGCACTACAGTGTAGATTCGTGCTTGGACGGAGAGGAGGCGCTCAACTATCTTGCCGCAGCGCCTTATGATGTAGTGATATTGGATATTATGATGCCAAAGTTAGACGGACTGTCAGTCCTAAGAAAGATGCGAAACCGAAATGAAAATACACCGGTTTTGCTTTTGACGGCGAAAGACAGTGTAGAAGATCGGGTAAAAGGGTTAGATGCAGGGGCGAACGATTACCTTGTGAAACCCTTTGCGTTTGAAGAATTATTGGCAAGAGTCCGCGTCCTGGTGAGAAAAACCGCTGTTGTGCAGAAGACCTGCTATGAAGTCGGCGGTCTGGAAGTACATGTGGATACGCATCAGGTACTGCGAAATGGAAAAGAGGTTGCACTTTCCAGTAAGGAATTTGCATTGCTTAGATATATGGTACAGAATGAAGGGATCGTGCTTTCCAGAGAAAAATTGGAGCAACATCTTTGGAATTATGATTATATGGGAAGCTCTAACGTGGTGGATGTATATATCCGGTATCTGCGCAAGAAGATTGACGAAGGATTTGAACCGAAACTGATCCATACCGTTCGGGGAGCAGGATATGTATTGAGGGTGAGTGGATGGAAAAAATTATCATTAAAAGTAAAATTAACACTTTTGTATACCGCTTGTATGGGTTTTTATAATTGGAGTTATCTTTGCAATTTTGTTTTCAATCAGTAATCGGGAGGTGCTGGCATCCACACAGATGAAACTGAAAAACCGGGTTCAGGAGAGTATGGATGAGGTTGAGTGGGATGATAAAGAATTGGAGATTGATTCAGATTTTTTATCAGGTGGAAGACAATGTATATCTGGCAATGTATGATCAAAACTCTAATTTCCTGTATGGAAAACTGCCATCTGGATTTACGCAGCCAATGGAGTTTTTTAAACGATGAGGTTCGAAGAATAAAAGAAGATCAGAAAGAGTGGTATGTATATGACCTGCAACTTCAGTTCAGAGGAAACAGTGTCTATATTCGTGGAATCACCTCAGTTACTGATGCGGAAGAAAGATTTTTGATAACGATCCGCATTGCGTTGATATTGCTTCCGTTGACGGTTCTAATAGTCGGAATCTTAGTGTATCGAATGGCGAGAAGAACATTGCTTCCAGTAAAAACAATCACAGAGACAGTGCAGGAGATTCGCCAAGATACGGATTTGTCAAAAAGGGTTGGACTATATAAAGGAAATGGGGAAAAGAATCGGGACGAAATCGTATATTTGGCGCAGACATTTGATGAGATGTTGGAAGAATTGGAAAAAGTGTTTCAAAGGGAAAAACAATTTACATCTGATGTGTCGCATGAATTGCGCACGCCTGTAAGCGTAATTTTGGCACAGTGTGAAGAATGTCTGTCAGATGAGAGCTTTAATGAACAGCAGCATAAACAGGTGGAGTTGATACAGAAAAAAGCGCGGACAGTAGCGGAGTTGATATCCCATTTGTTGATGCTTTCAAGGGCGGATCAGGGGAAAGTGGAACTACATCCAGAGCATGTGAATGTAAGTGAGCTTTTGGAGATGATTGTGGAAGAGCAGCAGATACTTGCTAAAGAACGAGATATGACGATCCAGGCTAGGATTGAACCTGGCCTATATGCAGAATTAGATGAGACACTTTATATCCGAATGATGGATAATCTGTTTTCGAATGCAATTGCATACGGAAGAGAAGGTGGAATCATAGAGGTAACTCTGAAAAAAGAAAAAGAGGGGGTGTGCGGCAGGGTAACAGATGATGGTATCGGAATTTCCGGGGAACATCTCGCGCATATTTGGGAGCGGTTTTACCGCATAGATGTGTCGCGCACAGGAGGGAATCATTCTGGGCTTGGACTGTCTATGGTAAAATGGATTGTGGAAATACACGGTGGAAAAATAGAAGTGGAGAGTACGCCGGGAGAGGGAAGCACATTTACCTATGTATTTCCGCAAAATTAAAAAAATTAGAAAATCTTATAGTTTTTAATCTTTCTTTAATCTTCAGTGGGTATACTAACCACATAAAAACAAAAAAGAAGGAGATATAAATTATGAAGAAAAGATATATTGGAATGATAGCAGGTGGAGCAGCGGTAGCAGTTGTGTTGATTGGAGGCGTATCAGCATATGCAGTATGGAATCAGAGAGATATCGGAGGAGAGCAGGCAAAACAAATTGCATACGAAGATGCAGGGATTTCGGAAAAGGATGTGGATAGAGTACACATTTTAAAAGACCGAGATGACGGAAGATACGTATATGAAATTGGATTTGTAGAAAGATTGCATATCAAGCACGATTATGAAATTGCAGCTTCAAATGGAAAAATTTTGAGCAAAGAAGTAGAACAGGTAGAATCCGTTCAAAACGGAACAGGGAATTTACAACAAGGACAGCAAGGGAGACAGGAACAAGCAAACATGAATGATCAGCAAACAGCTCAAACAAATACAAATGGTCAGCAGACGGTTCAAATAAGTATAGAATCGGCAACTCAAATGGTGCTTGATAAAGTTCCGGGAGCGACGAGTGATCAGCTTAGAATTAACTTAGATTATGATGACGGCATCAGCAAATATGAAGGAGAATTACGTTATGAAGGCTTTGAATATGATTTTGAAATAGATGCCAATTCTGGAACATTTTTAGAGTGGAAAGAAGAAAACAAGATTTGTGGGACTAATAAATTAAGAAGCTTTTTTGCAGTGAAGTTGCTTTTTTAAAATGGAGATCAGGATTGCTTATACTAAAAGAAAAATGTATGTGGGAGTGGAACTGTTATGACAAAAATATTTGCACATAGAGGGGCGAGTGGCTACGCACCAGAAAACACGCTGGAAGCATTTGCCCTTGCAATGGACATAGGCGCAGATGGAATCGAGTTGGATGTACAGATGACAAAAGATGGTGAAGTTGTCGTAATCCATGATGAGACGATTAACCGTGTGAGTGACGGCAAGGGAAGGGTTAAAGATTATACGCTGGTGCAGTTGCGAGAGTTTTCATTTGATAATCATATGGAATGCTATGGGCATGTTTCCATTCCTACCCTAAAAGAGGTATTGGAGTTGGTGAGACCAAGTAAGATGGACGTCAATATTGAATTGGAAAAACCGGGGAAATTTTACTGGGTAATCCCGACTTTTGGAAAGAAAAAGGTGAATGGTAAAATTGTGAAAAAACTGTGGGATGGAGGAGCGGGTGATCTATTCGTCATTTAATCATTACAGTGTACAGAAAATTCGAGAGCTGGATTCGAAGGCAGAGACTGCCTACTTGTACAGTGATGTGATATTAGATGTGGAAAACTATGCAAAAAGAACCGGTGTCTGTGGATTGCATCCAGCTGTGTATCATCTCAAAATGGCTGGTTTTATGGAAAAATATAAGGAGAGTAGTTGTAAAGTGCGAGTGTGGACCGTAGATGATATACAGGATATGCATTTGTTTATCCGGCATGAATTGGAGGCAGTGATCACGAATTATCCAGATAAAGCACTAGAAATTCGCAGAAAATATGAACAACATTTTTTGCATTAAAATAAGAAAGAGGAGGAAAAGGTGGAAGAATTTAAAAAGTTTTTAGAAATTGAAAAAATTACTAGCAGTATGAGGAAGAGTCGTATACAATAAAAATGAAAAAAGAGTCAAAATGTATACGGTTGCTTTTGAATGGTACAAAAGCATGAAAAGGGAATCCGGTGAAAGACCGGAGCAGTCACCTCTACTGTAACGCGGACGATGAGACAATAGGCCATTGACAGAATAATGTTGAGAAGGTGTTTTCAAAGAAAGATGCGAAGCCAGGAGACCTGCCGTATATAGGAAAGAATGTTTTTAGGTTGGAAAGAATGTTTCTTTTGGTGATTGCATAGGCATAATTATGTGCAGATTTGGAATCACTGTATGTGAGTAAAAAAGCAGTCTTTCAGAACAGAAAGGCTGCTTTTATGTACAAAGAAGGGACTAGACAAAAAGAAAAGGAGGGCAGAAAGAAGAAAACATTCATCTGAAAAAAAGAGATAGGAGAATGGAAAATGATAAGAAACAGAAAAAAATGGCACAATAAAGTCGTGAGCATTATGCTTGCGATGCTGATGGTTGTCTCTGTAGTTGTTCAATATCCGTTGAACAGTATTGCAGAGAATGTGCAGACAGGCAGTGAAGAATATTTAGGTGTTCAGACAGAGGCAAAGGTCTATGATGATTTCGAGAATGACATCTGGCTGCAATATCAGCAAAAAGAAATGCAGGTTGGGGATACCACAAATTTACGGCCTTGGAGAGTAGAACAGATTATCTCCAATGCAGTTGCAAATGACGTTCAGCGACCGGTATTTCATTTTGAGATCATCAAAGGCGACAGCATTTCGCTGGATACAGAAAGTTCCGCTGAAAAAGCAGTTGTGACAGCGAAAAAAGCAGGGACGTCAGTAGTGAAGGTAACCTATGATGCAGTCGAATATGGTGGAAAAACATGGGGAGCAATCTCGCCTGTGAATACAGCATATGCGGTATTTACAGTGGGAGAGACCGGGACAGCTACGATTAACTGCAGTGAAAAGCTGCAGAATTGGCGTCATTATGATACCATTTATTATAATGAAGGCGATACGGTTCCGTTTACTTTTGAGGCATCGGCAGACGGCGCTGAATCTTTAAAAGTGACATTGAATGGTTTGGAAATCCAAGGAGATGGAAATACATATACTGCAAACTTAGAAAACCGAAGTAATATCATCGGGATTGAAGCGACAGATGCGGATGGTAATGTAAAATCGCTGTATCGTGTCGTTGATGCAAGATTTATTGAGATCAATGTAGAGAATAAGACGAATCCAGATGCGGCATTGGAGCCTGGTGACACAGCAAATATCAGTTTCCGCGGTGTGACAATGCCAGTGTATAAGCTGGCTACGATTTATAATCCGGTTTGGACATCGAACAGTGCATGGGGAAAATCCGATGCAACATATCTTTCTTACAGCAATGAGACATTAGGCGAGTTTAAAGGTCAGTGTCAACAGTGGGATCTTGCGACGAACAATGATTTTGATGTAACCTTCGAGGAAGCAGGAGAGTATACATTCACAAGTCAAAACGGAATTTTTTCTGAATGGTGGGGAAGTCCTCTCGGAGCAGATATTACTGCAAATGGCTCAGGGGAACCAAACTTAAATGCACCTGTATTGAAAGACTGGTTTTCGACACTGCCAAGCTTTACTGTGTCGGTTAAAAAAGATGTTCCGGTTGAAAACATTACGTTAGATCAGGAAACATTAGAGCTACAGGTTGGAGATGTATCATCTCTGCAGGCTACTGTGACACCGGCGGATGCAACAAATCAGACAGTGGAGTGGAGCAGTGATCATACAGATGTTGTCACAGTAGATCAAGATGGCGTGCTAAATGCAGTGAGCGCAGGAAAAGCTGTTATCACAGCAAAAGCGGGTGAAAAGACAGCAACTTGTGAAGTGACAGTGAAAGAAAAGAGTGAACAGCCGGAAAAAACACCGGTTGGAACAGTGACAGTAAGCATTCAGGATATGATTCCGACACCGGATGGGGAAGACTGGCCGGAAGCAAAAGGTGTGATTTTGAAAAATACGAATGTGTCTATCTATGAAGATGATTCGATGATGGATGCGATCGTGCGTGCGTGCGAGAAAATGGAATCAAGATTTCTTTGAATGCGTCAAAGACATACATTACAGCTGTGGATGGCCTGGAAGAGTTTGACCGCGGAGCGGCAAGCGGCTGGATGGGAACTTTAAACGGTTGGTTTACAGACAAAGGATTTGCATCATTTACAGTGGCAGACGGGACATTTGCAGATGGAGATGTCATTACGTTGGAATATACAACGAACTATGGAAGTGATTTGACAGATACAACAGATGTAACAGGGGAACTAAAATCACTTGGAAACAACGCAGGGGATTTATCGCCGGAATATAAGCGGGATGTATACAAATATACTTTGACAGTTCCGAAGGATACAACGGAGGTCTCGTTCCGACCGGAGAGCTTTAACAGATATAATAACGTTGCGATTCGTGTGGGGGACAAATCATACCGCTATGGAGACGCCATTCCGGTATCAGAGGGGACTCAAATTAAAATCACATCAACACCGACGAGTTTTATGAGCTTGTTGGGGCTAAAAGATAGAGTTACATATACAATTACGGTAAAATCTTTAGAAGAGCCGGAAAAAACACCGGTCGGAACCGTGACAGTAAGTGTGCAGGATATGATTCCGACACCGGAAGGAAAAGACTGGCCGGAAGCAAAAGGTGTGATTTTAGACAATGTGAAAGTGTCTATTTATGAAGACGATACAATGATTGATGCGATCGAGCGTGCATGCGTGGAAAATAATCTTGAGATTGTGTTTGATTCGAAAAAATCATACATAACAGAGATTGACGGACTGGGAGAAATGGACCGTGGAGAAAAGAGTGGATGGTTTGGAACATTAAATGGATGGTTGCCAGACAAAGCGATGAGTGATTTCTCCGTTGCAAATGGAAATTTAGCAGACGGAGATCTGATTGCAATGGAATATTCAACGGACTGGGGAAATGACCTGACAGACACAACGGATGTTACAGGAGAATTAAAGTCACTTGGAAATAATACAGGTGAACTTGCACCACAATACAGTAGAGATGTATATGAATATACATTGACAATTCCAAAAGATACAACAGAAGTGTCATTCAGACCGGAAAGCTTTAACCGCAACAATAAAGTGACCATTCAGTCCATGAGAATACATATCGTCCGGAGCAATGAATTCCGGTAGAAGAGGAACTATTGTAAACATCACTTCAGTTCCGGTAAGCTACACGACACTAGTGGAACCGGATGCAAAAGTGACATATCAGGTGACTGTAAAGTACGAGGACGATTCACAGAATCCGGATCCAGAGAATCCAGATCCGGAAAAACCAGACCCACAAGAGCCTAAAAAAGAAGAAATTACACTCACAGATACACAGTATGGAGTGCGTCTTACAGGAAAAGAATTGACAAAAGAGATGCAGCTTATTGTCTCCAAATTGACAAAAGACGATGCGGCGGTAGATGAGATTCGAAAAGCCATTCCGTCAAGCAAAGGAGTATTTGCACTGTATCATGTAGAACTTCGTCAGGATGGAAAAGAAGTTGCGTTATCGGATACAGCGAAGCTGAGTCTTCCGGTCGGTAAAAAATATAATGGAAATACAATGGATGTATTACTATATACCGGCGGAGAAGTGAAGAAACTTAGCGGAACTGTTACAGATGGTTATATTACTGTGAAAGTGACACAATTAGGTGATTTTGGTGTTGTGACGGATATGGCAGGAGACGGAACAAGTACAACAGACAAATTAAGTTCAGCAGATGGCTCCGGCAACAGCCAGACAGGAACTGTAAAAACCGGTGACAGTGTAAAGATAGAGTACCTGGTATACCTGATTGCAGCATGCGCGGTTGTGATTACTGCAGTTGTTGTAGTCAAAAAGAAAAGACAAGGAAATAAAAGATGAAAAAAATGAAAAATGTTAGAATAATAGCGTTGATGCTTGCTGCGGTGATTGTAGCAGGCAACCCAATGCCTGTTCGTGCAGCGGATTTTTGAAATCGAAGAAGAGATTGTTTTAGGAGGAACCGGGGGAGAATCAACGGCGCTGTATGAAAAAGAGTCGGAGGAGAACTCTTTTTCAGGGGACAGTGGAAGTTTCAGAAAATGAAATTGCAGACCAAGATATGCAAGCAAGTCTTGACAAAGCAGCGAATTATCTGAAGACTCACGTGACCAATCCGGTCGTGAACACTTTGGGCGGAGAATGGTCTGTGCTTGCCATGGCAAGGTATGGGAATCTGCCGGAGGAGACAAAAAAGAATTATCTGGCAAATTTGTATCGGACATTGGAGGAAAACCAAGGCGTTCTGGACAAACGAAAATATACAGAATATTCGAGAGTAGTGCTGGCGCTTACGGCAATCGGAGTGGATCCTTCGGATGTCAACGGATATAACATGCTGTATCCGCTTGCAAACTTCAAACAGGTAAACTGGCAGGGAGTCAACGGTACGATTTATGCGTTGCTTGCGCTGGATTCGAAGAACTATGAGATTCCAAAGCTTACAGAAGAAGATTTGGGAAAAAGGGTTGGAGCAGACGACAAGAGAAAAGCTGATCCAACAGATACTCGATAAACAGTTGAGTGATGGAGGATGGGCGTTAAGTGGAACGAAGTCGGATGCAGATATGACTGCGATGGCAATCCAGGCGCTTGCTCCATATTATGAGAAAAACAGTGAAGTTAAAACCGCGGTGGAGAAGGCGCTTCAGACATTGAGTAACATGCAGGATGAAAATGGTGGATTTGCAAGTTTTGGAACTGAGAATCTGGAAAGTGCAGCCCAAACTGTAATCGCACTTTCCACATTGAATGTGGAGCTTTTATCAGATGAAGCATTTGTAAAAAATGGTAAATCGGTATTAGATTATCTCCTAAGCTATCAGTTAAGTGACGGTGCGTTCAAGCATACCCCACAGGAGAATGCAGCAGATGCGATGTCTACAGATCAGGGCGCGATGGCACTTGTCGCATATAACCGGGCTGTAAACGGGAAAAGTACATTATATGATATGACTGATGTGCAAAACGGCGGTGACGAGGAGGAAGAGACTGCGGAAAATATTGCACGTTTTCGGGCAAAACTTGAGGCGCTTCCGGCACAAATCCGAATCAAAGATCAGCAGACAGTGTATGCATTGATCAGCGAATTGGATCAGATGAAAAAGTTTGCAGAAAAAGAGGAATTTCGCGGCCGATTGCAAGAGAAACTAGAGGAAATCTCGGAGCAAATAAAGGTAGTAGAGAGTCTCGATGAACAGATATGGAATGAAATCAATCCACTGGCAGTTACCTTAAAAGATGCTGAAAAAATTGCAGAACTACTGAAAATATGCGAGAGTATCCCTAAAAGAGAATCTTGAGTATGTAGAACACAGAGAGGATTTGCTGCAGGCAGTACAATCGTTCAAAAAAAAATTTGAAAGAAATTGGGGGATGCTTTTGGAACGAAAAAGAATGAGTTTTTTAACGAAAATGTGAAAAGCCTCATAGTATCGATTATGTATATGAGACCTGGAATTATACACTCACACTGAGAGGTGCGAACAATTATGAACCTGCGGATATGAAAGCCGGAGTGACAAGCGAAAAGAAAGATGGGAAATACTTTTTTACAACTGAGGATAGCGGAACACTTCCGGGAAATATCGACCTAAGTATCAAGTGCAGCGGATTTACGAGCAAAGATTATGTGCTTTATAAGCAGGAGAATGGAAAGTCTGTTAAAGCAGGAACCGCAATTGTCTTGGGCGGCTATCTCACCTGCAGTATTTCAGAAGGCGGGACTTATTATATTCAAAGTGAGCCGGAGAATGCAGGAACAATCGAGCCTGTGTTTACAGGAACCAAAAATCTTCAGGAAATAGCAGAGCAGGTCAAGGAGACGTCGAATAAAAAGACGACTGCAAAAGCACAGGCGACATCCAAGAAAGATGACAGTAAAACTGTAAAAGCAGAAGTGAAAGACAATGTTGTTGCAAAGTCAGAACTTGCCCGTGTCAAAGATCAGGATAAGAACCTTCAGATGGAAGGAAAAATGACCGATGGAACGACGTACACATTCACATTGAATGGAAAAGATATCAAGGAAGAAAAAGAGATCAATATTGAACTGAAACGTACAAGTCCATATGATGATGAGATCAAACAGCTCTCGGAACATCCGGTTGTGCTGTATTTTGAACAATCAGGAACATTTCCTGGAGTTATACAGGTGGAAGTGCCGGTGGAAAAAGAAGACGGAGAATATTTACTTTTGTATTATAATTCAAAGGAACAGAAGGCGGAGTATGTGCAGAAGGTAGAAGTAAAAGATGGACAGACAAAATTTCTGATTGAAAAAGGCGGAGCGTATTTCATCGATAAAAGGGCGAGTACAAAGTCGCTGAAGGATGATACAAAAGAAAAAGACAATTTTATTGATACCGATACAGATGAGATTATTCTTCAGGGGACAAAAGAAGAGACGAAATCCTTGTCTGTGCCATATATTGTCGGGGTGCTCATTGCATGCGCAGTGGTTGCATCGGGACTTGGATATTCGTTCACTCTAAAAAAGAGACGCAGAAGGGACAGAGATGGTGATGAAGCATAAAGTGAAAAGGGTCATAGGGCTGCTTTTGATCGCTGTGTTGATGAGCAGTGTAGCGACAGGCTGTGGAAAGACAACGCTGGATAATACAGTGCAGAATGAAAATAAGCAGAAGGATTCAGATGCATGGATGGAGGATGAAGCCTTCGGTCAAAAAGGATACGGATAAAAGTGAGACTTCTAAGGAAGAAGAATACTATGACGTAGACAAGATACAAGGCGGGGAAGTTGACTATTCCAAATATGAGGAGAAAAAATCATCCA
>ENA-OQCW01001109-OQCW01001109.1-human-gut-metagenome-genome-assembly--contig:-NODE-1109-length-11722-cov-2.270375_pt1 | contig 11722 bp, 13 predicted proteins | sample MGYA00242767_ERZ504593 | MGnify/ENA primary metagenome ERZ504593 (study PRJEB26092, sample SAMD00036307) | human gut metagenome | host: Homo sapiens | study: EMG produced TPA metagenomics assembly of... | reverse complement strand
TTTTTTTTCTCGGTCTTTCTTCGATCTCTTCTCTTTCCTGCTCCATCTTTTTCCTCCTGTCGTTTCTTTTCTATTCTATCAGATTCGATACACTCAGGACCAAGTCCCCATTTCTAATAGAAGAAAACATAACCGAAGTTCCTCCATAACATGATAAACGGCAAGCGTGATTTCCATGTATTTGGAATCGCTAGTTGGTGACAACTGCAATATTGAGTATGACCTGAATCATCATGTGTGCCATCGCTACCGGACGCAATCAGCGCCCCAAACAAATCCTTTGCATGTGTGGCAATCATAAAAAAGCGCCAAATTAGAATCAAAAACAAAAGAATAATAAATGATGCCCCCACAAGTCCTAATTCTTCACAGACAATAGCAAAAAAATCATATCGTTTTGTGCCTCGGGAACGAATCCGAGCTTCTGCACACTTGCTCCAAGTCCTCTTCCAAACAGACCTCCCGAGCCAATTGCAAACAATCCCTGCAGTGTCTGGTACCCTTTTTCATACTTTTCCGGATTTCTCCAGATTGCAAGACGTTCCAGACGATAACTCTCAAGAGCCAGAAAAATCCCCATAAATCCGGCGCCGCTGACACAGAGCCATACAAATTGTGCGTACTTTGGACTTGCCACAAACACAAGCACAGCGCCAATTCCAAGAATAATGATTGCGGTGCTTAAATTGCTCGCCCCCACAAGTCCTACAATCGGTAAAATCAAAAGCATCACAAACAGCAAATATCGCATTTTTTTCATCTTTCGCACATTCTTTGTGATCACACATGCCAAGAATAAAATCACTGCAATCTTTGCAAACTCCGACGGCTGAAATGACAAAGGTCCGAAAGATAACCATCTTTTGGACCCATTGTACTCATCCCCCACAATCAAAACCGCTACAGACAACAGTAACGCCGTAATATATGCCGGCACTGCAAATTTCTGCCAAATATGATAATCGATATTCGCCATAAAAAACATCAGTGCCAGTCCAAGCGCCGTCGCAAATGCCTGTTTTTTCAAATAGTAAAACCGATCATGGAATTTTACCTGTCCATTGTAGGCACTTGTACTGTACAAAATAATCAATCCTATGATCACTAACAGGAAAACAACTGCGAGAAGACTGTAATCATAGCCTCTCTTTTTGTTCTGCCGTGTCAATATAAATCCACTCCCCACTTATAGACAATTTACAAGTTCTTTGAATTTATCTCCACGTTCCTCATAGTTTTTAAACATCCCCCAGCTTGCACATGCCGGTGATAGTAAAACTGCATCCCCAGACTTTGCCGCCTCAATACATTTCTCTACCGCCTCCTCAAAAGAGTCTGCCATGACATATGACACAAATCCGACTCTCTCGGCTGCTTTGCAATTTTCTCTTTTGTTGCGCCGACTAATACAAGGAGTTTTACCTTTCCGTCAAACGCCTGAATCCACTCCTCATACTCAGAATCTTTGTCATATCCTCCGCCGATCAGAACAGTCGGTCGGTTCATCGCCTGAATCCCTTTGATCGCCGCATCCGGATTCGTACCTTTGGAATCATTGTAATATGCAACACCGTCTTTCTCACGCACAAATTCAATCCGGTGCTCCACTCCCGCAAATTCTTTGATTGTCCTGCGGATAATCTCCATCGGTGTCCCATATGCCGCAGCCATGGCAACTGCTGCCATCACATTCTCATAGTTGTGTGTTCCGAGTAATTTCAGTTCATTTACGTTGCAGACCAGGATCTCTTCGTCCTGCTTGAATATAATATTTCCACCAGCTAAGTAAATCCCTCTGTCTAGTTTACGCTGACTGCTGAAATATAGAACATTCGCTTTTACAGTTTCTCCAAATTTCCTTGTCACTTCATCCTCATAATTCAGTACACAGGTATCTTCTTTCGTCTGATTTTTGGCGATATCTTCTTTTGCCTTGATATACGCTTCCATCGTGTGATGACGGTTTAGATGATCCGGTGTAATATTTAAGATTGCACTGACTTTCGGGCGAAATTCATGAATTGTCTCCAACTGAAAACTACTCATCTCAGCCACCGCCACGCTGTCCTCTCTCATTTCCAACGCAGCTGCTGTGTATGGATTTCCGATATTTCCAACCACAAATACACTCTCTTTATAGTTCTTCATAATCTCTCCCAAAAGTGCAGTCGTCGTCGTCTTTCCATTGGTTCCGGTGATCGCAAGCACATCACCTTTTCCATATGTATAGGCAAGCTCGACTTCTCCCCAGATTGGAATTCCCATATCGCGCATCTTTAAGACAACCGGAAGGTCTGTAGGCACTCCCGGACTCATCACAACAAGGTCAAGCGTCTCCATAACCTCCTCGGAAAGTTCTCCCAAAATGATTTCTACTCTTGTATGTTCACCAAGCTGTGCTTTTAACACTTCTTTGTCAAGCGTCTCTTTCCCGTCATATAAAATGACAGATGCTCCAACCTGTTCTAATAATTTTCCCGCTCCGATTCCGCTGACTCCAGAACCAAATACAAGTACTTTCTTATTTTTCATATCTATATTGTTCCTCCTGTATTTTTCTATATCGCCATAAGTGCAATGAGACATAAGATTGCCGTAACAATCGAAAATACAGCCACAACCCTCGTCTCTGACCAGCCGCAAAGTTCAAAATGATGATGAATTGGCGCCATTTTAAAAATGCGCTTTCCACCAGTCTTTTTGAAATAAGTTACCTGAATCATTACCGACAGTACTTCAATCAGATAAATCAGTCCTACAATCGCTATAAAAAACGGCATCTGCAACATATAGGCCGTCGATGCGACAAATCCCCCAAGTGCAAGAGAACCGGTATCCCCCATAAACACACTCGCCGGATATACATTGAACAGCAAAAATCCAAGCAGCGCACCCACGACTGCACAAGTGATCGGCTCAATCCCGCTTTTTGTTCCGATTGCTACGACGGTAAAAAAAGTCGCCACCAAAACCGTCACACTGGATGCAAGACCATCCAGTCCGTCTGTAAAATTCACTCCATTGACCGTTCCAATCACTACAACAAACAAAAGCGGAACCGCAAAAATTCCCCAATCCAAATATTTTCCTTCCGAAAACGGAATCAGCCATGTGAGCGGCACATCTGTAAACCGAACAATATAATAAGCAAATATTCCCGTCACCAAAATCTGCAGTGCCATTTTCTGCTTTGGATACAGTCCGTCAGACCGTCTCATCACAACTTTCAAATAATCATCTAAAAATCCAATCATCCCAAATCCAAGTGTCACAAACAAAATCGGAATCACTTTCGGGTAATCTTTTTATATAAATCAGAGACGTCAAAACGATACTCGCAAGAATGATCACGCCTCCCATCGTCGGCGTCCCAGCTTTCTTTAAGTGTGACTGCACACCTTCTTCTCGCTCTGTCTGCCCCATCTTCAACTTTCTAAGTATCGGGATCACAACCGGTCCCATAATCACACTCAAAGCAAATGACACCAGTACCGGTATCACCATTTTATAATCCATACCACACCTCTTCATCTCTTTAGTTATTCTTTTATAACCTTATACAGTATACAACTATTCCCCTTCCTTTTCAATCCCCAGATACGGCAGGATATTTTCAAAAATATCCTTCACAACCGGAGCCGCAATGGTACCTCCATAATAGATTCCCTGTGGATCGTGTATGACAATCATTGCCAGCACCTGCGGATTATCTGCCGGTGCAAATCCGATGAATGAGGAAATATATTTCTTTGCACTTCTCGGAAGTGTCTGAGATGTAGCTGTCTTTCCGCCAATTTTGTATCCTTCAATATAGGCATTCTTCCCAGAACCTTCCGACACGACACTTTCTAATATCGTCCGCATCGTCGCCGATGTCTCTTCTGATACCACGTTTTTTCGTTCCTTATATTCAAACACTTTCTCACGCTCTTCCTGTTCATTTATCACCTTCACCCCAAAATGTGGAGTCACTCTCCTGCCACCGTTAATCAGAGAACTGACCGTAGTCGCCATCTGAATCGGTGTAATCTGAAATGACTGTCCAAAAGTCATCGTTGCCAGTTCCACCAACCCGACATTTTCTTTTTTATGCGTAATCGTTCCCGCCTCCCCCGGAAGATCTACTCCCGTCTTATCCATCAGCCCAAACTGCTTAAAATAATCATAGTATTTATCTACCCCAAGACGAAGTCCGATGTCGATAAATACAGGATTGCAAGAATTTTGTACTCCCTGCACAAAGGTCTCAGACCCATGTCCGCCGACCTTATGACATCGAATTTTTCGATCCTCTACAATCCGGTAGCCCGGACAGTGAAACGTATCGTCAAGCTTCACTACCCCTTCTTCCAGACACGCAGATGATGTAATAATTTTAAATGTAGATCCCGGTTCATACGTGTCATTGATACAGCCGTTTCTCCACATTTGATTCAGAAGATCCTGTTTTTCTTCCGCTTTCACACTTTCATCAGATACCCCTGTCGTCTCTAAGGAAAAAGGATCATTCAAATTAAACTCAGGCACATTCACCATTGACAGGATTTCCCCATTTTGCGGATTCATAACCAGAACAGACACCCGGTCTGCCGCCTTTTCTTCCATCACTTTTTCTGCCGCCTGCTGTGCGTATTTCTGAATATTATAATCCAGACTAATCTGCAATGTATTTCCCGGAATTGCCTCTTTTCGATCCTCCGCGATTCCCTCCAGTTCAATTCCTCTCGCATCGGTTGTTGTCAAAATCATGCCATTGATTCCCTTTAGATACTCCTCATATTTCACTTCAAGACCGATAATCCCCTGATTATCTCCTCCTGTAAATCCAAGCACCTTTGAGGCAAGTTCATCATATGGATAATAGCGTTTAAAATCTTCATCCACCTTCACTCCGTCCAGCTCATATTCCCGTATCCGATCACCTATCTCCTTGTCTACATTCGTCTTGACACGCTCCATAGAAGAAACCTTTTCCACACGCTTGCGGACAATTTCCGGCTCAAGTTCCAATTCTTCTGCCAATACCCGAATTACCTTTTCTTTGTCTTTGATCTGACTGTGGATTACAGAAATGGTACACACTGTCTTATTTGTCGCAAGCACTGTTCCATTCCGATCGATAATTTCTCCCCTCGCCGCTTTGATCTCTCGTTCTCTTTCGTGCAGCGCCTCTGCTTTCTCCTGATAATATTCTGCGTCAAATATCATCAGATATACAAGTCTTGCAATCAAACCAAACAATATGAACATTGCACACACAAAGACTACCATAATCTTTTTTTCGATTATATGTCTTATTTTTCATATAAAAAACCTCATAAAAGTTATTATTATAATTTATTAACACTTTTATGAGGTTATTCTATATTTTATTCTTCTGTACTGTCAGTTGCTTTTGTAATATTCAGATACGGAAATGCTTCTGCCATAATATTTCTAGACAAATCTGTCACATAACCGCTGACTGCCTGATTCTCCACATTTGGCTCATCAATCACTACATACACAACTACCTCCGGACTATCGACCGGTGCAAATCCCATATAAGAAAGCAGGTGTTTTCCACTCGTTCTTGGAATTTTCTGTGCAGTTCCCGTCTTCGCACCGATATCATATCCTTCCACCTGTGCATTTTTTCCGGTTCCTTCCGTCATTGTTTTTCTCATATATTCTCTCAGCGTCTTACTGGTTTCTTCCGAGATTGTCTTTTTTAATAATACCGGATCTTTGTTCTCAATAATGTTTCCATTCTCATCCTGAATCTGCTTTACAATATGAGGCTTATAATAATTCCCTCCATTGATCAGAGAGGAAAATCCTGCTACCATCTGAGTTGCAGTCACGGTAAAGCTCTGCCCAAACGAGCTTGTAGCAAGATCAATCAACTTCATATTCTCCGCAGGAAATAAAAGTCCTTGAGCTTCCCCTGGAAGATCAATTCCGGTTGTCTCTCCAAACCCAAAAACACTCTGATATTTTACAAAATCTTCCACCCCGATCGTCTCTGCCATCTGCATGAGTGCCACATTGCAGGAATTGGCTATTGCATCGCCTATTGTCTGGATGCCGTGACCACTTAACTTATGACATTTTACAGGGCTTGGATATCCCGGAATTAGCAATGAACCTGTACAATTATATGTCTCGTTCCCTGTAAGTTTCCCTGTCTCAAGTCCCACTGCAACAGTAAACGGCTTCATCGTTGATCCCGGCTCAAATGCATCACTCACACAGAAATTTTTCCAAAGCGCATTCATGGCCTCCAGTTTCTCTTCATCCGTCATCGCGTCCAACTTTTCCTGTGTATAATATGCCGATAAATCTCTCGGGTTATTCAGATCATAATTAGGGTAAGATGCCTTCCGCCAAAATTTCACCCGTGTTCGGATTTGCAATAATAACAGCTGTATTTAAACTGCCCTGTGCATTCTCATCTACTTCTCCCTTATGCGCGTCATTGAACTCTCTGATATGTTTTTCTACAATACTCTGAAGTGTGACATCAATCGTAGACACAATCGTATTGCCATTGATTGCAGATTTCACGGTGCGCTCCAGTGAAGAATCCGAAATTCCCAAATATCCCATACTCTCGTTCCATCTGTTCCATTCAAAAATGCTGTTATAAGACGCTTCCAACCCGCCATTTCCAACATTGCCGGACACGGTAAATCCAATCACATCCGACGCAAGGATATTGTATGGATATGTTCTGACATAGTCATCTTCCAACCACACTCCTGAAATGTAAGCATATTCTTCTTTGTCATCTTCATTTTCTTCCATCACTGCAAACGCCTGTGCCTGCGCATATGTGGCACCTTTTAGCATAATATTATAACGCCCCTCCGGATTTTCCTCAATCACTTTGTCGACAGCTTCTTCTGTTATCCCAAAGCACTCCTCAAGCGCTTTCTTTGTCTGACTGATCGTTTTACTTTTTTTCTCCTCATCCTCAGATGCCAGCATGACTTTTGCATCTAATATTACATTGTATACACGTTCGCTCGTAGCAATTTTTGTTCCGTTTCGATCTAAAATATCCCCTCTTTTGAACGGAATCACCCTACTGTCATACTGCTGCTGTTCCAATACAATTTTTGTATATTTCTCACCATTTGATGCGCTGATATACGTAATTCTCCCGATTAAGACGAAAAAAGCTAGTACAATTGCCCCAAACAGCATTACTAGCTTTTTCTGCATCTTTTTGGGAAACTTTTGTCGCGTATACTGCACTCCTCGTTTTTTTCTTTGACATTGTTTCACCCTTATTTTTCTACTTTATCAGAACCTGCAAGTACACCGCTTTCTGGTATGTCTTCATATTTCTTGACTTTGTTGCTTGTCGGACTTTTGTACTTAATAATCTGTTCCGGATTGGCATATACCATCCCTAATTCATTAATTGCCTTGTCTCTGATTTCTTCCAGATTCACCGAATTTAAGACAGCATTGTATCTTGTTATATTATCTTCTTTTAAATCCGCTAATTTCTCCTGAAGAGATGCGATATTTCTTGAGCGACTGGTAATTTCAGATTGCAGCTTCAAATAGCTTGTACAGACAATTAACGCTGCAATTGCTGCAATTGCCAAAAACACAACATATCCCGCACTCATACGCAATGCCATTATTTCTATTCTTCCGCACCTGCCGACTCGTTTTCCTCGGCTGTTTTGGAATAGTATGTTCTTCTGTTTTTGGAAGTGTCTCTTTTCGTATGGTATTTCCATATACATATGCCATATCACTCACCCCATTTCTGATTATTTATCTCCCTGTTACTTTCATTAAATTATAAGCCCTGCACTATGTGCGCTCAAAGATACGCAGCTTTGCGCTTTTTGATCGGCTGTTCTCCTCTAACTCTTCTGCACTTGGCAAAATTGGTTTTCTTGTAATAACTCTCCCCTTCGACTCATTCCCGCATACACATACCGGAAAATGAGGCGGACAGGTACATGGGTTCTCATTCTTCCTGAAAATCCCTTTTACAATCCTGTCTTCTAATGAATGGAAGGTAATGATACATATCCTTCCATCTTTATTCAATAACTCAATCATGTCATCCAGACTTTCTCTCAGCACTTCCAGCTCCCTGTTCAATTCAATACGAATTGCCTGAAAGGTTCTCTTTGCAGGATGTCCTGCTGTTTTTTGAAATTTCATCGGTATGGCACGTTTGATGATCTCTATCAATTGTCCGGTAGTTTCGATAGGACCTTTTTCTCTCTCCAGCACAATATGCTTTGCAATATTTTTCGCAAATTTATCTTCCCCATAATCACGAATAATCCGAAAAAGATCCATCTCACTATATTCATTGACGATGTCTTTGGCCGTCATCTTCTGACGCCTATCCATTCTCATGTCCAAAGGAGCATCTACCCGATAGGAAAATCCCCGTTCTGCCGTATCCAGTTGATAGGAGGATACGCCCAAATCAAGCACAATCCCATCTACCTTGTCAATGCCTAATTCTTGAAGCTTCGACTTCATATCACAATAGTTGCTTCTGACTATCGTAACTCTCTCCCCGAAGTCGATTAGTCGGCTGCCCGCTGCCTCTATCGCAGCTTCGTCCTGATCTATTCCTATAAATCTCCCCTTGTTGTTTAAATGCTTACACACTTCATAAGCGTGTCCGCCGCCACCAAGCGTTCCATCTACGTAAATGCCATCTGGCTTGATGTTCAGACCATTTACTGTCTCTTCTAACAATACTGATTTATGCTCAAATACCATAATTACCTCCAAATGTAGTCAAAGCCTTAGATTCCAAGTCCTAACTCCTCCATCTGACTTGCGATCTCGTCCATATCTTCTTCTACAACAGCATTATTTTCATCCCATTTTGCTTTATCCCAAATTTCCACTCGATCTAGCACTCCTACTAAAACGACTTCCTTTTCCAATCCCGCAAAAGTTCTGAGGGCAGAAGAGATTAATACCCTGCCTTGTTTATCAAGGCCGCCATCCACTGCACTTCCCAAAAAGAAACGTGTGAAAGTTCTGGCGTTTTTATTTGTCAGCGGTAAGGTTCTTAGCTTTTCTTCAAAGATTTTCCATTCATTATTTGGGTACAGGAACAGGCAACCATCCAATCCTTTTGTGATGACAAAGTCTTCACCCAGGATATCACGAAATTTAGAAGGGATAATTAATCTGCCCTTCGCATCGATACTGTGATTAAATTCTCCTGTCAACAATGAAAACACCTTCTTTCGAAATGGTACTGCCACTTGTCTACCATTTCACACCACTATTCACCACTTTCTACCACCTAAAACCATTGTAAACTACTTTTCCTGCCATTTCAAGCATTTTTTATAAGTTTGTGTAAACCTTTCACAAACTTTTCACAAACTTTTCTTCCATAATAAAAAGAACTGACACGCAGTTCTTTTTCATTCTCTATTCTGTCTCTGTTCCGTTCAAATCTATCTATATAAGAGTCAATCGCACTGTAATCTACTTCTGCTGTCTGGCGCGGTCTGCTTGCCTTTTCAATACATGCTATATGCAGAATATCACTCCATCCAACCAAGCCGACTGTTACTAATTCCTACTACACTAATTTTCTAAAAAAATGCTTTCTCTTTTCTTCTTCATCATCGCTTTTCGGTTTGCTTTTTCTTCCTTGTAACGTGACACTTTTTCCTGACTCATCTTTCATCCTCCGTCCGCTTTCTTATATTGAGACAATAATTCCTCCGTCGCTTGCATACATGGAACTGATTCCCTTTGTGTCAAGTATGATAACATCTCTCACATGAATCTTTTCCTCAATCATCTTTCTCATATCATTGGCACGTTCTTTGCAATTGCAATGGGCAATCGCAAGTATCTTATTCTCCGGATCTTCAACCTTTTCAACAAGAGTATCCACAAGCTTTACAAGCGCTTTCTTCATTCCTCTCGCCTGACCAATCTGATAAATAGTTCCCTCTTCTGAACCGCCCATAACTGGCTTAATATTCAACGCTGATGCCACAAGCGCTTTCACACCGCTTAGCCGTCCATTCTTGCGAAGCGTCTCTAATGATTCTAACACAAAATATGTATTTTGTCTCGCTATAAATTCTTCTACAGCTGCGATAACCTGTTCAAATTCCATTCCCTGCTCTTCGCATTCTGCAATCTTCTGTGCGATCAGCGTCTCCCCTATGGAAGCAGAACGAGAATTAAATATATAAATCTCTTTTTCACCATACTCTTCTGTATATAAATTCTTCCCTAACACCGCACTGTTATAAGAACCACTCAATTCCGCCGACAATATCACGACATATACATGTTCTGCATTACACCGGTAAGTTTCCATATATCGTTCCGGTGATGGGCATGATGATTTTGGGCATTCCGGACTTTCTGACACTTTCTTTAAAAATTCTGCCTGTTCAAATGTCTCATCATCTACAATATGATGATCTCCTATCTCTATACCAAGTGCAACACTTTCAAAAATGCCACTATCTTTCATCTCTTTTGTCAATTCGCCACAGCTATCTACGATAATTTTATAACTCATCAATCTTCCCTCCAAAGCACCATCTGATATAGTTTTTAATACTACATATCACTATATCATATTTATGTATATTTGAAAAGACTTTTCTTTATTCTTCAAAACGATTCTTCAAAACGAATGCGGCTTGACACACCAAGTGCAATTCCCATCTCCGCCATCAAAAACAAAATCGAGGTTCCCCCATAACTGATAAACGGAAGTGTAATTCCAGTTGTCGGAATCAGATTCAGTACGACACACACATTAAAAATCACCTGTAGTGCAATATGTGCAAAAATGCCAGTTACAATCAAAGAACCATACAAATCTGGTGCATTCTGTGCAATAAATAGAAGCCTATATAGCAAGATTGCAAATAGTAACAATACAATGATCGCGCCAAACACACCTAACTCCTCACAGATAATCGCCAAAATCATATCATTTTGAACTTCTGGGATGATCATCTTTTGTGCACTGTTTCCGAGACCTTTTCCAAAGAATCCACCGGAACCAATCGCATATAATCCCTGAACCACTTGAAATCCTCCATCAGACATATATTCCTCCGGGTTCAACCATACAAGAATTCTCTCCATTCGGAAGCTTCCGCTTGATTCCAAATATTCTCCTAAAAGATGCAGTCCCGCATATCCTACAATACAAGCTGCAATCCCAAGCACAACAATTGGAGCTGATTTTGGATAGACAATGATCAACATAATGCTCACAATCCCAAGCACAATGATTCCGGTACTCATGTTATCAGTCAGTTTATACACACCGAGCGCTGCTGCTGCTCCCCATGCAAATATTTTAAGCGCCTCTTTCGGGCGTTTTACCTTACTTCCTGCCTGACAAATCAGATATGGAATAAATAAAATAATCGCAATCTTCATCACTTCCGATGGCTGCATCTGCTGATCAAGTGGTAATCTAATCCATCTTCTTGCACCATATACCTCAATTCCAAGCGGTGTGAGTACCAATGCCATCAAAATAAATGCAATGATATAAAAGACTTTCGAACGTTTTGCATACCAATGATAATTAATTTTTGCAACCACAAGCATTATCAATACACTCGCCAGACTAATCACTGCCTGCCGTTTAAAAAAATACATACTATCGCCATATTTGATCTGTGCACTGTAAGAACTTGTACTATAAAGCATGACAAGTCCAAAACACATGAGAAAAATCACAATT
>ENA-OQCW01001108-OQCW01001108.1-human-gut-metagenome-genome-assembly--contig:-NODE-1108-length-11731-cov-2.751465_pt1 | contig 11731 bp, 20 predicted proteins | sample MGYA00242767_ERZ504593 | MGnify/ENA primary metagenome ERZ504593 (study PRJEB26092, sample SAMD00036307) | human gut metagenome | host: Homo sapiens | study: EMG produced TPA metagenomics assembly of... | reverse complement strand
ACAGATAGTGTACTGACATCAATCAAGAAATTACTCGGTATCGCTTAGAGGAGTATGAACATTTCGATGCAGATTTGATCATGCACATCAATTCTGTGTTCTCAATTCTTACACAGCTTGGTGTCGGTCCATCCAAAGGTTTCATGATCGAAGATAAGAATGCAACGTGGAAAGATTCATTTCTGATGAATCCAAATACATGCTTGTCAAATCTTATATGCATTTGAAGGTCAAACTTCTTTTCGATCCGCCGCTTAGTTCGGCAGTGCTGGAGTGTTATAAAACACAAATCAGCGAGTACGAATGGCGTTTAAATGTTGCTGCGGAAAACGATGATACCGATCTGGATGAGCCTGAGCATTATTCCGGATCATACGAAGTTACACCAAAGGCGCATCAGACTCAGACTTTGGATACGTCTGGAAAAGTGCTTAGTGAAGACCTCGTGATTCATGAAGTTCCGTATTACCAAACATCGAATGACAGTGGAGGTGTTACCAGTTACATCGCAAAGGAGGGAGATTCAAAATGAATAACACCTATTTAGCACACCATGGAATTCTTGGAATGAAATGGGGAGTTCGAAGATCAGAAGCACAGCTTGCAAGAGCCAGAGGACATTCTTCCAAATCTTCAGATGATAAGAATGAGGTATCAGCACGTAAAGCGGCTGTTAAGAATCGGCGAACAATGTCTGATGCCGATCTGAAGAAAAAGATTGAGAGACTTAAATTAGAACGCGAGTTTAAGAATCTTACAGAAGACGACATCGCACCTGGTAGAAAGTATGTGTCAGAAATTCTTTCTGCATCCGGAAAGAAAGCGTTGACTGCGGCTGCGGCTGGAGCAATGACCTATGCTGTCAAGACTGCAATGACAAAAGAATTCAATCTTAAAGAGGCCGCACAGTACATCGCTGCAAACCCGAATAAGAAGAAGTAGGAGAAGAAAATAATGGCGTTATCGAACACTGCCGTCCCGAAATACTACGGCATGTTTCGTGATGCCGTAATTCGTGGCGAAATTCCGGTATGCCGAGAAATCGAGATGGAGATGAACCGAATCGATGATCTCATTGCGAATCCGGGAATTTATTACGATGATCAAGCAGTAGAGGGCTTTATCAGCTATTGCGAGAATGAGCTTACTTTAACTGACGGTTCAGATTTGAAACTACTTGATACATTCAAAGTTTGGGCTGAACAGATTTTCGGTTGGTACTATTTTGTTGAGCGAAGTGTATACGAACCTTATGAGGATGGCCATGGCGGACATTATGTCACCAAGTCTATCCGAAAAAGATTAGTTAATAAGCAATATCTCATAGTGGCCAGAGGTGCTGCAAAGTCAATGTATGGTTCATGCTTGCAGAATTTCTTCTTAAATGTTGATGTCACAACGACACATCAGATAACCACAGCCCCGACGATGAAGCAGGCAGAAGAGGTGTTGTCCCCGATTCGAACCGCTATTACCAGATCAAGAGGACCTTTCTATAAGTTCCTTACAGAAGGATCGTTGCAGAACACGACTGGATCAAAGGCGAATAGAATGAAATTGGCATCCACTAAGAAAGGAATTGAAAACTTCCTTACTGGATCGCTTCTTGAAATTCGTCCAATGAGAATCGACAAACTTCAGGGACTTCAGCTTAAAGTTGCGACGGTTGATGAGTGGCTTTCTGGTGATATTCGAGAAGATGTAATCGGAGCAATCGAACAGGGTGCATCGAAGGTCAACGACTACCTTATCGTTGCGATCAGTTCAGAGGGTACTGTCCGTAACGGTGCTGGTGATACAATCAAAATGGAATTGATGGACATTCTAAAAGGGGATTATATCAATCCGCACGTATCGATCTGGTGGTATAAGCTGGATTCTATTGATGAGGTTGCCGATCCGGATAAATGGTTGAAAGCAAATCCGAACCTTGGAAAGACTGTTTCTTATGAAACCTATCAGCTGGACGTTGAGAGAGCAGAAAAGGCTCCGGCAGCTCGAAACGATATTTTGGCTAAGCGCTTCGGACTTCCTATGGAGGGATACACATATTACTTTACATATGAAGAAACTCTTCCACATCGCCATAGAGATTATTGGCAGATGCCATGTTCTTTGGGCAGCCGATCTATCACAAGGCGACGATTTCTGTGCATTCACATTTTTATTTCCATTGTCAAATGGATCGTTCGGTGTCAAAACCAGAAACTACATTTCATCATCGACTCTTATGAAACTCCCAGCAGCAATGAGGATTAAATACGATCAGTTTATGAAAGAGGGGAGTCTTATTGTGTTGGAAGGAACGGTTCTTGACATGATGGAAGTATATGAGGATTTGGATAATCACATTATTGAATGCGGTTATGATGTACGATGCTTTGGTTATGACCCATACAACGCAAAGGAATTTGTTGAACGTTGGGCGAGCGAAAATGGACCATTCGGAATAGAAAAAGTTATCCAGGGAGCAAAGACAGAATCTGTTCCACTTGGCGAATTGAAGAAACTTTCAGAAGAGCGAATGCTCCTGTTTGATGAGGATTTGATGACATTCGCTATGGGAAACTGTATTACGTTGGAAGATACCAATGGAAACCGTAAATTGCTGAAAAAGCGGTATGAGCAAAAAATCGATGCCGTTGCAGCAATGATGGATGCATACATCGCATTCAAGGCGAATCGGGAAGCATTCGAGTAGGGGGTGTATAAAGATGCCAGTCGCAAAGTTAATTGACAGCTCTTCTATATTACGACCCTACACCATCGGAAAAGTAGCTCGTATCGAATCAAGTGATAATTTGATGCATTATGGAATAAAAGGTATGAAATGGGGAGTTCGAAGAACGAAAGAACAATTAGCTCATGATAGAAGCTCTATCCAGGCAAGAATGAATAGCCAGTTGCGAACACCTGTAAAAGCTTCAAATGGAATACTGGTTACACGTTTTTCAGATCATGCCCTTGACAGAACACAAACCGAATCAAGGCCGGTAACTGTTGAAGGAATTTTGGATGCATTGAAAAATCCGTTGAATCATGGTAGCATTAAAACAAAAACTGATAATCTTGGGCGACCAAGTCAGCAGTTTATAGGGAAATCTGCGACAGTAGCAGTGAATCCCGAAAATGGAACTATAACAACTACTTGGTGTACAGGAAGTAGGACAAAACGTAAATATTTAAAGAAAGGGTGAGCATATGTTCAGTGATGAAGAAATGGCCCTTATGCGGTCACTTGGATTGGACTGTGATTTTAATAGTTTATCCGTAGACGATGATCGTTGGGCAGACATAGAAGAAAAGGTTGGGGATTTCCTGACATTGAAATGTTTGGACGAGCATTACAATCCTGATAATAACGGAATCATATGTGAATCCATACTAAACAAAATACCGGTGTAAAAGACTGAGGACCTCTTAAGAAAAGGGGTCTTTTTTTGTGTGCCCATTTTTAGGAGGTGAGAATTCAAAATGGATTTATCATTAAGTTTCAGGTTTAAAAATGCCTGGAAATGCCTTTCGCAATAGAGCCCCTACCATGATGTCCCAGAATATCGGTTCGGGTTATTCATATCGTCCTGATCGTTTTCGACTTACCAGAGGGAACGAAAGATCGATAGTTACATCCGTATATAATAGAATTGCTTTAGACGTAGCCGCCATCAACATTCAGCATGTTCAGTTGGATGATGAAGGGCGGTTTTTAAATGTTATAAAAAGCGGTTTAAACGAATGTTTGTCGTTGGAAGCCAATCTTGATCAGACTGGTAGGGCATTTATCCAAGATGTTGTTATGTCCATGATGGATGAAGGCTGTGTGGCAATCGTTCCAGTGGATACCGATGATGATCCAGACGATACAAAGGGGTATCAAATTCTCTCAATGCGAGTTGGTCGTATTCGAGATTGGTACCCTCGTCATGTACGTGTTGAAGTGTATAACGAAAATACTGGACGAAAGCAGGAAATCATTGTTCCGAAGGATACAGTTGCTATCGTAGAAAATCCATTGTATGCGGTTATCAATGAGCCAAACTCAACGATGCAAAGACTTATTCGAAAATTGAATTTGTTGGATGCGGTTGATGAACAGAGTAGCTCTGGAAAGTTGGATTTGATTATTCAGCTTCCATACGTAATTAAATCAGAGGCAAGACGTCAGCAGGCAGAGCAGCGGCGTAAAGATATTGAGCGACAGTTGTCCGGTTCTAAGTATGGTATTGCCTATACCGATGGAACCGAGAAAATTACGCAGTTGAATCGTTCTTTGGAAAATAATCTAATGAAGCAGATTGAATACTTAACGAGTATGCTTTACAGCCAGTTAGGAATCACTCAGAGCATCTTGGATGGTACCGCAGACGAGAAGACTATGCTGAATTATTACAACCGGACAATCGAACCCATTATTTCTGCAATCGTAGATGAAATGAAACGAAAATTCCTGACGAAGACTGCTAGATCTCAGAACAAGTCAATTATGTTCTTCAGAGATCCATTCAAGCTTGTGCCGGTGGCCGATCTTGCTGAAATTTCTGATAAATTTACCAGAAATGAAATTGCTACATCAAATGAAATTAGACAGGTAATCGGTTGGAAGCCATCTGCTGATCCTAAAGCTGATGAATTGAGAAATAGCAATTTAAGCGAGCCTAATGTCAGTGGTAGTTCTGCGACAGATATGACAAACGGAAATGAAACGGAATCTAGCGATACCAGTGATTATGACGCACTGGTTAATGAAGTTCTTGACAGCATTTCTGCACAGATCGATGACATCATCAGCAATTATACGGCTGGGGATGGCGAGGAGGGAGATGATTCTTAATGGATGAACCTAAAGTAGCGGTTCTTAGACATTATGCATCGCCCTACTACGATCCTCAGAAAGCGCATGAATACTATATGCGTACCAGGGAGTTGAAGGGGCGTTCTACCACTTCGCTGAACGACGATGGAAAGAAGATTTGGTCTTATACAAAAAAGTAACATCAAATCTGAAAAGGCCGCAAAAGTCAAAGAGGAACAGGAAAAGCGAGATCAGAAGATTACAGAACTTCGTGAAAAAGCAGAAGCTACGAAGGAACAGATATCTTCTCGCTTGAAAGAACTGAACGAGGCTTTAACCCAAAATGCTTCCGATAGGAAGAAAACATCGATACTGTAAGATTCTGATTTGGAAGAAATTGAAAAGGAATCATCTAGCGAAAAAGAACGAATCGATAATAAAAAAGAACGCAGAAATTGAAGCGTTTGATGGCTATAGAAATTCCGTCCGGATTATCAAAAAGCAGAGCGGGCTAAGCGCGTAGCAGAAAGAACCGAAAAGATCGCAAAGCTTAGAAACGATGCAACGTCGGATAAAGCCAAAATCAGCAGTAATGCAAAATCTGATAAAGCGGATATTCGAACCGATGCAACAAATAAGAAGGCAAAAGTATCATCCGACACAAAAGAAGAAAAAGCAGAGAATCAAGCTAATGCTAAGAGTGAGCGAGCAAAAGTTAGCTCTGAGCTGAAAGCAGCGGTTAAATCGGTCAGAGAGGCTTATAAAGCAGCGAAAGCCGATCTCGATTCTCGATACGAACAAACGTATCAGGATGAATTCGATAAAATTCAATCAGAGTATAAAAAAGTCAAGAAATCTAAGAAAAAGTCTTCCAGTTCATCAAAGAAGACATCTCATCCGCTATCGTATTATATCAGAAAGAAGTAGGAGGTAAAAATCAAAATGAAGTATGACTTTGGTGGCTGGGCCACTAGAAACGATCTTCCGTGTGCTGATGGACGAGTCATTAAAAAAGACGCATTCAAAGCACAGAACGGGCAGACAGTCCCGTTAGTATGGATGCATAATCATGCCGATCCGGCGAACGTGCTTGGATTAGCCCATCTCGAAAATAGAGATGAAGGTGTTTATGCATTCTGCGAATTTAATGATACAGAATCGGGAAAGACTGCACGGGAACTTGTAAAACATGGTGATGTACAGTCTCTTTCTATCTTGCCAATCAGCTTAAACAGGCTGGTCACGATGTTGTTCATGGCATTATTAGAGAGGTGAGTCTGGTGTTAGCGTGCATCCTGGCGCATTTATACGATGATGTAGTGATGCATGGCGACGGAGAAACCGGTATTATCCTTGGTTATAATGAAATGATCATGGGTCAGTTGGAGCATTCCGCAGATGAGCCGGATAAAAAGAAGAAAGAGGAAAAAGACGAGCCCAATGATGAATCAGGTAATGGCGAGAAAAAAAGACGATAAGGTTGAGACTATCGAAGACATTTTTAAATCCATGAACGAGAAACAGCAGACCGCCGTTTTTGCCATGATGGCCGAATTCGTAGACAAAGAAAACCCTAAAAAAGAAGATGATGAATCTAAAGGAGGAGATGACAATATGAAACACAACGTTTTTGACACTGACAAGCGCGACGATAAGAGCTTTCTGTCTCATGCAGCACAGAAAGAAATTCTGGACTTAGCTAAGTCCAGCGGAGTTGGATCTTTAAAAGCTGCTATGGAAATCTACATGGATGAACATAGTTTACAGCATGACGGGATTAGCGGCTTTGTACAGTCCGGCACGGGCGACGTTACGACGCTGTTTCCGGAATATGTTGAAGCACATCCGGGGCGTACACCTGAACTCATTACAAATGATATGGGATGGGTTGACGCTATTATGGCGAAGACACAGAAAATTCCGAATGGTCGCGTTCGTACTTCCCATGTAGATATTCGGAACATTGATTCCCTGTCTGCAAAGGGATATAAAAAGGGTAACGAGAAGAAGATTACCGGAAACTATGAGTTGGTAAGACGTACCACCGATCCGCAGACCGTGTATGTTACTTCCGAGCTTCATCGTGATGATGTGGTAGATATCGAGGACTTTGATTATGTACAGTTCCAGTATGGAATCGATCAGATTTCTCTGAAGGAAACCTTGGCCGTTGCGACTATGATCGGCGATAGCCGGGAGAACAGTGATCCGGAGAAGATTTTCCCTGAGCACATTCGTCCTGTCTGGACTGACGATGAACTGTACACCATTCATAAGGATATCGATTTTGATGCAATGGCTAAAGAACTTCAGGGCAACAACACTGGAGATTATTTCGGAGAGAGTTTCATTTATGCAGAGGCCATGATCACAGCGCTGCGTAAGGCTCGTAAGAATTTCCGTGGTACTGGTAAACCTGATCTGTTTATCACAACAGATATGCATAACACCATGATTCTTGCAAGAGATCGTAACGGTCGTCGTATCTATGAGACTGACACCGAGCTTGCGGCAGCACTTGGTGTTGATAAGATCTATGAAGTTACTCAGTTTGAGGACAAGATTCGTACCGACTCTACTGGTAAAAAGCATAAGCTTCACGCCATTTGTGTAAATATGGCCGATTATGGATATGGCGCATCCAAAGGCGGTGATGTAACTCATTTCACTGATTTCGATATTAAGTTTAACCAGCTTCAGTCCTTACTGGAGACTCGTAAGTCTGGTCAGCTTACCAGAATTAAATCTGCTATCGTTATCGAGGAGATCGTTACGGCTTCCGAGGATCATACCGTCTAAGTCTTAGAGGAGAAAATTCAAAATGAGTAAATTCTACGGGGCAATCGGCTATGCTGTAACAGAGGAGAGTCGACCTGGTGTCTGGGGGGAGACGATTACAGTTCGTGACTACTACGGAGATGTTATTCGGAATACTCGACAGTATCAGAGTTCAGATAACCTTAACGACAATCTCAACGTGTCGAATGAATTTAGCATCGTAGCTGATCCGTTTGCTTATGCGAATTTTCATTCGATGAGATTTATCGAGTATATGGGGGCTAAATGGAAAATTTCAAATGTTGAAGTTCAGTATCCCCGTTTAATATTGACCGTTGGAGGTGTTTACAATGAGCAGACGAATGAAACTGCATAATATTCTATGCGCCATTCTCTCGTGTCCGGACAAAGGATTAGAGTGTCGTGCTTATTTTCAACCACCGTCATCGGTAAAAATGAAATACCCAGCCATCGTTTACGCTCTCGACGATATCGAGAATACGTTTGCGAATAACGGGGTTTATTTGTCTGTGAGAAAGTATTCGGTAACAGTCATTGACAGTGATCCGGATAGTTCTCTCGTTGGCAAGGTGGCATCTATGCCGACAAGCCGATTCAATCGGCATTACACGAAAGACAACTTAAATCACGATGTCTTTGAAATATTCTTTTAAGGAGGAACAACCAAATGAGTACAACAAAAAGAAAATCAGAATGGACCAGGATTGGCGAGCGAAAGTTTGAGACTGGTGTTAGCAACGGTGTCCTTTATCCTGGCGACGGCTCTGGTGGTTACAAGAGCGGAGTAGCTTGGAATGGGCTGACCAATGTTCAGGAAAGTCCTTCCGGAGCAGAACCAAATCCTATCTATGCTGATAACATTAAGTATCTCAACTTAATGTCTGCTGAGGAATATGCTGCAACGATTGAGGCTTATATGGCGCCGGATGAATTTGCAGAGTGCGATGGTTCAAAGGAAATTTGCGCCTGGCGTATATGCTGGTCAGCAGAATCGAAAAGAATTTGGCTTCGCATATAAGTCTCTTATCGGTAATGACACTGAGGGCACAGATTACGGATATAATTTATATCTTGTATACAGATGTCTTGCGTCCCCGTCCGATAAGGATCATTCATCTGTTAATGAAAGTGTAGATCCTGGAACATTATCATGGGAGGTATCACTACTCCTGTCGAGATCAATACCCTGATCGATGGTAAGAAATTAAAGCCAACTGCTACTTTGAAGTTCGATTCTACCAAGATCGATGCGAAGAAACTGGCGGCTCTGGAGGAGATTCTGTACGGTAAAGATCCGTCCACTCCTGATGGAGATGATGGTGCAGAACCGAGACTTCCGCTTCCAGACGAAGTTATCAAGATTATGACCGCAGAGGGCTAATCAGAAATAATACACAAACCACAGATGGAGTCGTATTCAGGAAAGCTGGCGGCTCCTTTTTATTTGAAAGGAGACCAAAATTATGTATGCAGTAACAAAGACTTATAAAGATTTCAACGGTGTTGAGCGCACCGAAACAAAGCTCTTCAACCTTACTGAAACAGAGGTTATGGAGATGGAATTAGGCACAGCTGGTGGAGTTGCTGAGATGCTTCAGCGCATCGTAGATGCAAAAGATCAGCCGACTATTATCAAGTTCTTTAAGGAATTTATCTTAAAGGCATACGGAGAGAAGAGTGCTGACGGCACATATTTCGAGAAGTCTGAAGAGATTTCCAGAAAGTTTGCCTGCACTCAGTTCTATAATCTTCTGTTTATGGAACTGGCTACAGATGACAGCAAAGCCGCTGAATTCGTAAACCATGTAATTCCGAAAGTTGTAGATATCAAGAAGCATTCGGAAAATCCGGAGATTGCTCCTGTGGTTGCCACCATGAACTAAAGAGGTGAGATCGAATGCTTGAACTTACGATACCAAGAACTGATCTGTGGGATGAGCGGAATCAGCGATTTATCCCTGTAAAGGAACAGAAGTTGCGTTTGGAGCATTCGCTCGTTTCACTTTCAAAATGGGAAAGTAGATGGTGCAAAGTCTTCTTATCTAAAGAGCAGAAGACCATTGAAGAAACCATTGATTATATACGCTGTATGACACTCACACAGAATGTTGACCCGCTGGTCTATCAATGCATTACCAATTCTCACATTGATGCGGTAAATGCCTATATTGAAGAGCCTATGACGGCTTCGACTGTTAAGGAAGAAAAGGGTGGCCCAATAAACAGGCAGCAGATAACCAGTGAACTTATCTATTACTGGATGATCGCATATCATATTCCATTTGAGTGTCAGAAATGGCATTTGAATCGTTTGTTAATGCTTATTCGGATTTGCAATGCTGAAAATAAGCCACCGAAGAAGAGAAGCAAACGAGATTTATACAGACATCATGCGGAAGTAAATGCCGCAAACAGAAAGAAATTTAATTCGAAAGGATAGTGATAAAAATGGCGAAATCAAGACAGGCCGTTGTTAATCTTGTCAAATCTTGGGATGGAAAGAAAGAATCGAACGGCTCACATAAAAGCATTATCGATTTATATAACGACTTCTTTGAGAAGATCTGCGCTGGCAAATTTCCTCGTGGCATTCGTATGCGCTATGACTGGGCTTGGTGCGCTTGTACCTGGTCTGCATTAGCGGCAGCTCTCCGATATGAGAGCATTATGCCTATGGAAATTTCCTGCTATTACCTCATTGAAGCAGCAAAGAAAATGGGATGTTGGCAGGAGAACGATGCTTATGTTCCGAGTCCTGGAGATGCGATTTTGTATGACTGGCAGGATAACGGAATCGGTGACAACACTGGCAATCCGGATCATGTCGGTACCGTAATCGAGGTATATAAGGAATCCGGTTACATGGTTATCGAAGAGGGAAACCACAGAAATGCTGTCAAGAAGAGAACGCTGTCTATTAACGGAAAATTTATCCGCGGCTTCATCACACCAAAGTACGACGACAATACTGTTGCCGCTCCTGGATTAAGCAAGGATAAAGATATCAAAACCATCGCTCATGAGGTTATCGTTGGACTGTGGGGAAGCGGTGAGAATCGTAAGAAATTGCTTACTGAGTACGGATACAGCTACTTTGAAGTTCAGAACATGGTTAATCAAATTCTGAATGGATCGGCGGTAACACCGTCCAACACCAAACAGGATCAGAACCAGTCAGTTTCGAAGAAAGTGGTGGCTACATGTTCTGCCAAGCAGTTTAACAAAGCCCATGCTGGTGAATACAAAACAACAGCAGTTCTTTATTGTCGTAATGATGCGGGAACCAATAAGAAAGCTCTTTGTAAAATTCCGGCTGGTACTAAGGTTAAATGCTATGGCTACTATACAATGGCAAACGGAGTTAAGTGGCTGTACATCCAGTTTGTACTTGATGGTGTGCAGTATACTGGCTTCTCATCCAGTGCTTACTTAGCAAAGTAGGAGATTCATATGATCACGTTCAGACAAAAGGGTGATTTTTCTAAGCTGACTCGATTCTTAGAGCGAGCAAAGGAATCGGTTCGTCTCGGTGACCTCGATAAGTATGGTCGAGAGGGCGTAGCCGCCCTTGCGTCTGCAACACCAGTTGATACAGGACGGACAGCAAATTCGTGGCACTACAAGATCGAGCAGAAGCAAGGTTCCGTGTCAATCAGCTTTTATAACACAAATATTCAAAATGGAGTCCCTATTGCAGTTATTTTGCAGTACGGACATGCAACAAGAAACGGCGGCTGGGTACAGGGGCGAGACTACATCAATCCTGCTATCCAGCCTATTTTTGACAAAATTGCAGATGCGGCATGGAAGGAGGTTACTAAGCTATGAGTACAACCGTTGACGAACGTGTCGTCGAAATGCGGTTTGATAACAAGCAGTTTGAGCAGAATATTCAGACCAGTTTATCAAGCCTCGATAAGTTGAAGAAGAGTCTTAACCTCGAAGGGGCAGTAAAAGGCTTAGAAACCGTAAATGATGCCGCAAATAAATGCAGTGGAAATATGTCACCGCTTAGCAATGCAGTTGAGACTGTACGAGTGCGATTTCCGCATTGGAAGTAATGGCAATTACCGCTTTACAGAACATTACCAATTCTGCACTTGCTGCTGGAAAAATCTGGTCTCTGCTTTTACAATCGAT
>ENA-OQCW01001106-OQCW01001106.1-human-gut-metagenome-genome-assembly--contig:-NODE-1106-length-11735-cov-3.824173_pt1 | contig 11735 bp, 6 predicted proteins | sample MGYA00242767_ERZ504593 | MGnify/ENA primary metagenome ERZ504593 (study PRJEB26092, sample SAMD00036307) | human gut metagenome | host: Homo sapiens | study: EMG produced TPA metagenomics assembly of... | reverse complement strand
CGTTGGCCAGTTCCAGCGCCTGCTCCAGCTCGTCCTCGGTGGTGGAGATCAGCAGCGTCAGCACGCGGCCGGTCGCCGACTCGCCGCGCTCCTCGTGCAACTCGTCAATCTTCTGCGATATCTCGCGGGTGCGGGTGTTCGGCATTTCGATGAATCATGGCATCCTCCAGTGGCGTCCGTCGCGTGCGAGCACTTTCATCGGCCTCCGTCGGCCCCCACGTGCGGCACGATACGGCTGCGGCTGACCGAGCGTGGACCCAGAATTCCTCGATCGGGTCGAGGATCTTCCACGACAGGTTGACCTCTTCGGTGGTCGGGAACAGCGGCGGGTCGCCGAGCAGCACGTCGAGAATCAGTCGCTCGTATGCCTCCGGCGAGCTCTCCGTGAACGAGCGGCCGTAGCTGAAGTCCATCGAGACGTCACGCACCTCCATCGCCGTGCCGCCAGGCACCTTGGAGCCGAAACGGATCGTCACGCCCTCGTCGGGCTGTACGCGGATCACGATCGCGTTCTTGCCGAGCTCGCGTGTCGCGGTCGACTCGAACGGCAGGTGCGGCGCGCGCTTGAACACGACGGCGATCTCGGTGACACGCTTGCCGAGACGCTTGCCGGTACGAAGATAGAACGGCACACCGGCCCAGCGGCGGGTGTCGATGTCAAGCCGGATCGCCGCATAGGTCTCGGTGGTAGACGCCGGGTCAATGCCCTTCTCCTCCAGGTATCCGACGACGTCATGCGAGCCCTGCCAGCCGGCGGCGTACTGTCCGCGAGCGGTGTGTGCGGCGAGGTCCTTCGGCAGACGCACCGCGGAGAGGATCTTCGTCTTCTCGGCGGTCAGGTCGGAGGCGGTGAACGAGACCGGCTCCTCCATGGCGGTCAGGGCCAGCAGCTGCAGCAGATGATTCTGGATGATGTCGCGCGCTGCGCCGATGCCGTCATAGTATCCGGCGCGGCCGGCCACGCCAATGTCCTCGGCCATCGTGATCTGCACGTGGTCGACGTAGTTGGCGTTCCAGATCGGCTCGTACATCGCGTTGGCGAAACGCAGCGCCAGCATGTTCTGCACGGTTTCCTTGCCGAGATAATGGTCGATGCGGAACACGCTCGACGGGTCGAACACCTCGGAGACCACACGGTCGAGCTCCTTGGCGCTGGCCAGATCGTGGCCGAACGGCTTCTCGATGATCACGCGTCGCCATGCGCCCTCGGACGAGCGGGCCAGTCCGCAGTCGGCGAGCTGACGCGCCACCACGGGGAACGCCCGCGGCGGCACCGACATGTAGAAGGCATGGTTGCCGCGCGTGCCCCGGTCGCGGTCCAGTTCAGCGACCGTGTCGCTCAACCGCGCGAACGCCGCGGAGTCATCGAACGTCCCCTGCACGAAACGGATGCCCTTTGCGAGCTGCTTCCACGTCGATTCGCGGAACGGGGTGCGGCAATGCTGCTGCACGTGCTCGCGGACGAAATCCCTGAAATGGTCTTCGGTCCAGTCGCGGCGTGCGAAGCCGGTCAGTCCGAAGCTCGGCGGCAACAGGCCGCGGTTGGCGAGGTCATAGATCGCGGGCAGCAGTTTCTTGCGCGACAAATCGCCGGTCACGCCGAAGATCACGATGCTGCACGGTCCTGCGATGCGCGGCAGGCGCAAATCGCGCGGATCGCGCAGTGGATTGGTCCACGCGGTTGGCGTGGCGGAAACGGAATCAGTCATACGTACCATAGTAGTGATGCGCGTGCATCTCATGGCCCATTCCTCTCAGAAAGAACCATGCAATGCATCATATCGCGGGATTCTGGCGCGGCGAGAACCGCTCCGGGACCACCCCCAGTCGCTACGCGACAGTCCTCCGGGCCCTGCAATCAAGGACGGCCTTGCAGCCGCATCTCTCTGATGCGCCTGCCGGCTCATACTCGCCTATAGACAGCCCACCGGGCTGTCTACTGTACGGCTCGTCCCGCCAGCGGGGGCGAAAGCTGGCGTCAGAGCGTGGGCTGGTCCGTCTCCCCGCTCTGCTCGCCGGTCTCGCCCTCATCCTCCCGCAGTCCGGATTCGAGTCTCCGGTTGCGTTCGCGGAGCCTGTCGTTCTCCGCGGTCAGCTCGTGGATGTACCGGATCTGCTGCGCTATGAGCATATCGCGCAGGTCCTTGGCCGCCGATCCGCCGAAATTCTCGCGGATCGTGGCCGCGCGAATCGGCGCCGGCGGAATCAGCGGATTGCCGGTACGCGGGAACTTGTCAGCGGATATCGGCTCGGCGTCGTCATCAGCCGGTTCCATCATCTTCCAGCGCGCGATGCACCGTTCGATGCGCTTGTATCCGATAAGCGACGGGTCAAGCCCGACGTCGCGGAATATACCCGTCGGCGAGTCCCCCGCACGATACCGCTGCATGCAGTATTCGCGGAACTGGTCGGTGTATCGGATGCGGTTCCGTCCGACGCTGTTCACGGCAGGCAGTGAACGCAGGTAGTCAATCTCGTCGTCGTCAAACTCTCTGTCTTTCATGATGGTGCCCTCCAGCACTCTTCTCATCGATAGAGACGCACATGAAACGGAGGTTCGCCGGGATTCACTGCACTGTCTTCCCCGCAGTATCCTCCGAATCGGGACGCCCGCCCTGCCTCGTGAAAGGCAGGCGGATGGCCGAGTCAGCCGCCGATATACGATTCGCGGCGTGCACGGGTCATCATCGGCGACGTGCCTGGCAGCCGTGTCTCGCCCAAAACAGTCGCGACGGATGTCACCGCGGCGTAGGTCTCCGACTTCACAGGGACTTCCGAGGGTTCGGGGGTGTTCGGCGCGTCGGGGGTGGAGGTTTTCAGCACGGGCTTGGCATCGGCCATGGAATCGATCATGTGACCATCGACTTCGCCGGTCAGGATGACGTCGACGCCATTGGCGATGTCAAGCGTTGCGGCCAGAGCGATGTTGGCGGCCGGAGCGGCGGATCCGGCCTTGGCGGCGGTCAGCGGGGCCTCATCACCCACGCGCATGACTGGGGATTGCGCCTTGTGCACCGCGTTTGCGGCGGCGGCATCGCCTGTATATTTGCTGGATGATATTGATAATCGTTGCCTGAACCTGACGACGAAACGTCGATTTTCCCGAAACATGATACATCCTTCACTTCTTGCTTCGGGAGGGTTCATCCTACGCAAAAAGCGCAAAACAAGCTCCCCCCCCCCGTGATTTCGAAGTGTAGCGCCAGCGGGAAGATATTTGGGGGACTATGTTTCTAAGGGGTTATGACGGGGAGTTACGGGGGTGTCTTTGGCGGCGCGATATGGTCGTGAAGGAGACCGTATGTGCGCGCGAGACGTCGGTACGGCCGGTCACCCCATACAGGTGCCCGGCCATACCGCAGCCGGTCACCGGCGACGGGAGCGCGCCGTCGTGATGGAGAATCCAGCGGCAAGCATGATGCATGCCGTCACTGCGAGCAGCAGCGTCTGGGCGCCCGTCTTCGAGAGGGTTTCCGTGCCCGCCGTGCCAGGTTTGGAGGTATCGGCATTGCCGCCGGCGCCGGGCTTGACGCCACCGGGACGCTCGGGCTGCCCGCCGCTGCCAGGCTGCTCGGGATCCTCGCCACCTCCTGGTTCCTCACCGCCGCCGGGCCGCTTGCGCTCCAGCCCGTCGCGAGCCTGAGTCAGGGCCTTTACGGCCTTGTCCAGATCGCCCTGCGTGGTGGATCGCCGTCCGCACTCCTCCTGCGCGGCGGCCAACGCCTCGGCGAACGCCTTCCACGATTCGGCAGTGTAATCACCTTCCCTGAGAGCCTGAGCCGACGCGATGGCGTCGGACAACGGGCCACGGTCCAGACGCGCGTCGGACAGCGCGGCGATGGCATCATTCAGCCGTGCCGCAAGGGCGTCCACGTCGGTCTGGGAGATGTGCGCCATGTCGGTGGCTACGGCGGCGGCAAGAGCCTCGCGCATCGTCGCCCACGCAGCCCTGTCGTACTGCGATTCGACCAGACCGGTCGCCGCCCGCTTCGCCGCATCCAACGCGGCCGCATCGATGTGCACGATTGACTCGTTGAACGCGGTCGTCGCCTGGCGCAGCGCGTCCGCCGCGGCGTCCACCTTATCGGCGTCTCCGGCGGCCGCATCGTGTGCGGCCTTGGCGTCGTCGATGGCCTGGCGCAGAGCGTCCGCGGCGCTTTGCGGATGCTGCCCCTCGTATTCGCCGACGCTGCCCGCCGTCTGCGCGTCCTCCAGCGTCTTGACCGCCGCATCCAGCACGACCTGATAGCGCTCCTGCGCGTCAAGCTGCGCGAGCGCCGTGTCGGCCGACCGCCGCAACGCAGCCGCGGCGTCATCGAGATCCTGTTGCGTCACCGTGCCGTAGGCGTCGGAGACCTGCTTGGCGCTTGACCTCGCCTCGGCCAATGCGGCCGACGACGCGGGCAGGCCATGCGCGTCCAGAGACGCGATCAGCGCCGCGGCGTCATCGATCGCCACATACAGCGCGTTGCGGTCGAGCGACACGTAGCCGGTGCGGTAGAACTCGGACACCGCGTCTTCGACGGTCGTCGTCCACCGGCCGGCCTCGCGCGAGGTCAGTCCGGCGTCCAGCGCCGCCCGCGCCGCTCCAGCACGACTTCGAGCTTGGTCTTCGCCGCCCGGGTGACGTTGCCGGCGTATTCGCCGACGGTGAGCTTGCCGAGCGCGGTCTCGACGGACGAGAGGTAGCTTTCCAGAGACGCCCTCGCATCCGCCTGATACAGGTACAACTCGTTGATGGCGACGGGGTTCTCGTTGAGCACGGTGATGCGTACCGCGTCGGTGTAGACGGGCCGTGCAAGGCGGGCCACGATCTCCGGCTTCATCTGCGCATTGCCGGAATAGTCGGTCAGCGTCTTCCACTGGTCGGCTGCACCATCGCCCGCACCGCCGCCGTCCTGCGGCACCACGCGGTATTCGGCCTTGAACCGCACCGGCTCGCTGTTACCGGAGGCCAGCAGGCCGAGCATGTTGATGTCCGCGGCCTTCGCGAGCGTGAATGTCAGGGTCTTGTCGGCCGTGGCCGTCAAGGTGGCCGCGCTGTTGCGGTCTCCGTCCGTCAGCTTGGCGAGGTCGGCGGCCGTGAGCGTCGAGCCGTCCGAGGCCGTCGTCTTGGCGTCGCGAGCCACGTTGCCGGGCGTCGCGTAGACCTCGATCTCGGACACCAGTGGCCATGCGGGCGGCAGCCGCTGGGAGGGATGCGGCGTCGGCGCATGTGCCATGCGGATGCGTGTGATGCTCATGCCGACCGGCACGTCCATCACGATGCCCTGCTGTTTGCTCAGGTCGGCTTCGGTTCGTTCGGCGACCGTATGTTCGTCGCCGTTCGCGTCGATCACCTTCAACGTGAACTGCATGCTGCGGTCGGGCTGGCCTTCCTCGAACTTGAGCCGTATGCTGTCGACCTCACGGGCCTTGGCGTAGTCGAGCTGGAACCATGCCGGCGTGGCGCCGTCGCGGGACACCCATGCGGTCGCCTTGCCGTCCACCACGCGCCGGCGTTCTCGGGCGCGTCCTTGGTGGGCGACGACGTGATGGCGGCCGAGGTGGCGATGTTCACGCCTCGATGGTGTCGCCGGCCTCCTGCAGCAGTTCGAGTTCGGCGAGCGCCGGCCATGCGGTGCCGCCGACCGACCCGTGAACTCCACGGTGACGTGTTCGACCTCCTCGCCAAGATTCGCCGCATACACCTGATCGAGGGCGCCCTGGTTCTGCGTCTCGTCGATCAGTGTCCGCTCGGTACCGTCAGCGAGCCCCGCGACGACCCTGAACTGGACAGGCGGCCGGCCGTCTCGAACACGAGCCGCACGCGGTCCACACGCTGCGCCGACGCCAGGTCGATCCGATACCAGTTCGGGTCGGACCCGTTGCCGACCCACAGCGTACCGTCGTCGCCGTCGTGCCGTTCGACGCGGGCCGCTCGCTGGGGGCCGGCGCTTGCGGCGCCGCCGAGCGCCAGGTTCGTGTACTCGGGCTGCGGCTGCGCGGCTCCCCAGACGGACAGCTCGTAGATGCCGGTCAGGTCCCGCCCGTTCGTCGAATGCAACTTCCAACGCACCTTGGAGCCGAGTATGTCGGCGGCGACCTCGTTCTTGGAGCTGACGGCATCGGCTTCACTGCGGCCTATCTCGACCCATCCCGAGCCGTTCCAGACCTCGATCTCGTAGCGCAGCGGGAAGTCGGCCGCGATCTGCTGCAGGGTGATGCCGACGCCGGTGATCGAATACGTGCCGTCGAGGTCGACCACCAGCGTGGCGTCGGTCTTGCCCGTCTGCGTCCAGCCGGTGTCGGTGTTGCCGTCGGTCACGTCCGGGACGACGGTGCCGGTGTCCTCGTCGGTCACGTCATGTCCCAGCGCCAGGTTCGTGCGTTCGACCGCGGTGCCACCGTCGGTGACGTCATCCATCGCGGTGACCGAATACTGGTCGAGGATGATCTTGCCGAGCGCTTTCTGGTCGACGTCATCCGCGGCTTCGGTCGCGAAACCATACCCGTCCTCGTCGCTTTTGCGGTTCGCCCACTGCCAGCCGTAGTCGAACCAGTCCGGGTCGGTGAAGTCGGTGCCGTGCTCCAGTTTGTTCAGCCGGTTGTCCACGTACGTCTTCCACCGCCGATAGTAGTAGTCGCCGGTCAGCCCGGCCCACTGGCGGTTGGAATAGTCGATGAGCGAGCCGTTCTTGTTCAGACCCCACGTGGTGACGAGCGCACGCGCGTTGAGCTCGAACAGGTCGGCGGTCCAATCGTCCGCGCCGTCGAGCATCGTGCGGGCGTCGTCGATCCATGCGCCCACGAGGAAGTCGTCCGAGCTGGAAAGCAGCTTGTCCTGCGCCTTGATGATGTCCAGCATCCGGGACGACAGTGTCCGGAACGTCTCCAGATCGCCCGACTTGTACGCCTGCCCGGCGAGCGGCTGGTATTCCTGGAAGCTGTTGGCCAGCACCTGCCGCATCACGTCGACGTAATCGTAGCGGAAGCCGGCCGAGTCCTTGTACGAGTCATACGCCTGCTCGAACAGGGCCGCGGCCTTCTCGAACTGCCGCTTGTCGTAATCTATGTCGCTGTGGCCCCCACGTGGACGCCGAGCCGATGGTGTTGTCGGACGGGCGGGCGTTGATGATGGATTCGCTCGCACCCTGATAGTATTCGCCGTCCGTGTGCTTGTAGGCGGTGTCAAGCAGGATGTCCCACGCCTTCTCGATCGTCCCGTCGGTTCCGCCGTACCGGCGCTCGGCATACTCCTGCGTCCAGGAGCGATAGTCGACCGGATCCTGCTCCCAGGTCATGTCGAACAGCAGCTCGTAGACGATCGGCGAATTGTCGATGGCTTCGGGCGTGATGCCGATGCCGCGCATGTAACCGCTGGAGTTGTAGGCTTTCGTGATGTCCTGGGAGATCACCTCCGGCACTCCGTCAAGGCCCATGCGTCCGCCGAAGTTGTGCAACATGTTCCACACCCACGGCACGCCCTGGTTCTCCATCGGGCTGGCCTGCGAGCGCAGGTCGCTTTGCAGGTCGAGCACGAGCGCCTGGCCCTTGTCCGCGAGCCCGGAGAGCTTCGTCTCGTCGATGCCCCACTGCCACTGCTGCATCACCCACACGGCCGCCGGGTCATGGTCGAGCATCTTGCGCTGCACGGTGCGGTAGATGTCGACGATGTCGAAGCCGTCTGGAATTGTGCCGCCCTCATGGAACGGATCGACCGCGTAGTAGTTCGACACCTTGCCGAACACATTCTCCTGAGCTTTGTAGAACGTGTCGCCGACCTTCTGGAAGTAGTCCTCCTTGCCGGCCGCCTTGTCGGCGTCGGTCAGATACGTCTTGATCATGTACGGGCGGTCGAAACCGGACCATGTGCCGGACGACGCGGCCACCGACGTCGGGTTCTTCTCCTGGAAGTCGGCCGGCACCTGACCGCCGAAGCCCTGGATGACCGGCGTGATGCCGTACGCCTGCATGCGGTCGTGGATCCTGCGGCCGAGCTCGACGCGCTGCTCGAACCATGCGGCGGGCAGGGGGCCTCCGACCGAGTACAGGTTCTGCATGTAGAACCATGCGTAGTATCCCGGCCCGGACAGGTATTCGCGCACCTCGTCGTCGCTGTAGCCGTATTGGGTGAGCGTCTCGCGCAGCACCTCCTCCTGTCCGACGATGTCGAGCATGAGGTTCACGCCGTTCATCGCCGCCCAGTCGAGGAACGGCTCGTAATCATCCCAGTTCCAGAACGCCATCGTGTACGAGTAGGTGCAGAAGTTGAGCGCGTACCGGTACTCGTAGTTCGTGTATTTGAGGATTTTCCGGCCGACTGCAGGCAGGCTCTCCGGCATGGACAGCTGGGAGCCGAACAGCGGGTTGTAATCGACCTTGCACCAGTGGCGCAGATAATAATTGAGGCCGGACGCGAGCGAGACGCCGTTGTTGCCGCGGATGGAGATCCGGCCATCGCCGGCGTCTGAGATTTCGAACACGTCCTTGCCGTCAGCCTTGCCGCGCAGCTGGAAGTCGAACTTGTCGACCCACCGCTCGCCGATCACGCGGCCGACGAGGTTTCTGACCTCGGTGACGGTCTTCTCGGCGGCATAGTCGGAGTCGGTCTCTACGCGGGCCCACTCCCGGCCCCACGAGCTTGAGTCGAAGTCGGTGACGGAGATGGCCTTGGGGCTGGCCTGCTCGTCGGAGACCTTGGTGCCGTGGAAAGCGACTTCGGCGAGGTTGACCTGCTGGGCGGCGGAGTTGTAGCTGACGCTGATGCGCGCGTATGCGGCTTCGGTGGCATCGATGGGATGCGTGTCGGCGGCACCGGTCGCGGGGGCGTCATCGCTCTTGTAGGCCACCTTGCCGTAGTCGGCGCCGTCCTTGGACAGATAGACCTCGTAGTGGTAGTACGATCCGGCGAGGTTGGTGATGTCGATCTGCGAGATGCTGTATGTGCCGTGCAGGTCGAAGTCGAGGAAGCGGCGGTAGTCCTGCATCGACGAGTCTGCGGGTGACTGCCAGTAGGTCGCCGGATCGCCGTCGACTGCGGCGGCCGCAGCATGGCCGTCCGCGGCGGCACCGCGCGCCGTGACGCCGGCGATCGCCGGTTCCACAGCGCGCGCGAGACGTCCGGATGTGATCAGGCCGCACATGAGTGTCGCCATGGCGACGAGCAGGGCCGTCGCGCGACGCCGCCATGATCGGTGGCAGGTCGGAGGATGTTCGGGCGAGTGCCCACGACGATGACGAGCGGATGAAACCATCATTGGTTGCCCTTGCCTTCTCTTGATTTTCAGTAAGAACCGCACCGGCGGACATTGCCGGATTTTGTTAACAAATTATACAAAGAATGGGACATGGCGCGCCCGCGTCACGCCGCGCGACGCCGCTTTCAACCGCCCCTGTACCACACAATGCGATTTTTGGCGGTTTTTGTGCTGGTGTGGTACAGCGCCGATTCAGGACAATTCGGGCGAATTCCTCAGATCATTGGAAAATGGCGGTTTCTGTTTTTTTGGTTCGTTGCCATACCAGCTCAAAAACGCGTCGAAATCGCATTGTGTGGCAAACGCTGTGCCACACAATGCGATTTTGACCACAAATTGACGTGGTGTGGCACAATTCCCAGATGCCGGACCGCGGATATGCCGGCAATAGACAAAAAGGGTTCCAGGCGATGCACCCGGAACCCCGATATGCGGACAGGGCGAGATTCGAACTCGCGGTGGCTTGCACCACAACGGTTTTCAAGACCGTCTCTTTAGGCCGCTCAGACACCTGTCCTTATGTGCGCCACGAAGCGCACAAGATTCAATTATACATCCGGCGTGGATGTTCTCCGCCACCGGATGCGGTCGACGCCGAAGCGATCAGGCTTCCCACTTGGTCGGCTCGATGACTTCCTTGCCGCCCATGTAGGGGCGCATGGCCTGCGGAATCTCGATGGAGCCATCCTTCTGCTGATGGTTCTCCAGGATCGCGACGAGCCAGCGCGTGGTGGCCAGCGTGCCGTTGAGCGTGGAGACCGCGCGGGTGGAACCGTCCTCGTTGCGCTCGCGGATGTTCAGGCGGCGGGCCTGGTACTCAGTGCAGTTCGAGGTGGAGGTGAGCTCGCGGTAGCGGCCCTGGGTCGGGATCCACGCCTCGGTGTCGAACTTGCGGGCTGCGGAGGAGCCGAGATCGCCGGCGGCGGTGTCGATGACGCGGTACGGCACCTCGACCTTGGCGAGCATCTCCTCCTCCATGCTCAGCAGGTGCTGGTGCTCCTTGTAGGAGTCCTCCTGCTTGGTGTAGACGAACATCTCCACCTTGTCGAACTGGTGCACGCGGATGATGCCGGACGTATCCTTGCCTGCGGCGCCGGCCTCGCGGCGGTAGCAGGAGCTCCAGCCGCAGTAGCGCAGCGGGCCGTTGGACAGGTCGAGGATCTCGTTCTCGTGCATGCCGGCGAGCGCCACCTCGGAGGTGCCGACCAGGTACTGCTCGTCAGGCTCGCGAAGACGGTAGATCTCGTCGGCGTGGGAGTTGAGGAAGCCGGTGCCGGCCATGACCTCGGGACGCACCAGCGTCGGGGTGATGGCGAGCACGAAGCCGTGCTTCTCGGCCTGATCGACGGCCATGGTCAGCATGGCGATCTGCATGCGGGCGACCGCGCCGCGCAGGAAGTAGAAGCGGGAGCCGCCGACCTTGACGCCGCGGCGCATGTCGATGCCGGCCACGCCGGTGCCGAGGGTCAGGTGGTCTTTCGGCTCGAAGCCTTCGGCCGCGAAGTCGCGGGGCTGGCCGACCTTCTTGACGACAACGTAATCGTCCTCGCCGCCTTCCGGGGCCTCGGGTTCGACGACGTTCGACAGCTTCCACATGGCGGTGGTGTATTCCCCGGCGGCGGCGTCCGCGGCGGCCTTGTACTCGGCGACCTTGGCGGACAGCTCCTTGGTCTGCGCGATCAGCGCGGCCTTCTCGTCGGCGGGCGCGGCGGCAACCTTCTTGCCGATCTCCTTCTGCTGGGCGCGGGCCTCCTCGAACTCCTTGAGCGCGGAGCGACGGGTCTCGTCGGAGCGCAGCACCTCGTCGACCAGTTCGACGGATTCGCCGCGCTTGCGCTGGGATTCCTTGACAATGTCAGCATGTTCGCGAATGAATTGAATATCAAGCATGTGCCTAACACTACCGCCGTAAGCCGACACGGACAATACCCCTCGACCGGCGCGGCCGTTGCATCGCCGCATCCGACTACGGAGCCGGAGAACAGAGTTCCGAGCGGATTCACACGACGTTCATTGCGGCTCCATGTGCCGTCTCTTCGGGCTTCCTACGCTGGCGTTGCACATCGGTTCCCGTGCGACGACCGTTCGCGCCCTGCGACGCGTCGCGCGGGAATCTTTAGCAAGAAGGAGTATTCATGCGTATTTCAACACGCATTCAAAGCCTGCTGGTCTCGGCAGCGCTGCTGGTGCCGCTGGTGGCGACGCCAGTCACCGCAGCCTACGCGCAGCCGACCGAGGAAAAGACCGCGGCGTCCTGGTCGGGCGTCGTCATCAACGAGGCGTATCTGTCCGGCGGCAGCAAGGGCGCCGCATACAAGAACAAATTCATCGAACTGTACAACACCACCGACAATGACGTGACGCTCGACGGCACCTCGCTGCAGTACCGTCCGGCGAGCGGCACGGGCGCGAGCAACGCCGCCGCCGACCTGACCGGCGTCATCAAGGCCAAGGGCCACTATCTGATCAAGGCGGGCTCGAACGGCTCCGACGGTG
>ENA-OQCW01001105-OQCW01001105.1-human-gut-metagenome-genome-assembly--contig:-NODE-1105-length-11746-cov-3.765556_pt1 | contig 11746 bp, 11 predicted proteins | sample MGYA00242767_ERZ504593 | MGnify/ENA primary metagenome ERZ504593 (study PRJEB26092, sample SAMD00036307) | human gut metagenome | host: Homo sapiens | study: EMG produced TPA metagenomics assembly of... | reverse complement strand
GCTTTCGTATTTTCAAACAGAGGTAATTCTTTTGCATACATTAAAACTGGGGGGCAGGAGTTGGTTTTTTCCTTCATGCTCTGCACTTTTTTACAGTTGCTTACTGTTCCATTTGAAAAAGAGCAGACTATTATTTTCCTTTTACAGATATGCAGCGAAGGAGAAAAAGGGCGGCGGACTGCTCGGAGGGATTTTTACAAAATGTTGTGCCCGGCAGTTGGAGTCGCGGGAACTTATGTGATAGTGATTATTTTAATGATCATCTTTCTTGTGCTGATCACGGAAAAGTCCTTTTTAAGAGGGCTGAAAAAGGGCAGTGCAAAAGTTTACACATCTGCAAAGGAAGATGTCAGAAAAAGACGGACACAGGCATCTGCGAAAAAGGAAAGCGCGTGCTGAAAAAAGAAGAAACAAAAGCGATAAAAAGAAGCGCAGAAAGCTGCGAAAACGAAGAGGTCAAAAAAGCGGCCAAGCCAAAGCAGATCAGCATATATCAGGTGTGACATTGATACTACGCTCACACAGCCTAAGGAAGATTTGAAAGAATAAAACCGGAAGAAGTTCCATTTGAGGAACAGCCGCTGGATTTTGTGATCAATCGTGCAGAGCCTACTTTGAAACAGGAAGTTTTAGAAGAAGTAGCTCCGGCAGGAGATCCATTTACACTGGATCCTGCAACAGAGAAAAAAAATACGAGAGCAAAGAAAAAGAAATCCAGTGAGGAAGAGACACAAAAGGCGACAGAAGAAGTTGAACGAGAGAGGAAAGAAACGGAACATCAACCAAAATTAAACTATCAGCGCCCACCACTTTCGCTATTGAAGCGCGGAAAAGCAGGTGGTGGGGGATTCCGATGCACATTTGCGTGAGACAGCGAACAAGTTGCAGCAGACGCTTTATAATTTTGGAGTACGTGTTACTGTGACAAATGTAAGTTGTGGACCATCTGTGACACGCTATGAACTTCAACCGGAGCAGGGAGTAAAAGTCAGTAAGATTGTCGGCCTTGCCGATGATATCAAATTGAATCTGGCGGCCGCTGACATTCGTATTGAAGCGCCGATCCCGGGAAAAGCTGCAGTTGGAATCGAGGTTCCGAACAAAGAAACTTCCCCAGTGATGCTGCGGGATCTTCTGGAAACGGAAGAATTTCAAAAGAGTACTTCCAAGATTGCTTTCGCAGCAGGAAGAGATATCGCAGGGAAGGTTGTTGTGGCAGATATTATGAAGATGCCTCATCTTCTGATCGCAGGTGCGACAGGATCTGGAAAATCTGTCTGTATCAATACACTGATCATGAGTATTTTATATAAAGCGGATCCGGATGAGGTGAAATTAATCATGATCGATCCAAAAGTTGTAGAGTTAAGTGTCTACAATGGGATTCCACATTTGATGATTCCAGTAGTTACAGATCCGAAGAAAGCATCGGGAGCTTTAAACTGGGCTGTTGTGGAAATGGATAAGCGGTATCGGTTATTTGCGGAATACAATGTGCGTGATTTACGGGGATATAACGAAAAGGTATCTGAGGTTGAAAAACAGATAGAAAATGGTGAAAAGCCAGAAAAAATGCCTCAGATTGTCATTATTGTTGATGAGCTTGCAGACCTTATGATGGTGGCACCAGGGGAAATCGAGGAGGCAATCTGCCGCCTGGCACAGCTTGCCCGCGCAGCGGGAATTCATCTTGTTCTTGCGACACAGAGACCGTCCGTGAATGTTATTACCGGATTGATCAAGGCAAATATGCCGTCGCGAATTGCTTTTTCGGTGTCTTCGGGAGTGGACTCCAGAACAATCATTGATATGAACGGTGCGGAAAAACTTCTTGGAAAAGGTGATATGCTTTTTTATCCATCGGGATACCAGAAGCCTGCCCGTGTGCAGGGAGCATTTGTCTCTGATAAAGAAGTTCAAAATGTTGTAGAATATCTCGTGACAAAGAATGGAAATGCCGTATATAATGAAGAAGTAGAAAATCATGTAAACAGTGCACAGACGGGAATGGCATCAGCTGCAGGAGCAGGTGGAGGAGCCGATGAACGCGATGTCTACTTTGTAGATGCAGGACGTTTTATTATAGAAAAAGACAAAGCTTCTATCGGAATGCTCCAGCGGGTATTCAAAATTGGATTTAACCGTGCAGCACGCATTATGGATCAGCTTTTCGAAGCTGGTGTCGTTGGCGAGGAGGAAGGAACCAAACCGCGAAAGGTACTGATGTCTATGGAAGAGTTTGAGCAGTACATAGAGGAGTATGTATAAAGTAAGTGCAGCAGATGCATAAAAAGAAAGGACGAAGAGAAGATGAAGACAGATATTCAAATCGCTCAGGAAGCACAGATGAAGCCGATCAAAGAGGTGGCAGAGACAATTGGGATTCAGGAGGATGATCTGGAACTTTATGGAAAGTACAAAGCAAAACTTTCTGATGAACTTTGGGATCAGATCAAAGACAGACCAGATGGAAAACTTGTCCTTGTGACAGCTATTAATCCGACACCGGCAGGAGAGGGAAAGACAACGACAAGTGTTGGACTTGGACAGGCAATGGCAAAATTAAATAAAAAGGCAGTGATCGCACTCCGTGAGCCTTCCCTTGGCCCATGTTTTGGAATTAAGGGCGGAGCAGCAGGCGGAGGTTATGCACAGGTTGTTCCGATGGAAGATTTAAATCTGCATTTTACAGGAGATTTTCATGCGATCACTTCTGCCAACAATCTGCTTGCAGCAATGTTAGATAATCATATTCAGCAAGGAAATGCTCTGCAGATCGATCCAAGGCAGGTTGTCTGGAAGAGATGTCTGGATATGAATGACAGATCTCTTAGAAATATCGTAATTGGACTTGGAAGTAAAATGGACGGAATGGTAAGAGAAGATCATTTTGTCATCACAGTTGCCTCAGAGATTATGGCGGTACTCTGTCTGGCGAATAATCTTCAAGATTTAAAGGAACGTCTTGGCAAGATTATCGTTGCCTATGACTTCTCTGGCAACCCGGTTACTGCCGATATGCTTCAGGCAACAGGTGCAATGACAGCTCTTTTAAAAGATGCGATGAAACCAAATCTGATCCAGACACTGGAACATACACCAGCCATCGTACATGGTGGACCATTTGCCAACATTGCACATGGATGTAACAGTGTCCGAGCTACAAAGATGGCGTTAAAACTTGGAGACATTGCCATTACAGAGGCTGGATTTGGAGCAGATCTCGGTGCAGAAAAATTCTTTGATATCAAATGTCGAAGCAGTGAACTGGCACCAGATGCAGTTGTGATCGTTGCGACTGTGCGCGCATTAAAATACAATGGAGGGGTTCCGAAAAATGCTTTGGCAGAAGAGAATTTGGAAGCATTGGAAAAAGGAATCGTGAATTTGGAAAAACATATTGAAAATATTCAGAAATATAATGTTCCGGTCATTGTTACACTGAATTCGTTTGTGACAGATACAGATGCTGAGAATGCATTTATCCAAAAATTCTGTGAGGAGCGAGGATGCGAGTTTGCATTGTCTAAAGTGTGGGAACACGGCGGAGAGGGCGGAATTGAACTGGCAGAAAAGGTACTTCAGACTTTGGAGACAAAGGAAAGCCATTTCGCACCGTTATATTCCGATGAGTTGACACTCAAAGAGAAGATTGAGACGATTTCAAAAGAAATCTATGGCGCAAAAGGAATTGAGTATGCTCCGGCAGCAGAAAAGCAACTTGCAAAGATTGAGCAGATGGGATTTGGAAATCTTCCAGTATGTATGGCAAAGAATCAGTATTCCCTTTCTGATGATGCTACATTACTTGGCCGTCCACAGAATTTTGATATGCATATCCGTGAAGTGTACGTAAATGCCGGAGCAGGATTTGTTGTCGCTCTTACGGGAGCTGTTATGACAATGCCTGGACTTCCGAAAGTTCCAGCAGCAAATCATATTGATGTAGATGCAAGTGGAAATATTACAGGTTTATTCTAAGGAGAGATGAAATATGCCACAGATTATTGACGGAAAACAGATTGCAATGCAGATCAAAGAAGAGTTAAAAGAGCGTGTGGCAAGGCTGAAACAGGAGGGGAAATCTGTCTGCCTTGCTGTGATACAGGTGGGAAATGACCCCGCATCTACGGTATATGTGAATGGGAAAAAGAAAGATTGTGCTTATATCGGGATCGAATCGCGTTCTTACGAGCTGCCAGAAGAAACGAAAGAGGAAGAACTTCTCGCATTGCTCGATCAATTAAATCACACCGGAGATGTGCATGGAATTCTTGTACAACTTCCGCTTCCATCTCATATGGATGAATCAAAAGTTGTGAAGGCAATTGATCCGGCGAAGGATGTGGATGGATTTCATCCGGTCAATATCGGGAAGCTTTGTATCGGAGGGGATGGCTTTGACTGCTGTACACCGGCTGGAGTCATTCAACTTTTGAAACGTTCGGGGATTTCGATCCGTGGAAGAGAGTGTGTAGTTGTTGGAAGAAGCAACAATGTAGGGAAACCGACAGCGCTTCTTCTACTAAGGGAGAATGGAACTGTGACAATCGCACATTCCCAAACGAAAGATTTAAAGGAGATTACAAAGCGAGCAGACATTCTTGTGGCGGCAGTCGGGAAACCAAAATTTATAACGAAAGAATATATAAAAGAAAATGCAGTCGTGATCGACGTCGGCATTCACCGAAATGAAGACAATGTGTTGTGCGGGGATGTCGATTACGATGACGTAATAGAAAAAGTTGGCGCAATCACACCGGTTCCAGGAGGAGTGGGACCGATGACACGAGCTATGCTGATGTATAACTGTGTGGAGGCGGCATGCAAATAGGGGGTTTTTACTAAATGAAATGTGCAAAATGCGGAGCAGAAATTACATATGACCTAGGATATTGTCCGTATTGTGGCGCAGAAGTCAGAATTGTTCCAGATTACAATCCGCTGGATGATATGCTGGCGGAGCAGGTGCGGGATGCCATTGGCGGGGGAGAAACTTCAGAAAATGAACTGGAGCGTTATCGCCAGGCAGTACAGGAGAAATTAAGACAGCAGAAACAGGAAGAGCAGCAGAAACGGGAATTTGTGCAGAGAAGAAGCCAGATTGAGGCTGAAGAAGAAGCACGGAGAAAGAAACGGCTTGCGCGTCGAAGAGAAGTCAGAAGGAAGAAGAGACGTTTGTTGATTGGTATGACCGCAGCATCTGTTGGACTACTGACACTTCTAAGTGCCGGAATTTATAGAAGTTCCTATAGTGGCAAGATAAAAAAGGATATGCATTGGCAAAGGAGCAGAAATATGATCAGGCTATTCGTACATTTGAGAAGGCAGTAGAGAAAAAGCCGGCGCGTGCAGAAGCGTATGCCGGGCTTGCGGCTGTGTACAATGCACAGGAAGATCTTGACAGGGCAGAGATGGTATTCTGGGATGCTATCGAAGCAAATCCTACCAGCGTGGAATTGTATGAAGAGATGATTGATTTTTATATTGCCACAGATCAGGAGACACAGATTCCGCTCCTTCTTGATGAGTGTGAGGATGAAAGTGTTCTTACTGCGTTAAAATCTTATCAGGTAAAGGTGCCAAAATTTAGTTTAGATGAAAGTAAGTATGATGAAGTACAGGAATTAACCTTGACATCCAAAGCGAAAGAAATCTACTATACGATCGATGGCTCCGAACCTACAACAGACAGCACAAAATATGAGGAACCGATTTCTATCCCGGAAGGTACAACGACAGTGAAAGCGATTGCTGTAAATAAAAAAGGAGTCCCAAGTCTTACGGAAGAGAAGACATATACGGTAGAATTACCTTTGGAAGATGCACCGGTTGTAACACCAACGACAGGACAGTACTATGAGTATACGATGATTGAAATTGAAGTTCCCGAAGGATATGAGGCATATTATACCTTCAATGGTGAGGTACCGGAAAAGGATTCAGAAGATTCATATAAATACACAGAACCAATTGACATGCCAGAAGGAAATACTTTGTTTTCGGCAGTGCTGATCGACAAAAAGGGACGTGCAAGTGCTGTGACAAAAAGGAATTATACTCTCACATATTCTTATGAATAAGGAAGTGTAAAAAGAAAATAAATTGTTTGTAAAATAACAAAAAAGAATTGCGTTAAATTGTTAACAGTGATATAATGTAATTGTTTGAAAATTAACAATACATATTCAAAGGAGATGCATGACAATGGCAAGATTTACATTACCAAGAGACATTTACCACGGAAAAGGGTGTCTGGAAGAACTGAAAAATCTGAAAGGGAAAAAGGCAATTCTCGTAGTCGGAGGAGGTTCCATGAAGCGTCAGGGATTTCTTGACAAAGCAGTGAACTATTTGAAAGAAGCCGGCATGGAAGTTCAGTTATTCGAGGGTGTTGAGCCAGATCCATCCGTAGAGACTGTTATGAAAGGTGCAGAAGCAATGCGCGCATTTGGTCCAGACTGGATCGTGGCAATGGGAGGAGGTTCTCCAATTGATGCTGCAAAGGCAATGTGGGCATTCTATGAATACCCAGATGTAACATTTGAGGATTTATGTATTCCGTTTAACTTCCCAGAACTGCGTCAGAAAGCAAAGTTTGCGGCAATTCCGTCTACATCAGGAACGGCAACAGAAGTTACTGCATTCTCTGTGATCACAGACTATGCAAAAGGAATCAAATATCCATTGGCAGATTTTAATATTACACCAGATGTTGCAATTGTTGACTCTGAGTTGGTAGAAGCACTTCCGGCACGTCAGGTTGCCTATACAGGTATGGATGCTCTGACTCATGCAATTGAAGCTTATGTATCTACTTTGAATTGTGCATATACAGACCCACTTGCAATTCAGGCAATCGAGATGGTATTTGATTATCTTCCAGCTTCTTTCAAAGGAAACATGGAAGCAAGAGCACAGATGCACAATGCGCAGTGCCTTGCAGGTATGGCATTTTCTAATGCGTTGCTTGGTATTGTACATTCTATGGCACATAAGACAGGAGCAGCATTCTCAACAGGACATATTACACATGGTCTTGCAAATGCAATGTACCTTCCATATGTCATCAAGTATAATGCAAAAGATCCTGTCGCTGCAAAGCGTTATGCTGAGATTGCAAGAAGAGTAGGTCTTGCCGGAGCTTCCGAACGAGCACTGATCAATAGTTTATGTGAAAAAATCAATGAATTTAACGTAATCCTTGGAATTCCTGCAACATTAAAAGAGTTTGGAATTAAAGAAGATGAATTCAAAGAAAAGATTTCTGAAATCGCAAAAAATGCAGTTGGAGATGCCTGTACAGGGTCTAATCCAAGAGCAATCGATCCGGAAACAATGGAGAGATTATTTACATGTATTTATTACGGAACAGAAGTTGATTTCTAATTAGAAAGTCTGTCAAGAGAACGACCTTTTGAAAAACAGGTTTTGCCCGGATCAGGCAGTTGAATGATTACTTAGATAGAAAATCAAAAAGGCACATTTTGCAGGAGTACATGTCTTCCGTAAGATGTGCCATTTTGTTTGTTTCCAAAAGCTTTTTAAAAGAATCTTTAGGAAATATTACTAGAAAATGCCGATAAATTTTTAACATTATCGCAAGATATACTTGAACTTTAACGAAGAATGATATATTATATTAATAATCATGTATGCTTATTCACGGCTTAGCGGTAAATAGGTAATATATAAAATTTTAGGAGGCGCAAGATGTATAAAATACAAAAGGCAGAAAAATTAGCAGATAAGATTTTTCTTATGGATGTTGAAGCACCAAGAGTTGCAAGACACTGTCAGCCGGGACAGTTTGTAATCGTAAAAATGGATGAAAAAGGGGAAAGAATTCCATTGACGATTTGTGATTATGACAGAGAAGCAGGAACAGTGACAATCGTATTCCAGATTGTAGGAGCTTCCACAGATAAGATGGCAGAGTTAAAAGAGGGGGATTACTTCAGAGACTTTACAGGTCCTTTAGGATGTGCTTCTGAATTTGTAGAAGAAGATCTTGAAGAATTAAAGAATAAAAAGATTTTGTTCGTAGCAGGTGGTGTTGGGGCAGCTCCTGTATATCCACAGGTAAAATGGATGCACGAACGTGGAATAGATGTAGATGTAATTGTTGGATCTAAGACAAAAGAGATGCTGATCCTTGAAAAAGAGATGGAAGCTGTTGCTGGAAATCTTTATGTCTGTACAGATGATGGTTCTTACGGACACCACGGAATGGTAACAAGCATGATCGAAAAATTAGTCGGAGAAGGCAAAAAATATGACAGATGCGTTGCAATCGGACCGATGATCATGATGAAATTTGTATGTCTTCTGACAAAAAAATTAGAGATTCCTACAATCGTCAGCATGAACCCGATCATGGTAGACGGAACAGGTATGTGCGGAGCATGCCGTCTTCAGGTAGGAGATGAGATCAAATTCGCATGTGTTGACGGACCGGAATTTGATGGACATTTGGTAGATTTTGACCAGGCAATGAAGAGACAGTTAATGTATAAAACAGAAGAAGGCCGTGCAATTTTGAAATTGCAGGAAGGCGATACACATCATGGCGGATGTGGAAATTGCGGAGGTGACAACTAATGGCAGATGTATTAAAGAAAGTACCTGTAAGAGAGCAGGAACCAAAAGTACGCGCAACAAACTTTGAAGAAGTTTGTCTTGGATATAACAAAGAAGAAGCAATGGAAGAAGCAACTCGCTGCATCAACTGTAAGAATGCAAAATGTGTGCAGGGATGTCCGGTAGCTATTAATATTCCAGGATTTATCAAGGAAGTAAAAGAAGGAAATATCGAAGAAGCTTACAAGATCATTGGAGAATCTTCTGCACTTCCTGCAATTTGTGGACGTGTATGTCCTCAGGAATCACAGTGTGAAGGAAAATGTATCCGTGGTATCAAAGGAGAACCGGTTTCCATCGGTAAATTAGAGCGTTTTGTTGCTGACTACGCATTAGAGCACGACATTAAACCAGTTGGCGCAGAGAAGACAAACGGACACAAAGTTGCTGTAATCGGATCTGGTCCGGCAGGACTGACATGTGCTGGTGACCTTGCAAAATTAGGATATGAAGTAACTGTATTTGAAGCACTCCATGAACTGGGCGGTGTATTAGTATATGGTATTCCTGAGTTCCGTCTTCCAAAACAGAAAGTTGTTGCAAAAGAGATTGAGAAAGTAAAAGAACTTGGAGTAAAATTTGAGACAAACGTTGTTATCGGTAAATCTACAACTATCGATCAATTGATCGAGGAAGAAGGATTTGAGGCAGTATTTATCGGATCTGGAGCAGGACTTCCAAAATTCATGGGAATCCCGGGAGAAAATGCAAACGGTGTATTCTCTGCAAATGAATACTTGACAAGAAGCAACTTGATGAAAGCGTTTGATGAATCTTATGATACCCCAATTGCTGCAGGAACAAAAGTTGCTGTCATCGGTGGTGGTAACGTTGCGATGGATGCTGCAAGAACAGCTCTTCGCCTTGGTGCAGAAGTACATATCGTATATCGTAGAAGTGAAGAAGAACTTCCTGCCAGAGTAGAAGAAGTACACCATGCAAAAGAAGAAGGAATCATCTTTGATCTTCTTACAAATCCAAAAGAAATTTTAGTAGATGAAAATGGATGGGTAAAAGGTATGGTATGCGTGAAGATGGAATTAGGAGAACCAGATGCTTCCGGTAGAAGACGTCCGGTAGAAGTAGAAGGATCTGAATTTACAATGGATCTTGATACTGTGATCATGTCTCTTGGTACATCTCCAAACCCACTGATCTCTTCTACAACAGAAGGACTGGAAGTAAATAAATGGAAATGTATCGTTGCAGAAGAAGAGAACGGTAAGACAACAAAAGAGGGTGTCTATGCCGGAGGAGATGCTGTAACAGGTGCAGCAACTGTTATCCTTGCAATGGGTGCGGGAAAAGCAGGAGCAAAAGGTATTCACGAATACTTAAGCAATAAATAAAAGATAGTATCATCGTTGTTTCAGGGAAGCACTGAGATAGGAAATATCTCAGTCGGATCTGATGTAACAAAAAAGGACTGCCGTATATGACTGAAACGGAAGTCCTTTTTTTCGCCAGAATAATAGGAGAAAAGAAATAAGATAGAAGCACTGTCTTGTACAGAGCAGGGAGATGAACATGAAAATTACAATTATTACTGTTGGAAAATTAAAGGAAAAATATTTGAAAGATGCAATCGCCGAGTATACAAAGCGGCTGAGCAAATCATGCAAATTGGAGATCATCGAAGTGGCTGATGAGAAAACCCCCGATCAGGCAAGCGTATTGGTAGAAAATGGAATTCGCAGAAAAGAAGGTGAACGTATTTTAAAGCATATAAAAGAAGGTGCCTATGTGATTACTTTGGAAATCAATGGAAAATTGTTATCTTCCGAAGAATTTTCCGAAAAATCGAACAACTTGGAATTCAAGGGAAAAGCCATATTATTTTTGTGATTGGAGGCTCGATTGGACTTAGCGAAGAAGTTTTAGAAAAGTCCGATTATGCATTGAGTTTCTCCAAAATGACTTTTCCGCATCAACTGATGCGTGTTATTTTGCTGGAACAGATTTATCGTGCATATCGGATTATAGAAGGAGCACCGTATCATAAGTAACAGAATTGAAAGTACAGGAGAGATCAGAGATGAAAATTTAATTACAGGATTTGAGCCATTTGGAGGAGAAAGTGTAAATCCTGCTTATGAAGCAGTGAAGCTTTTACCAGATATGGCAGGAGATATACAGATTGTAAAAATGGAAATCCAACTGTGTTTGGAGAGGCCGGAAAAGTTGTGGAAACAGGAATTCTGCAACATCAGCCGGATGCAGTAATCTGCGTTGGGCAGGCGGGAAGGCGAGCCGATATCGGAGTGGAGCGTGTTGCGATCAACCTTGTAGAAGCTTCAATTCCGGATAATGCCGGAAATCAACCGATGGATGTAAAAGTGCAAGAAGATGGAGATACGGCATATTTTGCAACCATTCCGGTAAAAGCAATGGTAAAAAACATCAAAGATCATGGGATCCCTGCAAGCATATCTTACACAGCGGGGACTTATGTATGTAACAGTGTGATGTATGATCTTCTTTATTTGATTGATAGAAAATATCCTTCTATTCGAGGCGGTTTTATTCATGTGCCATATGCGACAGAGCAAGGCGTCGGAAAGCCTGTCGGAACGGCTACAATGGAACTTTCCACCATCTCAAAGGCATTACTATATGCGTTGGAGGCAGTTGCCGGAGAGGATAAAAATTGACATTTCCTATCTAGAAACATAGACTGAAATAAAAAATCTCGTTATTTTTTTAATAGAATAGCGAGATTACTAAATATAATCATAACTTTTATTTACTGCTATAACCTCATTTGTTTTCATTTCTATGAAAAATCATTTTCACTGCTGCTAAATTTCTTATATTATACCATTCATCAAAAAATACGTCACTATTTTCTCCCATTTGTCATGAATATTTTTCAACTTATTTTCGCATAGAAAAATGTTCCGCCTTTTCTTTGTTGGGCAAAATGTATAAAAATATAGGATTTTAAATGAAATAGAGAAGAAAAACTACAAAAGCAAATGACTTTATGGAAAAGCTGTGCTAGAATAAATCCATTAGAGTTTATTTTAAGGAAGCAGAGGACATGATTCAGAGACAGAAAATGGAAAAGAGAAAAAAGACGAAAAAACACTCAGCCAGGAATTTACAC
>ENA-OQCW01001104-OQCW01001104.1-human-gut-metagenome-genome-assembly--contig:-NODE-1104-length-11767-cov-3.250258_pt1 | contig 11767 bp, 10 predicted proteins | sample MGYA00242767_ERZ504593 | MGnify/ENA primary metagenome ERZ504593 (study PRJEB26092, sample SAMD00036307) | human gut metagenome | host: Homo sapiens | study: EMG produced TPA metagenomics assembly of... | reverse complement strand
GTGGCTCCAACGACACCAACAACACCGCGTACCGCAACCGCACCATCACGCTCAACGGCATCACCGTGGCGTCCGGCGCGGTCTCCCCGGGCAACAGCAACACCGTCAAGGGCACTGAGTCCTACCTGCTGCCGTGGCTGTGGGACGTGAACACCGGCAAGCTCGTCAAGTCCTCCGATGAGAAGCTGTACCACTGGAATACCCAGGGCGGCACCACCGAGTGGACCCTGCCGAAGGATTGGCAGAACCTCGCCTCCGTCAAGGTGTACCAGCTCACCGACCAGGGCAAGACCAACGAGAAGACCGTCGCCGTCTCCGGCGGCAAGATCTCGCTGACCGCCGAGGCCGAGACCCCGTACGTCGTGACCAAGGGCTCCGAGAAGCAGATCTCCGTCAAGTGGAGCGAAGGCATGCACGTCGTGGACGCCGGCTTCAACGGCGGCCAGAACACCCTCAAGGACAACTGGGGCCGTCTCCGGCACCGGCAAGGCCGAGGTCGAAGGCACCAACAACGCCATGCTGCGCCTGACCGGTGACGTGAAGGTCTCCCAGAAGCTCACCGACCTGACCGCGGGCAAGCGTTACGCGATCTACGTGGGCGTGGACAACCGCACCAACTCCCCGGCCAAGATCACCGTGACCAACGGCACCAAGGTCCTCGCCACCAACGAGACCGGCAAGTCGATCGCCAAGAACTACATCAAGGCGTACGGCCACAACACGTACTCGAACACTGAAGGCGGCAGCAGCTACTTCCAGAACATGTACGTGTGGTTCGTGGCTCCGGAAAGCGGCGACGTCAAGGTGACGCTCTCGCACTCCGGCGCATGCGACAACACCGACCATGTGTACTTCGATGACGTGCGCGTGCTTGAGAACGGTTACAAGGGCCTGACGCTCAACGCTGACGGCACCCTGAAGACGCTCACCAACGACTTCGAGGACAATGCCCAGGGCATCTGGCCGTTCGTGGTCTCCGGCTCCGAAGGCGTCGAGGACAACCGTATCCACCTGTCCGAGCTGCATGACCCGTTCACGCAGGCCGGCTGGGATGTCAAGAAGATGGACGACGTGCTCGACGGCAAGTGGTCCGTCAAGGCCAACGGCCTGATCCAGAAGGGCACGCTGATCTACCAGACGATCCCGCAGAACGTCAAGCTGGAACCGGGCGAGACCTACAAGGTGTCGTTCAAGTACCAGTCCGGCTCCGACGACATCTACGCCATCGCCACCGGTGACGGCGAGTACAACGCCAGCACCGTCAAGCTCACCAACCTGAAGAAGGCCCTGGGCGAGGACGGCACGGCCGAGTTCGAGATCACCGGTTCCATCACCGGCGACAGCTGGTTCGGCATCTACTCGACCTCCACCGCTCCCGACCTGCAGAACACGTCCGATTCCGCCGCCAACTTCGGTGGCTACAAGGACTTCGTCCTCGATGACCTGAAGGTCGAGCACGTGGCATCCGCCGAGCACACCAAGGCCGACGCCGAGGCGAAGCTCAAGGAAGTCAAGGACACCTACGACGGCAAGAGCGGCGACTACTCCGCCGAAGTCTGGACCACGTACGTGAACACGGTGGCCGAGATCGAGGCGCTCATCGCCAAGGATAAGCCCGACTACACCACCGCCTACAACAAGGCTGTGGCGCTGGCCGAGTACATGAAGAACGCACCGGGCGACGACTCGAACGATGCGTACGACGTGGCGACCGACGCCTACACCGTCGAGGCGGGCAGCCAGCAGGCACTGTCGGGCGGCAATGAGGGCCCGGCAAGCCTCGCCCAGGACGGCAATGCCGGCACTCACTGGCACACCTCCTGGAGCGCCAACGCAGTGTCCGCCGGTACCGCCTGGTATCAGTTCAACCTGAACGAGCCGACGACCATCGACGGTCTGCGTTACATGGCCCGCAGTGGCGGCGCGAACGCGACGGCAAGATCAAGAAGTACAAGATTACGCTGACGCTGTCCGACGGCACCACCAAGGACGTCGTCACCAATGGCACGTTCACCACGACCAGCGGTGTCTGGCAGAAGGTCAAGTTCGACGCGGTCAAGAACGTCACCAAGGTGCGCATCACCGCTCTCGAAACCGCGGGACAGTCCGCGGGCGAGGTGAACACGTACGCCTCCGCTGCCGAGCTGCGTGTCACCACGGTTCGCGACGTGCCGAGCACCGAGGTCAAGGTCAACAAGTGCGATCTGCAGAACCTGTACGATGACGCTTCCGCCCTGACCGAGGCCACCTACACCGCCGACACCTGGAAGGTGCTCGTCGCCAAGCGCGACGCCGCCAAGAAGGTGCTGGACGACGAGAACGCCACCGCGCACGACGTGGCTCTCGCCTACCAGAACCTGAAGGATGCCATCGCCGCCCTGGAAGAGCGCGTGGACACCTCCAAGCTCGCCGGCCTGGTCGCCGATGCCGAGAAGCTCAAGGAATCCGCGTACACCAAGGATTCGTGGGCCGCGTTCAAGAAGGCTCTGGATGCCGCCAAGGCCGTCCTGAACAATGCGAACGCCACCAAGGCTGACGTCGATGCCGCGTACAACGCGCTGAACGCCGCGATGAAGGCCCTGAAGCCCGCCTCCTCCAAGCCGACTCCGAACCCGGAGACGACCGACAAGAGCAAGTTGCAGGCCACCATCGATCAGGCCAAGGCCCTGGATCTGAGCGGTTACACGAAGAAGTCCGCCCAGGCCGTGCGTGACGCCCTCGCCAAGGCCCAGAGCGTCCTCGCCGATGACAACGCCACCCAGGCTGACATCGACGCCGCGCAGAAGGCCCTCGCCGACGCGATCGCCGCACTGGAGAAGGCCGATGCCAACGGCAACGCCATCTCCAAGACGGGTGCGAACGTCGCCGTCATCGGCATGGCCGGCATGATGCTGGTCGCCGCCGCTGGCGCGGTGTTCATCGCCCGCAAGCGCGCCGAGTGATATAAGTAAATAGAAATAGGGAGGTCGCCCTGTGGCGGCCTCCCTATTTTGTATTCAATCCGTTATGGATGGCCAGGACCGCGTCATTCTGCCTCCGCCAGCGGGGGCAAATATGTAGTCCTTTGTTTTATATTTCAGGCGTAGATGTTTCTCGGGCGCATGTCCTCCGGCAGGCCCTCCAGCAGTGTCGCCACGGAGCCTTCCTCGAAGACGGAGCGGATGCCGGCGGCCAGCAGCGGCGCCACCGACAGCACGGTCATGTTATCCAGGCGCTTCTCCTGCGGCACTGGCACAGTGTCCATCAGGATGATTTCGCGGGCGCCGCAATCGCGCAGGCGCTCCACGGCCGGGCCAGACAGCAGACCATGCGTGGCGACCAGAGTCACCGAGGCGGCGCCGGAGTTGCGCAGTGTGCGCACGGCCTCGCAGATTGTGCCGGCGGTGTCGATCATGTCGTCCACCACCACGCAGTCGCGCCCCTGCACGTCGCCGATGATGCCATGCGCTTCGGCATGGTTCGGTCGCGTGATGTCGCGAGTCTTGTGGATGAACGCGAGCGGGAGCCCGCCCAGCTTGGCGGCCCACTGCTCGGAAACTTTGATGCGGCCGGCGTCGGGGGAGACGATCGTCGCCTTGTCCATAGGCACGTGGCTGCGCACGTAGTCGATCAGCACGGGCATGGCGGTCAAATGGTCGACCGGGCCGTCGAAGAAGCCCTGCTCCTGCGCGGCATGCAGGTCGACGGTGACCAGACGGTTCGCCCCCGCGGTGCGGAACAGGTCGAACATCAGGCGTGCGGTGATCGGCTCGCGGCCCTGATGTTTCTTGTCCTGACGGGAGTAGCCGAGGAACGGTGCCACGACGGTGATGGACTTGGCGGAGGCGCGCTTGAGGGCGTCGATCATCAGCAGTTGCTCCATCACCCACTTGTTGATCGGGTTGGTGTGGCACTGCAGCACGAACACGTCGGCGCCTCGAACCGGCTCCGCGAACCGCACATACATCTCACCGTTGGCGAAGTCGTATGCGGTGGTGGGCAGCACGTTGATGCCGAGATATTGAGCCACTTCATTGGCAAGCTCAGGATATGCGCGGCCCGTCACCAAGGCCAGTCGCTTATCGGGTGTGCCCTCAAGGATCGCCGACATGTTTTTCCGCTCTTTCCGTCGATAGTTTCGTTACCGTTCACCGTGGTGATACGTTGCCGTACACAAACCTTATCCAATATACAAGAACCCGCCGTCCCAAGAGGAACGGCGGGTTGCGATGCTCACGGATTCTTCCACTTACGGCACGGTGCGCGCAGCAGGTGCCCCGTGCCGGGCGAAATCATTCCGATCAGTCGTCGTCCAGCGTGATGTCCAGCTTGTCGCCGTCCAGCGTGAACTGCCCGCTGATGCTGAAGCTGGTGGAACTGTCCGTCGGCTCCCAGGAGTCGTCATAGTTCTTGTACTCGTACGCCACCTTGGCTTCGCCGCCGTACACGTAGAAGCTGCCCGAGTCGATGCTGAGGTCATCAGTGGTGACGGTCGGGTATTCGGTGATGTTCCACGCGATGTTGCGGTAGTCGTCATCGGAACCGTACATGCTGAACGGGCAGCCTTCAGGCTGTGCATCCGTGGACTTGGCGCAGGTATCCAGCTTGTCCTTGATCTTCGCGTTGATCTCGTCTGCCAGAGCGTCGGTCGGCTCGGCAGAGATCGAGGCGGAGGATTCGGAGGAGGTGGTCAGCGTCGTCGAATCCGCGGTCAGATACTTCGACGTGACCGGTTCCACCGTGTACGAGCCCGGATACACCTTGAAGGTGTAGGTGCCGGAATCGGATGCTGTGGCGTTCTTCGCGCCGACCTTGACACCGTTGACGGTGAAGTTGGTGATGGCCGGTGACGCGTAGACGGAGATCTCCTTGACCAGCGGCGTCGTGATGTTCCAGTTCTTGAAGATCAGGAACTTGGATCCGTTCGGCGCGACCGTCAGAATGTCGGTCATGGACTTGCCGCCCAGCGTGTACGAGATCCGCATCGTGCGGGAGCCGTCCGCGTTGTCGGTGGCGGAGATGATGCGCTGGTTGCTGATCGTGGTCTTGTCGCCCTTGGAAGCCGCATTGGTGAGCAGTGTGCGCTTGCCGTTGGCGACCTGCGGGTCGGAGATGCCGTTGGCCTTGTCATAGTCGCCGGACGCGATGGCCGACAGGTAGCTCTTCACGGTGTTATCGGCGCTGAACACGGTGGAGTTGACCACTGCGTAAGCGATACCGAGCAGGGCAAGCACGCCGACGATGGCGCTGATGATGATGGCCAGCTTCTTCTGCTGCGGGGTCATGGCCTTGGCTGCAGCCGGGGCGGCGGGAGCAGCCACCGGAACGGGGGCGACAGGTGCAGCTGCAGGAGCGGCAGGAGCGCCGGCGGTAACTTGGACAGTCGGGGTACCACCTTGGGCCTGAAAGGCCGCGGCATCGGTGCCGGCAGCGGGAACCCCCTGAACCGGAGCACCGGGAACGGGAACGCCCTGAACGGGAACGCCCTGAACCGGGATGCCAGCTGCGGGCGCGGTCGGCGCTCCGGTGCCGGTGCCAGGCTGTCCGCCGAAGGACGGCTGCGGGCCGGTGTAGCCGGCGGCCGCGGCGACCTGTGACGGGAAGCGACCGAAGTACGCTCCGCATGCCGCCGCATACGCGGTGACCTCGGCGGGCGTCGGGCGGACCGTGCCGCCGACGAACAGCTTCCATGCGCCGCCCATCGACAGCACCATGGCCGGGCCGAATGTCAGCGCCACCACCTCGATCAGGAACGACCATACGGCCGCGACGAGGAAGTACCATGCCGCGATGTTCAGCGACGCGTCATAGGTATCGGACTGCATGGTGTAACCCAGCGTCGCGGACGTGAACAGGAACGTGACGATCAGCCAGATCACCAGCGTGGCGACCGGAGACTTCCACGAGTGCTGCCATCCCGCATATGCCGGATCATAGATGTTGCGTGCCGCGGCGCGCAACGCAATGTAGAACGTGGTGATAAGGAACGCCACGAATACCAGCCACAGCTGCCACGGTGCGCTGATGGAGCCGACGTACTGGTTCGAGATGCCGAACAGCGACAGGTTAGCGATATTACCGCTGGCCGTGATGCCGACCGCGCCGAACGAGCCGAGCGCGAACGTCAGGAACGAAAGGTACGGCAGCAGAATCGGGAACAGCATGAACATCTGGCCGTTGTGCAGGTTGCTGGACAGCATGATCAGGCAAATGAAGCCGATCACCGTGAACACGACCGCGTAGATGAACGCCGCATCAAGCAGCGTGCGCACGAAGCCGCGCGTGCGGTGAGCCCACTTCCAGGCCGCGGTGAACACGTTGTTGGAATCCGAGGCGTACTGGGCGAGCAGATAGCCGAAGAACGCGCCGATCGCGGCGAGCAGCAGCGTCATGAAATACGTACGGGCGGAGACGCCGGTCAGGATGGCCTTGGCCTGAATGCCGCCCATGCCGCCCATGCTGCCGGCTCCCAGCGTCAGCGGGAAGATCGCGGCGAGAATCAGATAGACGAATCCCATCACGACGCCGACGATGACGCTGCTGATGATGCCGGTCCACTTGAACCGGATGGCGAACTTACGCGCGAACCAGTATGCGCCGAACGCGGTGCCGAGAACCAGCGCCACGCCGGAAAGACCGACAGGCATCCATAGATGGCCGGACACGCCGAAGGACGACATGGAGAGGTTGCCTCCGGTGATGTTGGGCGACAGTTGACCGGATACGCCCAGAACCATCACCAGAATCAGGAACTGGAAGAAGTTCGGCGTCACCGTGCCGGAACCGCTGGCGTCACTCATCATGCCGGACAGGCCGGGGACCATGCTCAGCTTGGACGCCCATGATGAGCCGGCCGACAAGAAGAAGATGGAACCGATCAGGGCCAGCGCCATCGCGCCGATCAAGCCGAAGGCAAGGCTGATTGCGGCGGTCTGTAGCGAACGCGCGGAGAACAGCTCCTTGAACATCGGGTTGGGGACGAACTGCTGCGGAGCGCCGGGCTGAACCGGGGCGCCGGGTGCGCCGGGGGTAACGGGGACAGGTGCGCCGGGGACGGGAGCACCAGGCGCGGGCGCAGCAAAAGTGCCGGGAGCAGGTGCTGCAGCCGCAACAGGTGCGGCGGCGGGAACTTCTCCGGCCGGAGCGGCGACTGGCACTTCTGCCGCCGGGACGGGAGCTGCAGGAGCTTCTTGTGCGGGGACTGGTTCGGGAACCGCCGGGAAGGCCGGCTCGGCTGCGGGCTGTTCCGCGCCGGGGAATGCGGGTGCCGGCTCGGGCTGCGGTGCCGCGGCCTGTGGGGCCGGTACGGGTTCAGGGAATGCGGCGACGGGAGCGGGTGCTTCCGGCTGGGGCGCGGCTGCGGTGCCGTGTGGAGCGGTGCCGAGCACGGTCGAATCTTCGACGTTGTCGTTGCTGTTTGCTGCGGCGACCGCGAGCGTCTGCCCGCATTGCGTGCAGAATCGTGCGGCGCTGGACAGCGTGGCGCCGCAGTGAGGACATATCATGACAAGCCCCTTTCTTGGTTTGCTCTTCCCTCCTTATTGTATAGTCGCCACGTCATCTTCAGCAGCTTATTCGCGGTATTTGGGCGGGGCATATAAGGTATGTTTTCGCCCCCATCGGGCAGGTAATCCGATATCCGATAGGGGCGAAAACATGCCAGTGCATTCTCTGTGCCTGTGGCGTCATCTGTCCATGAATACGTTGCCGTTGGCGGCGAGGCATGCCAGCACTTCCGGTTTCTTCATGTCATACGTCGTGTTGACGGTCTCTCCGGGAGCGGCGTGACCCATTGCGTTCGCCTCCTTCTCGTATTGTTTGATGGTGTAGGATTTCGGCACCAGCCCGGCGCGCTTAAGGCAATCGACTGCCCCCTCCTCATGAGACGCATACAGATTGGGATTGCCGACTTGTGCCATATACAACGCGTCCACCGAATCCACGGTGGCGATTCCACACGCGTTCAAGTCCTTGGCCTTTTTTTTGGATGTAGTCAAGGTCATCGGCTTTATCTGAAGGAAGTACGTCTCCCTGCGGCTGCTGGATGCCGTTGGAGTAAGTTTTCAGTGTCGGCCTCGGATAGCCCTTGTCTTGGACGCACGTGATGTATCGGCTCCATGCGGCCTTGTAATCGGACAGACTTATTTTGCCGCTTGTCGCGGCCTTGCGCAGTGTCGCTTTCTGCGCGGGGTCCATTCCGGAGTCCTGGCCGAGCAGCTGCGTCGCATAAGCCTGCAAAGATGAGGCGAGACGGTTCCCGCCCGAGCCGGAATCCGTTGCTTGGCTCGTGTTCCGTGCCGTGCCGCATCCGCACAGTATCGCAATGGAAAGCGTAATGACGGCGATGACGGCGATGGCCATCGTCACCGTACGACGGGATGCCGGAATATGCTCCATTCCTACTCCTCTTACTCCGATATGCATTATCTCAACGTATGAGAATGTCTTTTTACCAACGGGTGACACTCTTCCCCGTGACAGCACTATTGTTTGCCATGCGTATCCACAAATGCGGTCCTGGTTTCGGCGAACTCATGGTCGCATCTTTGTATTGATAGATCACAAAACCATGCAAGTTCCCGGTGTAGTACGCATTTCTATACGGCCAAGTGCCGGGCACAGCTCCACTTCCGGCGAATTGCATATCCCCAAGTGCGCTACCGCTTGTCCAGCATCCAGCGTTCTTGTTGGTGCATCCCCTTGTTACGGTGATGGCGTTGACATTCATGGATGAAGGAGGAATCACGTTTAGAAGTTTGCCGGTCGATGGTTCTATGACTGCTACAGAGCCGGGCTTGGCCATGATGATTTTGCTGCCGTCTGCATCAGTGACGACTTCATATGTGGAGTCAAAGCCAGAAGCCTGCTTGGGTGACATCGATACGAACGATGCGGCGAGAGTCAGCAAAACAGCCAACAATGTTATCTGGAACCTTTTGGTTGCCGACATGATAATCTCCTCTTCGAAATTTCGTCGGTCTTCAAATTTTATATCTAAAAAGACATCTCGGTCAAATGGTTGCGGACGTCATTTGGGGTCCGTATCGCAGTATATTTGCAGGGGAATGCTGTCATGCAGTGTAACGTTGAGCGCAGGATAGTCATGAGGAGAGATTATGCGGTGTTCCCGTTGTGGTGCGAATGTCGTTGAGGGCGATAGATTCTGCGAAAACTGCGGGGCGCCCGTAGCCGTGCAGGCGGGTCCCGTGTGCCCGGTGTGCGGTCAGCAGCCGGAACCCGGCATGCGGTTCTGCCAGCAGTGCGGTGCCGAGCTGTCCGCCAGCCCGCAGCCCGCACAGCCGGTGCCGACCGCCCAGCCGGTGCCTCCTGCACAGCCTTATCAGGCTGTCCAGCAGTACGCGGGACAATATGGTGCCGCCCAGCCCGGTGCCGTCTTCCCGCCGCAGGCCGTGCAGCCGCCAGCCCAACCGTCACGGCCTGGAGAGTCCGCCGGCAAGGGCAAGAAGAAGACCGCGCTGATCGTCGGCATCATCATCGCCGTACTCGTCGTGGCGCTTGCCGCCGGATTCGGCGTCTGGTGGTTCATGCTGCGTGATTCCGGCACCCAATCGGCTCAGACGCAGTCGACATCCCAGCAGAGCGGCAAGACCAAGTCCGGCGACAGCAAGGCCGCGAAAGACGACAAGCCCTGCACCGCTGCGCCCGATGCCGAGCTGAGTTCCGTCGACCACAGCGACGCCAATCTCGTCGCGCAGCTGCAGCTCACCTCCAACTGCGCGTCGACGAAGGACGGCGACACGGCGGAGTTCAAGGAATCCGACGTCAAGGTCAGCATCAAGGACGATGAAGGCAATGTCATCGCCTCGGCCGTCTTCGACTTCTCCAAGCAGCCGGTCAAGTTCAATGGCGAGACGGCCAACGTCGCGCTCGAATTCACCACGAGGCAGTACTGGCGCCCGTACGACCAGATCGAGACCGGCAGCGCCGAGGTCATCCTGCAGACCGGTCAGAGCGGCACCGGCGAGGCGGGCAGTGCGGACGGCGACGCGTTGGCAGGCTCCGACATCGACAGCGAGGACGCCGAGCGGTACGCGCAGCTTGCGTTGAGCTGGCAGCTCAAGCATGACGAATCCGCCGCATCCCGCTTCTACACCACCTACACCACGCAGCTGTCCAGCCAAAAAAAACGACATGAAGGCCGACGGCAAGACCTGGCATTACGTGGACATCTACGAGCAGTTCCTGCAGCAGCGCATCAAGCACAAGAACGCGATCCTGATCTGGTCCGGCGATTACCCGACGTACACGAAGGCCGACGCTTCGACCGCGTATTACGTGATCCTGTCGGGTGATACGGTCGACTCGGTGAAGGCCGGCGACGCATGGTGCAAGTCGAACGGCTATGGTGCCGCGGATTGCGCGGTCGTGGATTTGCAGTAGGACGGATTACTCTCTCCAGTCGCTTCGCGACAGCCCCCGCAAGCTGTCGCGGGCATGGCGTAGCTTAGAGAAGTTGCTGTTTTCAGCAGCGCGTATACACACTCCTGCCATGGATAGTCCATGGCCGACTAGTCCGAAGGAGGTGGGTGATGTCTGCGCACAAGTACGAACTGATGTTCATCGCCGATCCTGAGCTGGATGAGCGCGGTCTGAAGAAGTTGACCGAGCAGTATCTGGAGCTCGTCACCAAGGAAGGTGGTTCCGTTGAGAACACCGATATTTGGGGACGTCGCAAGCTCGCTTACGAGATTGACGGCAAGACCGAAGGCAACTACGTGGTGGTCAACTACACGACCACTCCCGAGGTCAGCGCCGAGCTCGATCGTGTGCTCAACCTGAACGAATCCGTCGTCCGCACGAAGATTCTTCGTAAAGACGCCAAGTAAGCCGTATGAGTTTCTGATTGTTCGCGACTCGCTGAACCAAAGGTAAGAAGGTAAGTCATGGCAGGCGAAACCATCATCACCGTGGTGGGCAACCTCACGGCAGATCCCGAACTGAGGACCACGGGAAACGGCGCTTCCGTCGCCAGTTTCACCATCGCCTCTACCGCGCGTACCTACAATCGCAACACCGGGCAGTTCGAGGACGGCAATGCGCTGTTCATGCGCTGCTCCGCCTGGCGCGATCTCGCCGAGCATTGCGCCAGCACGCTGTCCAAAGGCATGCGTGTCATCGCGCAGGGGCGTCTCCAGCAGCGCTCGTATCAGGCGCAGGACGGCTCGAACCGCACCGTCATCGAGATGACGATTGATGAGATCGGCCCGTCGCTGCGTTACGCGACCGCGCAGGTCACGCGCACGTCCAGCGGCAACGGCCAAGGCGGATTCGCCGGCCGTGGCAATGGCGGCAATGGTGGATTCAACGCCGGTCAGGGCAATGGCGGCGGTTTCGGCGGCAACGCCGGCGGCTACCAGGGTGGCCGTGGCAATGGCGGCTTCAGCGGTGGCTATCAGGGTGGCGGCAATGGCGGCTACCAGGGTGGCGCGTCCGCTGCGGGCAACGCCGGCCAGAGCGCCGCGCCCGCGACCGATCCGTGGGGCACGTCCGGCGATGCCGGCTCGTCCTTCGGTTCGTTCGGTGGCTCGTCCGATTTCGGTGGCGATTCGCAGGAACCCGAGTTCTGATGCCCGTCCGCGGCCATATGAAGCCGCGCGACGCACGTAACAATCCAGAAGCAAGCATTCAATCGTAATTTTCAAGGAGAACATCATGTCACGTAAGAGGCCGCAACCGCCGGTCAAGCCGTTCAAGAAGAAGCCGAACCCGCTGAAGGCCGCCAAGGTCACCGAGATCGATTACAAGGACGTTGCGCTGCTGCGTAAGT
>ENA-OQCW01001103-OQCW01001103.1-human-gut-metagenome-genome-assembly--contig:-NODE-1103-length-11775-cov-3.363324_pt1 | contig 11775 bp, 13 predicted proteins | sample MGYA00242767_ERZ504593 | MGnify/ENA primary metagenome ERZ504593 (study PRJEB26092, sample SAMD00036307) | human gut metagenome | host: Homo sapiens | study: EMG produced TPA metagenomics assembly of... | reverse complement strand
ATAACAAAAAAATAATCCTTACCTACCAGTACAAAAATCAGAAATATCCTGCCGGATGGTGTAAAAATTCAGGTAAAGGACTCTGATTTATCTTTGTCCTGGTCACACGCCTGAAATTTTTGACTGCCCACAATATCAGCAGCTTATCCGCCAAAGTATGGATTGGACGCTTGGCAACTGAAATAGGTTAAAATAGATCAAGTATTTTTTGGCATTTTGCACAAAAACAGTTTTTTAAATATTTCGTCACTTGTAAAGAATAACATTCCATGATATGATAGTTCAAGGTTCTTAACCAATATTACTATTTTATATTAGGGGTGTATTATGCAACAAAAAAAGAATAGCTTCAGCGGCTCGATTGGTTTTGTCCTTGCAGCCGCCGGAAGCGCAGTCGGTGTCGGAAATATTTGGCGCTTTCCTTATCTTTGTGCCAAGGATGGTGGAGGATTATTTTTAATCATTTATCTAGTTTTAGTTCTCACATTCGGTTTCGTCCTTCTGACAACTGATATCGCTATCGGACGAAAAATCAAAGAAAAATGCACTGAATGCCTATGCCGCAATAAGCAGTAAATGGAAATTTCTTGGATATCTTACTTTCCTTGTTCCTGCACTGATCATGACCTACTACTCTGTAATTGGAGGCTGGATCGTCAAATATTTAACTGCTTATGTAGTTTCTGGAACCGAGGCTCCTGCACAGGATGGCTATTTTACTTCCTTTATCACATCAAATGCAGCGCCTATTGTATTTATGTTTATTTTTCTTGCGTTGACTGCATGGGTTGTTTATCTTGGTGTTGAAAAAGGAATTGAAAAGTATTCTCGTATTTTAATGCCAATTCTGCTTATTTTGATTATCGGTATTGCAATCTTTTCCTTAACGCTTTCTTATGAGACTGAAGATGGCACAGTCCGTACTGGTCTTCATGGTTTAGCAGTCTACCTGATTCCAAATGTTGAAGGTCTTACTGTTAAGCGTTTTCTGGAGATTTTGCTTGATGCGATGAGTCAGCTTTTCTTCTCCTTAAGTGTTTCTATGGGTATCATGATCACCTATGGCTCTTATGTAAAGGATGATGTAAATTTAAGCAAGTCCATCAACCAAATTGAGATCTTTGATACTGGCGTTGCCTTTTTATCTGGTCTTATGATCATACCTGCTGTGTTTGTCTTCCTTGGAACTGACGGTATGACCTCTGGTCCTAGTCTGACATTCCTTTCACTGCCAAAGGTATTTGCTTCAATGGGAGCTGCCGGTCGTTTTGTTGGAATTGCATTCTTCTTGATGCTTGGCTTTGCCGCACTTACTTCATGTGTCTCTGTTATGGAAACACTAGTTGCAAACTGTATGGAGCTGTTTCACAAATCAAGGAAGAAAATGTGCGTCATCATAGGCACCTATTCTCTCGTCACCGCAGTTATTATCTGCCTTGGCTACAACGTGTTCTATTTTGATTTGAAGCTTCCAAATGGTTCTGTTGGACAGCTGCTTGATTTGGCCGACTATATCAGCAATAGCTTTTTAATGCCGTTCATCTCGCTGCTTACCAGCATTTTGATTGGTTGGGTTATTGGACCAAAGTGGATTACAGATGAAGTCACAAAAAATGGTGAGTCATTTAAACGCGAAAAACTCTATGGAATTTTAATGCGCTATGTCGTTCCTGTGTAATGTTAGTTCTGTTTTTCATGTCTACTGGACTGTGGGATATCATTTTTTAATAAAGCAAACTTCTTTGTAATCGAGTAGGAGGGGATTTGTTAAATCCCCGACCTCTCACACCACCGTGCGTACCGTTCGGTACACGGCGGTTCAATCAACTTAACTAGTAACACACCTTTTGGTGTAGTAATCTAACATTGAGACTAATCCAAATTCGGTTAGTCTCTTTGTTGTTATAGCCTTTTGTACCCATCCGTTATGGGCTAGTCTGGCATATTTATTTCCACAGTATGCGATTTTAAATGCCGCCCATCTTGGTACATCGAGCTTCATAAGGTTCTTTGCTCTGTTTTGTGGTGTTTTCCAATGTTTCCATATGCACATACGAAGTCTATATCTGATGTTTCCATCAAGCTCTCTGCACAGAGTCTTCATACTTCCTATCTTGAAATAGTTAATCCACCCTATGATAAGTTGATTGAGTTTCACAACCTTATAGCTGTTACTAACTCCCCAACTCCGGCATGTGAGTTCTCTCATTTTCTTTTTGAACTTCATTACTGATTTTGCATGTGGTTTTGCCTTATACTGGTGTGCTTTTGAATCAAAGTAAAACCCAAATCCAAGGTATTTAAGTCCTTTCGGTTTATCTACTTTGCTCTTGGTCACGTTGACCTTGAGTCCTAGTTTCTCTTCTATGAATCGTGAAATGCTTCTCATGACTCTGTTGGCTGACATTTCGCTCCCAACCATAATAATACAGTCGTCTGCGTATCGTACAAAGTTAAGTCCTCGCTTTTCCATTTCCTTATCCAGTTCATTCAGCATGATGTTCGCCAGTAATGGCGAAAGATTTCCTCCTTGCGGTGTTCCTACTATAGAGTCCTCATATTCATCATCAATCATAATCCCACTGACAAGATACTTTCTTACAATAGAGATGACATCTCCATCTTTGATCGTTCTTCCGATAATGGTCATCAGCTTGTCATGATTTACTGTGTCAAAGAACTTTTCCAAGTCAATGTCTACAATCCAATCATTTCCATCATTCATCATGTCTAATGCTGTAATGACTGCTTGCTGTGCGCATCTGTTCGGTCTGAATCCATAACTATGTTCATGGAATTGTTCCTCATAGATTGGCGTTAGTACCTGTGCTATGGCTTGCTGTACAAATCTGTCTGTTACCGTTGGTACTCCTAGGTTTCTGACACCTCCTTCTGGCTTTGGTATCTCCACTCTTCGTACTGGCTGCGGTTTATACTTTCTTGTCCTCAGCTGTTCCTTAATGGTTTCGCCGTTCTTTTCAAGGTGTTTTCCCAGCTCTGTGTACTTCATTCCGTCCACTCCTTCTGCACCTTTATTTCGCACGACTTGCAGATATGCTCTTTTGAGATTTTCATCAGATAATATCTGCTCCATTAGACTACTTGTTTCCATGCGTTCTTTCCTTTCCGTCTCGCTTGATTTGACCACCTTTGACCCGGTTGGTTACGGCAGATGTTGTCTTTTCTGCAATACGAGTTCTACTCAAACTTATTGATTGTTCACCCCTTCGCTCCATCTCTATTACAGAGATTTCCTCACTACTATGGGTTCGGCTGACTTCTCACAGTTCGTTGTTACTAGGCTAATGGAACCCCTGTGAGACCTCCACGCTTAAGGTGCACGCTCTTTCCTCTCATCTATCCGCCACATTTACTCGTACTTCCAGCAACCTTTTGGACTTCATCTTTATTAGCAGACTTATCCGTATTTCCGAGCCTTATATGTGATTTCTGTCCGTCGGACCAAGAGTTTGCCTACAGCTTCCTTCAGATTTCACCTCACGATGAACACCCTTGCTGTTCAGCTATACACTTCCTCGTTGCCTAGGTGTGTTCGGGACTTACACCCGTTAGAGCGCGCCCATGGCGCGCGAACTAAAAAACGACTGACCGGTTTTCCGGCCAATCTTTTTGATTTATTATTTTCTAAGCAAATAAAATACACTTCTGAAGAATCCCATGATCACGGCGCTGTATCCAGTGATTAAGAACGTCATAAATCTCCATTTTTCATTGAAGGAACCACCAATTACACCTCCTGCCACACATACGATAAATGCAATCGCTGTCCACAACAAAATATTGATTCCTACAAATATTACCTGCTTCATTGATTTTTCTATATCTGAATGATTAATTGCGTACCACATTGATGTCATTTTCATAATATCTTACCTCTCTTTCTGACACCAATATACTCCATTCAAACATAGCCTTCTATCTTTGTACGGTAAATCAAATGTAAATTTTATGAAAAATCTGTTGCCTTATTAATCGCAGTATTAGAGTTGCCATCTGCATCTGAAGCATTTGCACTTTCTTCTGGCTCTTTATTCTCATGCTCCTCAAGAGTTTCCTCTGCGTCAATCTCTGCAATAATATCAGCTGGTCTTTCTTCATCTGCCTCTTCTTCTGAAAAATTAACAAATGAAAGATGATCAAGTGTCTCCTCTGCAATGCTGACACAATTATCTACAATTCTGTCTAAGCTGTATATAATTGCAGAATAATCTTCTGTCATAGAAGCATCGCAAAGTCCCTCGTTGACACGCGCAATGTGAGCACGCTTTAACTGCTTCTGTGCCTTTCTCATCTTATTCTTTTTCTTTACAACGGTGCGTGCGCGATCTAAATCGCCATCCTTAACTGAACGAATGGCACGATCAAACAGCTTTCTTGAGATCTCAATACAATCCTGTAGCTCTCCTGTTGCCATCTCTGAGAATGATTTTCCACCCTGTGTAATTTTTTCATGAACACCTGCAATTTCCTCACAGCGGTCTGCAATACGTCCAATATTATTTGAGACATACAAAAGACCTGCCGCCTGGCCTGACTGCTGCTGTGTTAAATTTCCGCTTGAAAGCATCTTCGTTACATATGCAGCAAGATCCTCTTCCATTCGAGCTGCCTGTCTGCGATATGTTTTGTACTGCTCTGTGGCTGCATCACTCTGTGTTTTGTCAGAAGAAAAGCTTTCCTTAAGTGCAGTCAAAAGCTTGCTGCCAACCTCTGCCATATGCTCTAACTCTTCTGATACAAGATAAAGTGCAGCTGCCGGCTGTGCAATCACTCCATTCTCCAGAACGCTTACAGGACCATCGTCTCTTTGCTTCTCTGTTCCTCTTATAATTGTAGTAACAATCTTTACCATAAGTGGGATAAGTGGGAGCCATATAGAGTACAACTATGTTAAATGTGGTGTGTGCATTAGCAATCTGTCTTGAGATAACATCAATCTCATTTCCCTTTGGTGAAATAAATTGAACGAAACGTGCAAAAAATGGAAGCACACACAAGAATACAACACTTCCTGTAATATTAAAAATACTATGCGCAATAGCAGTACGCTTTGCATTTTTAGACTGTCCAATTGATGCTAAAAGTGCAGTGATTGTTGTTCCGATATTGTCACCAAGAAGAATCGGAATCGCACCTGCTAATCCCATTACGCTCGTCACACCATCCGGTCCTGGCTGAGCTGCAAAATTCTGCAGCACGGCAATTGTTGCAGAACTACTCTGTACAACAAGTGTCATAATTGTTCCCAGTGCCACACCAAGAATCGGAATCTCCTTCACCTTTGCCATCAGATCTACAAAAATTGCACTTGTAGCAAGCGGCTTCATTACACTTCCCATTATCTCGATACCTTCAAACAAGATACCAAATGAGAAAATAACAAGTCCAATATTTTTAACTGCTCTTTCTTACAGACAAAGTTCATCATGAAGCCGATGAAGATAAGTGGATAAATATAGTCGCTGATCTTAAATGCCATCAACTGTGCTGTCATTGTCGTACCAATATTGGCACCAAAGATAACAGAGATTGCCTGCGGCAGACTCATAAGTCCTGCACTTACAAATCCTATTACCATAACAGTTGTTGCTGAGCTGCTCTGCAAAACAGCTGTAACAAGTGCGCCTGCTAATGCACCCATGATCGGATTCTTCGTCAAAAAGCTTAAGATTTTTTTCATCTTATCTCCAGCTGTCTTTTGAAGCGCATCGCTCATACCGTTCATTCCATACAAAAACAGTGCGAGACCACCAAGCAGACCAAACACGATTTTTACATTCTCATTCATGATTTCCTCCCCCGGTTTCCCGGATGTACATTTTTGTGCAAAACCTATTTATAAGATTTTGTCAGGAAACTGCTGTATTTGATATCACCATTGATATCAAAAATAGGAAGACCTGCAGATTCGCCTGCTACAGCCTTCCTATTAAATGTACCCTGATATCAGAAATCATGCTATCAGCTCTATGTGAGTTCTATGTAAATTTTATGTAAAATCAAGCTTATTTTCTCTTCACGCGAAGGAAAACTGTTTTATCCACTGGTGTAAGGGCATTGCAGAAAATGGTATAGCCGCCTGCATTTGTCTCTTCACCTGAATAATGACCCTGAAACTCGTGCTCTCCAAAGCATGGACCAAATGACAAAATCTTCTCTCCTAATGCCAGTTCTACATCACCACTTCGAACAATCATACCCTGTCCTGCTTCTGTCTTTAACCAGAATGCATCGTTTCGTACAACGGTTCCTGCCGGGATGCAAAGCTGCAGACGAAGCGGAAGCTTCTCTAGCCCTTCTGTGTGAAGTGTAATCTCTAGACCGTCCTCATGCTCATGAATTGTTACCTTTGTTGTCAGTGTGCGTGGAATCTTTAAGGATCTCTTTTTCTGATCCATCTGCCACCAGTCACTTGTATTAGGCTTTTCTTCCCAAGGCTCATAATACCAGACATTAGCGCTTGCTGTCAGTTCACATCCATCCTCAGTCTGTATTAACTGCTGCGCAACAAAGTTTCGCACCTCGCAGAAGCTCTCGCCTATCTTAAAGCAAACATCCATTCCATTGACATTCACATACAAAAAGGCTGTTTTTCCTTTCAATGCTGTATATGCATAGTTTTCCCTTGCCACACGAAGCACACCTGAATCTGAGAAAAGCTTTCTATATTTCTTTATAAAGCCGCTTCCCTCTAATGTACACTCTGCCATCTGCTCATACAGCATCAAAAGATACAGGCAATCCGGTGCATCATCTCCTCTTGCGATACAGCTTCTGATAATCTGATGAGCTGCCCTTAAAAATTCATCGCGATGCTCACCTGTGACATTTCCTCTTGTTGCCATATACAGATACTGATGAAAATAAAGATCAGGCCATACCTTTTTGCCGCGGTCCTGTCTTGTGGAATTTTGCGTAAAGATAGTTCCATCAGGTTCAAAATACAACTCCATCATATGAAGATTTTTCTCTGGATATGACAAATATTCCTTGTTCTTTGTCATCTCATAAAGATTGATCATTGCATCGTTGACAACGCAGTTATAGCCTCCTGTAGAGCGCTCTGCATACTCTCCGTCTGCATTTCCATCAATTCCTTCATTAAAATACTTTTCCGTGCGTGCTTTGCAGCTCTTAGCAAATGATTCATCTGGGGCAAAAACATCTGCAGCCTGCATAAGTGCTGCGCAAATTGCCCAGCGATGATTTGGTGTGTGGAAACCGCCGTCACGAATGGCTGCTGCTGCCTTTTTTCATAATAGCAAGATATTTTTCCTGAAGTGAGGATGTATCCACATCATACTCAAATTTTTTCATAAGGCGATATGTCTTATCCATCGGATGATAGCAAAATGCTGTGTCTGGTGCGGAATGGAAATTGCACACTGTATAGTCAAAGCTTCCGTCCTCATTTTGGTTTCGCGCAACAAAATCTATTGCCTGCTCCATTGCTGTTCTAAGTGTCTCATCCTTATAAAAACGACTCTGCGGATATAAATACACAGACATTGCCGCGCGCAGAGCAAACACGGTAGGCTTTACATCTACTACTAAGCCTTCCATACCGCCGTCTGCAAGAGTACCCTCATCATGTACCTGTACCTTTAGAAAATGCTCGGTGATCTTTTCCGCCGAAACAAGAATATGTGCCATATAGCGTTTCATTTTACTGTTCTCCTTTGCTGTTTATTTACTGCTTTTCTGGACTTAGTATATCACAAAAAAACCAGTGGGGACAGGTAAAATGGCTTTTTATCTGTCCCTACTGGTTTTAGATCACACACAAATATACAAAATACGCTGCATAACCAAGCAACATCAAAATTCCGCAAAGGCTTTCTAAGCTCTTTCTTTTTAATTGTTCCACCCCAAAAGCAATATTCCACTGAGGACTGCAATGATTGTATCAATGATAAATTTACGTTCAAATGGAACGGAGCAAATGAGTGCTGCTGTACCTATTACAAATAAAATATTGAAAATATTGCTTCCTACTATATTTCCTATGGCGATTCCGGCGTTTCCTTTTCTTGCTGCCGTAACTGACGTTACAAGCTCTGGAAGTGATGTTCCAAATGCTACAATAGTAAGACCAATAAATCGTTCACTCATTCCAAAAAATCTTGCTATTTCTGTTGCACCGCTAACGGCAAAATCGCTTCCCATTACTACCATAACTCCGCCAAGCACCATGAAAAGAAGACATTTCCATACTGGTATATCTTTTACATTCTCTTCTTCCTGCTCCGTACCCTTTTTTGACATAATATAAAGGTATCCGAGATAGAGCAAAATAAAATCCAGAAAATAACGCCCTCCATAAATGTTATCTTGGAACCTGTAATTCCAAATATCATGAGTATCACGGTAATTATAAGCATGAACGGTATTTCATAATAGAACGTTGATTTTTGAATTGAAACATTCGTAATGACTGCTGTAATTCCAAGAATTATCAATATATTTAAGATATTACTTCCAACAATATTTCCGATTGTTATTCCTGCATTATTGTCTAATGCTGCCGTAATGCTTACAGCTGCTTCTGGCAAACTCGTTCCCATGGCAACTATTGTAAGTCCTATTACAAGCTGCGGGATTCCAAGCTTTTTTGCAATACTTGCTGCTCCCTCCACAAACCAGTCCGCTCCCTTTACCAGCAGAAAAAATCCCACCAGCAAAATCAACACTTGTACCATCATACTACCTACCTCTTTCTTATTTTATTTGCAGCAGGTATAAAAAAAGAGACTCCTACTGCATTGCAGTAAAAGTCTCGCTGTTTCATCACTTTCCGAGTTATTTTTTAATAACTGTACTGACGAAGAAGTGCACCTATTTTGGTCAGCTACTCCCTTTTATTGGGTTCATTCTACCAAAGTCATTTTCAAAAGTCAACTACATATTTTTTAATGGTCAATTACTTTTTTGACATACTCACGCAGATTTGATGGAATAGTTGTATTGGCAAAGCTTACATGGATGCCATCTTCCTCTTCTGTCAACGTAAGCGTATCCTCCTCAAGAAATTCAATCTTATAATTCTCCTCTTACTTATCCCAACATACCTGCTCCGCAATTTTACGAATTTTTCCAAGAAGCACAAAATCCTGCATGTCTGCTGACTCTGCAAGAAATTCATTACTGATCTTTCCTGCTTCCTCTCCAAAAATTTTCGCAAGCCATGTGCAGGCAAGCGCATAACGTCCATATAAAAAAATTTGCTACTAACAAAACAAAAAAAGAGGGCACGCGCCTTTTGGCGCATGCCCTATAAATCTATTATTTTTTTATCCTTCAATTGCGATATGCTTCTTCTCTTCTACTGCTGGCTTTGCTTCCTTCTTTGCAACAGTTACCGTCAGCATACCATGCTCAAAGTGAGCCTTGATATCATCTTCGGTTGTATCCTTGCCAACATAATAGCTTCTCTGACAGGAGCCTGCATAACGCTCTCTTCTTAAGTACTTGCCGCTCTTTTTATCTTTCTCGTCCTCGTCAAGACCCTTCTCGGCGCTGACTACCAGATAACCATCCTTAAGCTCAACCTGTACTTCATCTTTCTTGAAGCCCGGAAGATCAATCTCAACTTCATACTTATCATCAAATTCCTTGATATCGGTCTTCATCAGGTTTGCTGCATGATGTCCGTACAGCTTACGTTCTGCGTTTCTCTCTTCTCTATCATCTATAAATGGAAATTCAAAGAAATCATCAAAGAAATTATCACTAAAAATGCTCGGTACTAACATAATCAAAATCTCCTTTCAAATCACTCATCATTATTTTTCCAGTTTATTTTTCATCCGCAGCTTTGCTGTTTCCAAACTCCAGATTGGAAGTTCCTTGGAGAACCTGAAACATTCAACTTTTTTGTTCCTTTTGTTCTCTCTGTACCCCTCTCTTTTGTTCTAGCTGTACTATAGCACGTATTGTTAGCAATGTCAAGAGTTGAGTGCTAATTTCTTTTAATTTTATTGATTTTTTTACAATTTGCTGTTTCATTTTTTTTTCCATTCGTATTACAATAATAACAATAAGGCATAATATGACCCATAGGGGAGCTTTTATGCATCACCATTACAAGAAAGGGGTTTTTGGCATGGCAAAGAAAGGTGGGGTAAATTCGTGGCATTTGCAGCAGTAACCGGTGCTGTAGCTGCCGGCGTTTCCTACGTACTTCAGTATAAGACATACCACAGGGAGCTGGAAAAGGATTTCCGGGAATTCGAGGATGGCGGCGAGGACAGAACCGACGAGGACGGGACAGATCGCACCATTGATACACGCAGCCTGGACCGCAATTACATCTCTCTTTCCTCCAGCAAGGACGAATTCAAGGTGGCTGCCAAAGATATGGCCCAGGCAACGAAGAATGTCCTTAAGGATGCCGGAAGCCTGCTGTCGGACACGGCCCATGAGGCGGTTTCCGCTGCCGTGGACACGGCTCAGATTGCTCTGCAGACCGTGAAGACAAAGAAAGCGGATTTCATGGATGAGCACTCCAGGGATAAGGATGATGATTCTGATTTGTTTGAAGATGAGGGCTTTCTGGACGACGACTATGTGGACGAGGACGACCTCTATGATTACCGCCGCATGGACGGCAGCTCCTCCTATGATTCAGGAGATCTTACGGAAGATGATTACGACGACAGCAGCGAGGAGCCTGAGAAATCGGAAGCAGGCCGCTCTACCGCTATCATTGAGGAAGATACGCTGGAATAACACAGCGGTTTAAGACCATGTAAACGAACCAAAACAGTATAAAACAGAAAAACTCCGGGAGCATGACAGTTTATGTTCCCGGAGTTTTTTGGCACTTTATTCTGTATTTCATTTATCCGTTTACTCTTTTTTTTTCCTTTCTTTTTTAACTCTTTTTTGACTCCTTTATTCCTCCCAGGCCAGAAGGTTAATCCACACAGGCTGGTCAGCCAGCTTCTCATCCATGATGTAGGCATGGCTGTCATCCTCCTGGGACATAAGCTGATACTCCCCACGTTCCTCTATATAGATCCAACGGTCATCTAACTGCACCGTACCGTCCTTTACTTCCAGCTTCCAGGTGGATGTCTCTCCCTCCTGGTTCAGGGTGGTATAGGTTACCTCTCCCTCCAGCCTGTCACCGGAAAACCTTCCTGTCTTGCACACATCCCTGGCTTCCCCTTCCGGGCTGGTCTCATAATAGCAGTATCCTGTATGGCCCAGGCCCTCCATCTTCCCATCCTTCCACAATCCCTGGGAGTAATCATACCTGGGGGCATCCAGTTCAACCACCTGAAGGGCCGTACATTCCCCTTCCGGCCTGCCGCCCTTAAAGGTACCGTAATACAGGGTCTTAGGCATGGTAAGGACCAGCCCCTCACCCTCCATGGACTGGCTGAATGACCGGCCGTCATAAAGATACCGCGCCCCATCCATGACCTCATAAAACAGGGTCACAAGCTCCTCCTCACCACTGTCCATGACCTGGGCGGCAGTCTCCAAATCCTGCGTCTCTAATGCATTTATGATTTTGTCCAGAACCGCCTTCTGGGATTCTGTCACATCCGGAAGGATCTCTGCGTCTTCCCCTCCCGTCCGGGCCAGATCCTCCCCTGCGCCTTCTGCCGCCTGCGCAGCCCCTGCGGTACCTGGATAAGCCCCGGCCTTCCCCACGGGACCGCCATCTTCATCCGCCGGACCTGCCTGGTTATACATCCGGCCATAAGCGCTGCCCGCCGTTCCTGCCTGGTCATAGGCCCTGTCATG
>ENA-OQCW01001101-OQCW01001101.1-human-gut-metagenome-genome-assembly--contig:-NODE-1101-length-11807-cov-10.001113_pt1 | contig 11807 bp, 10 predicted proteins | sample MGYA00242767_ERZ504593 | MGnify/ENA primary metagenome ERZ504593 (study PRJEB26092, sample SAMD00036307) | human gut metagenome | host: Homo sapiens | study: EMG produced TPA metagenomics assembly of... | reverse complement strand
GTTCCTGTCTGATAGAACGCACAGGGAAAGTCCTGTGTACCATGGACGCGTATTTCCTTTAAAGTTGATGGTTGTTGATTCTGCATGAAGCTGCCTCCTGTTGTCATTGTTATTGTTATTATAAATCCGGCATCAAAAATCCGCAACTAAAAAGGACATCCGAAGATGCCTTTTTAATAGTAAGTATTTATACAATTTTGTGCCTGCTCAAAGAAACTGTCCTCTTCACATTGCCCAAGAACATATCCCTGAAACAGTTTTCCCATATCTGAGACAGCACCCATGGAATTTTCACATAACGGACGTGCATTCAATGTATATTCCCGGAGATATTTCCGTATCATATCTATTCCTTCCAGATCAATATCCTCATTTTCGATCACATCCACTCTGGCAGGATAACTTTTCATTATTTTTGCATATTCAGTACTGCCTTCATAACCGGCTGCATACTGAAGAAATCTGACAGCTGCATCTTTATTTTCTGAAGCATTGTTCAAAACATACTGCCAGGTTGCAATATTAGTGGCTTTTTTCTTATGAAGCACGGGAAGCGGTGCCATATGTATTTTATTTTTCCCATATACATCAGCATCAAGAAATGTACCCAGAGCACTCGTATACATAAAAACACATCCATATTTTCCCCTGATAAATTTCTCTTCCATCTGCTCATACTGATCTACAAACTGTGCAGGCGATGTATTTTTCTCATCCAGCATACTTTTCATATATCTGGCTGCATCTTTGGTTTTCGGATCAGTCCAGTCGAAATAATCGCCACCCCAGAAATTCACAAATTGCGAAAGACTGTTATAAACATATGTATTTTCCCATGCATCTCCATAAGCGTACTGATCCGGATTTTTCAAACTCTTCTGCAGAATATCAAAATCACCGGTATTCTTTATCTCATCGAGTCCTGCCTGTTTCAGCAACTCCTGATTTACCCAGAACATCATAATATCCATCTGAAAAGGGACAGAATATATATGTCCATTCTCTTCACAAATGCTTTCCAGATACTTCTGCGGAAAGCTGTCTCTTACTTCTTCTGTCATAACGTTTTTTTCCAGTGGTTCCAGATATCCCTTATGCTTAAACTCAGAAATCATCTCATCATTCACGGAAATCAAATCAATATTTTTGTCCCCCGAAGCCAGGATCGTGGATATTTTTGCCTGCCGATTATCCGCATTGGACGGACATTTTTCCACAGTGATTTCCATATCAAGTTTTTTTTCTGTTTCCTCGATAAAATCCTGAAATCTTTTATTATCTGCATCAATATGCATGATTGTCAGCTTTTGTTTGTCTTCGTGAAACGACGATGAGGGGAGCTTAGATAAGCTCCCCGTATCTCCACATCCTGTAATAAGCAAACATACTGCAGTTATGAAAATTACAACACTTTTTTTCAAGCATTTCACCTCTGTTTTTTATCTTGGCCATCTGTCCTCTTTTGACATCAATGGTGCAAACGGTGCATGTGGGTGTGTCTGATACCAGTAAGCCACGCTTGCCACATCATCCTGACGTTCAAATAATCCTCTGTAACCTACTCCAATCTGCTGAATGGTCACACGCAGATCCTCATCAAAACAAATCGGATCCTGAATATGCCAGCGATAGAAACCTCTCATCGGCGGACAGTCATCATTATGATAGAAATTATGGATCAGCTCATCATGAGCAGAATAGTATGGGTAGCCCAGATATGGTGTATTATAATTTTGTTCCACAGTCTTTCCGTCCACCTGCTTTGCAAAACTCCAGGAGCCTCCAAAATAATCTTCTGTTCCGGTTCCGCAGATTGTGGGATATTCATCATCACCGTCAATATAGAATTTCATTTCACCTTCGCCCCACCAGTAACGTTCCAGTGTGGTAAGTGCAATATAAGTTCCTACATAATGACCTTTTCCTTTTACTCCGTCAAGGATTGTATAATCTTTCTGCTTCTCTGTCAGTCGCTCTCGCCTCCACTGTGCATGGAAATAAGTAATATCATCCGGAAGCTCATCATACAGACAGTAATCTACCTGATAGAAAAATGCCGGAATTTTATTTGCATGCTGATTTTCCAGAGTAATTTTTGCTTTTTTCTTAAACGGCATCGGGAAGTAACAGTTAAATCCTCTGCTTGGCACCACTGCCATTGGGACAGAATTTACAATACACTCTCTTCCAAAACCACAGCAAAAGAAATCTCCGAGAGGACTTTCCACAGATGGTGTTTCCTCATCATCCCAGTACATACGGATGACCAGATCTCTCAATACAAAACAATCTGCATCTGTTGTCTTGTTATCCACTGTAATCCAAATATGATTGATTTCTCCCGGACCTTCCATCTCTGCAAGAGTTACAGTTGCACCCGGCTCAATATCTCTCAGGCAGGGACTTCCTTTTCTGGACGGTCCCAGATGGCTCGCTGCCATTCCGCCTTTACCTTTTTCTCCGTGTGGATTCTCTGCATTGATTGCACGGCTTCTTCCATGTTTTGACAGAGCAATTCCACCAAGTCCACCTTTAAATGACTGATACATAATGTTTTCCTCCAATATTCTTAGCATTCAGATAATCAGGCTTTTACTCCTCCTGCCATTATACCATCCATGATCTGCTTTTCAAAGACTGCAACAAAAATAATGATAGGCAGAAGTATGATCCATCCCATTGCACTTACCAGATCCCACGGAACTCCATACATGTTGTCACGCAGTGGAAGCTGTACAATGGCAACGGAAAGAACCTGAATACCATTTGAATAAAACAACGGTGTGAAGAAGTTATTCAGGCAGGTAATAAAGTTGATAATACATACAGTTGCGATTGCAGGTTTCATAAGAGGCAATACGATTGTAAAAAGTCTCTGTGAAAAAGTTGCACCGTCAATCGCTGCTGCCTCTTCCAGTGAAATAGGGATTTCCCCCACAAAGTTTCTCAGAATCAGAACCGTAAATGGGATAACAGTACTGATATAAAGCAAAATCAGTCCGGGATATGTATCATATAATTTTACTTTCTGCATGAACTCATATAATGGTCTTGCTGTAACAACCTCAGGAATTAACATAGTTGCAATAATAAATGCAAAAGCAATATTGATTCCTTTTGTAGTGAAACGTGAGAATCCGTATGCAGCCATTGCACAGAGTACAGTACTGATAACCAGTGTAAGACCTACGATCAATACTGTATTTCCCACTTTTGATAAAAGTCCTACGTTCTCGATCAGAAACTTATAGCTTTCCAGTGTCGGATGATCCGGCAGATAATCAATCGGTGTTTTGAATAATTCTCCGGAAGGTGTAATAGAGGAAATAAAAATCCAATATACCGGAAACAGGATAATAAATGAGACAATTGCAAACAGTACCCATCTTCCACCTGCCATTACACCATGATATATGTTATATTTTCTTGAATCTTTTTTCATGGTATTTCCTCCTTTAGTTATCAATCTTGTTCATAACACGTATATTCAGCCAGCTGAATACTGCCATTACAACAAACAGTAACATTGCCAGTGCAGATGCATAACCGACATTCAGATTTGTAAACGCCTCTGTCGTGATTCTGTATGCGATCAGTGCCGTATCTTCTCCAGGACCACCTGAAGTCATAGAATATACAATATCAAAGGTTGTCAGTCTCCATAAAGTAAATGGAATAGATAAAGTCAGTACATTTTTCAGTATCAACGGTAATGTAATTCTGAAGAAACACTGGATTCCATTTGCACCGTCTACTTTTGCGGCTTCATAGATATCACCCGAAATAAACTGCAGACCGGATAATACAAGAATCGCAAAGAACGGAAGATCTTTCCACAGATCCACGGCAATTACAGCAGCTCTTGCAGATCCTGTATTGATCAGCCAACTATTCTGGTATCCATGGACAAACAACCTGATAAAGTCATTGATCAGACCATAATCATTATTAAATGCCCATTTTGCAGCCATACCTACAACAACTGCCGGCATTGCCCAGGGAATCAGTACAATCGTACGAAGAAAACGACGTCCCTTAAATTTCATATTTAATATCAGAGCAAGACCTACACCTAATATTACATGGAATATCATTGATACTACTACAAAAATCACTGTAAAACGTATAGATGTAAGCACTTTGGGATCTGAAAAAATTTTCAGGTAATTCTGAATTCCACAGAATTCATTAATTCCGGACAGAATTTTAATATCAAAAAAACTATTTCTAACTGTCATTAAAATCGGATACAAAGTCGTAAATCCACGAATAATAACCACAGGTAACACCAACAGCCACGGAATCCATTTCATTGATTTTTTACTGATTGTCACAGGTACTCCCTCCTTCATATCTTTAAGCACAGGTATAAAGCAGATTTTTCTGCTTTATACCTTCATTTATTATGTCAGTTTTTATGTGTCAGTATTTCAAAAGACTTTAAACGAATACCGTTTTTACTGATATGTATCAACGACTTCCTGTGCTTTTTTACAGAACTCATCTACTGTGATCTCATCTTTCATGCAGGACTGGAAGATAGTTCCCATATCACTGATGAACTCCATTGTCTGTGCTACCAACGGACGTCCCTGTACGTTGCACTCTTCTGCATACTGGCTGTATATTTCTTTTGCAGGATCAGTATCCGGAACAACTTTTTCTGCAACATCCTTTCTTGCAGGATATCTGTCAAATGCTTTATAGGATGCTTCCATTCCACCTTCATCTGCCATATACTGCAGGAATTTAATGGCTGCATCTTTGTTTTTGGATGCACTGTTCAGCACATAGCTCCAGGAATCTGTAAAGATTGCTCGCTCTCCATTGCCGCTGAAATCAGGTACCATTGCCATGTGGATCTTGTCAGCTCCCAGCATATCTGCCTTTGCATAATCCGTACCTAAGCCCCACATAAACCAGCATCCGTATTTGCCATCATTGATTTTTGGATTCATCTGATCATATTTATCTGCGATCTGATCAACAGGTGTTTCTTTGTTGGCAACCAGATCATGAAGGAACTGAATTGCTTCTTTATTTTCTTCTTTTGTCCAGTCGAAGTAGTCACCGCCAAACATATTTACAAACTGTGCAATTTCATTAAATGCATATGTCTTTTCCCAGGAACCGCCGTATCCGAAACGTCCATCTTTTGAAACTGCTTCCATGTATTTCATGAAATCTTCTTTTGTATCAATGGATTCGATTCCCACCTCATCCATAATTTCCTGATTTACCCAAAATGCAAGATATCCTGTATATCCCGGAACTCCTACAATATTTCCATCCTTATCTGTGATCATATCCTGAATATAACCCTGCGCAAACTGATCAATGATATCATCTGTCATAACCGTGTCATTCAGACCTTCCAGCCATCCGGAATTCTTGAATGCAGCACTCATTTCATCGTTGATTTCGACAATGTCTACGGAAGAATCTCCTGTAGAAAGAATCGTTGTAATCTTCTGCTGACGTGTGTCTGTATCTGTCGGAGCTGCAATAACATTGATATTTAAACCCGTTGCCTCCTCTACATTTGCAAGCCAGTCATCAAAATCCGGGTCAGTAGTGTTAACGCTGTATAAAGTAAGATCATATTTCTCCTCTGCTGATACACTTACAACATTCCCCATCATTCCTGCCACCATTGTTGCAGCTAAAACTGCACTTAACACTTTTTTCCTCATATTCTCTCCTTTTCCGAACAGTTCTCTCGCATCAACTGTTCTGTGTTATTTGGTAATTAAAGAATAACAAAAACACTCTTTTTACTAAATACAATTTCTTTTGATTGATTTATATTATTTTTCGTTCTATTGTTTTTTTCATTCTGATTTTTTATAATACAGATAGCAGATGAACACTGTGTTGCATCTTTACAGAATTGCTGTATAATATGGCAATCTTCAAAAAGATACCTGATAAAATCAAACCTATTCATATAAGGAGTATTATGTGTAATGAAACTCAACTTGAAAAAAATAAATTATCATAAATGGATTCCTTCCAGATTTTCCTCATTTCAGGCAAAACTCCTGATTGCCTTTCTGGTTGCAACCCTGATTCCTCTGACACTTGTTGCACTGGTCAGTTACCATGTTTCCTATAATCTTGCCAGAGACCGAATCACAAACTCTGCATTGATGTCTGATGAACAGCTTATTTTTCAGCTTAACAGCCGTCTGAACCAGACCGAAAACGTTGCTGACACCATCCAGTATCAGATGTACGCTTTTGAACACTCTTCCCCAGATCAGGTTGGCACCATGCAGGCATTAACATCCATGAGAAGCAATATTTCATTATATAAATCTACATTTGATTTCTTTCATATATATGTTTTTTTAAAACCGGAACAAACCGGAGCTGATGAGGGTATATATTTCTTTTCCACAGATAAACTTTTCAATTATGGAATCAGCGAATCTGAATTACATTCCATAGGTTCTTCTTCCCTGTGGCTGTTAAAGAAAAATACCACCTTACCCAGAGTTATATCTGCTTCCAAAAGAAGCGCAAATACACTGCTGTGTTTTCGTGCTCTTCAGGACAAATCCAGCAATGTTCTCGAATATGCTTATTGTATTGCACTTGACTGCGATGAATTTTCCCGGTATCTTCAGACTTCTGCTTCTGATACCGCAATTTCCAGTTACATTCTGACACCACAGGGACAAATTGCAGCTCACAGTGATTCTTCCCGTAATCAGACCTGGATTTCAGATTCAATAAAACAGATGTTTCTGGAAAATACCAATTCCTTCTTTAAAGACAATGACATCTACTATAACTGCCGCACTCTGGATAACGGTTGGCTGCATATTACGGAAATCCCGGAAAACTATATCAAAAGCAATACACAGGTACTGATCAAAACACTGTTGATCACTGTAATTATTTCTCTGCCGCTGACTATTTTTATTGTAATCTTTTTTTCCAGGAAACTGACAAGCAGAATTGCCGCACTGTCCTATGCCATGGAATCCTTTCATCTCGGACATGATCCGGAGCACCTTTCCATCATCACACTCCCGCATCCGGCTGATGCTTCCAATTATGATGAAATAGACAATCTGGGGATTACTTTTGAAGATATGCAGCACACAATTGCCCAGAATCTGAAATCTATTGTCAGTCTCTCCATTAATGAAGAGCGCCTGAAATATCAGCTGTTACAGTCACAGATCAACCCACATTTCCTCTACAATATCCTTGGAACCATCCGAACCTGCCAGGCACTTGGCAAATTGGATATTGCAGATCAGATGCTGACAAATCTGACTGCCTTTTACCGACTGACACTGAGAAAATCAAAAGAACTGATACCGATCAAAGACGAGCTGGAAATTGCCCGCCTGTATCTGGAAATGGAGAAACTCTGCCATAAAGACAATCTTAACTGGGAAATCAATGCTGAAGACGGAATAGAAAATTTCACGATCTGCAAATTTACATTACAGCCATTCCTGGAGAATTCTATCCTGCACGGTCTTTCAGCCGATACACCTGAAGTTTTTATTTCCATTCAGGTACTCTACGGTGATGATACCGTAGTGATATCCATTGAAGACAATGGAGCCGGAATGTCTCCGGAGACACTGGAACAGCTCCGATATGCCATAGACAACAAAGTCATAAATTACGAAAAACATTTTGGAATTTCAAATGTAAGCGCCCGCATTTCCAATCCTTTGTACGGTAACGGCTCTGTGCGTATTGACAGCCATCCCGGAAACGGTACCTATGTCACAATTGAATTTCAACAAATGGAGGATACAGATGAGGAAAATAATGATTGTAGATGACAATTATCTGTCAGCAGAAGGAATTGAAAAGAACATAGACTGGGAAGTTCTGAACGCAGAAATCGTACATATCTGCTACAACGGAACCTCTGCGATAGACGCTATGAAAAAAGAACCTGTAGATTTGATCATCTCAGATATTGAAATGCCGGATCTGGACGGAATTTCAATGAGCAGGCAAGCACTGGATATTAATCCAATGGTAAAAATCATACTGATCAGTGCCTATGATAAATTTGAATATGCAAGACGCGCTCTGCTTCTTGGTGCATTGGATTATATTGAAAAACCTCTGGATTACGCATATCTGATCCAGAAAGTAAAAAATGCTTTTGCCCTGATGGAACGTGAGCAGAAAAATCTGCAGTTGCTTAAACAGAGCAGGCCTTTGCTTATCGAAAAATTTTTCCGTGATATCACTCACCGTTCCAGGCAGGAGGCTTCCTATCGTCTCAAACCTTATCTGAACTACCTGAACCTTAAACTGGATTATGATTTTTATAACGTAGTGATTCTTGAACTGGAAAATGCACAGTCTCTCAGGGATTCCTATGGCATTGAGAAATTTCAGATGGAACTGCTGAATCTTCGTGATCTGATTACAGAACAAACCTCAGAATTAAATTATATTTATCCCCTGCAGGATATTGATGGTTATCTGTGTGTGATCGGACAAAGCGGCTGCCAGTCCGGAAATTTTCGCCAGCTTACCTATAAAATCATTTCTGCACTTGTAGATAACTGCAATTCACAGGGACTGGTTCTGAATGCCGGAATCGGTGCCATTGTACAGGATCTGTGGGATCTGAACCGTTCTTATGAAAGTGCAGTTCATGCACTGGATTATCGTTTCTTTTTCCCACACCAGAACGTATTTGACGGACGTGAGGCTCTTGGACATGACTTATCTGCCACTGATTTCTCCGATTCCAGAGAGGAGGAATTAATCCGCCTTCTGTGTAAAAAGGATGTTTCTGCAATTGACTCCTGGTTTCAGGATTTCTCCAGATGGCTTACTGAGAACTTCCGCACCAAAAGTTTCACATTTATCCAGATCTACTCTCTGCTTGGAAGGATTCTGAAGTTTTTCTATGAACTAAACCTGGATACCCATGATCTGGAAGCAAAGATCCTGTATGTATACAATCATCTGGAAGAATTTCATACCACAGAAGAACTATGTGGCTGGCTCAACGAACTCTGCCGCCTTCTCTGCCGGAAACTGGATTCTTCTCTGAATGATTATCACCAGAAATTATGCGAATCTGTAACTTCATATATTGACGAAAACTATGCCAGCAATACTCTGTGCCTGAACGATATCGCCAGCGAAGCCAATGTCAGCCCGGCTTATCTGAGTGCCCTCTTTAAAAAGAAACAGGGCGTGAGTATTAGTGACTATATCACTACTCAGCGAATCAACGCCGCCTGCCGTTATCTTACAGCCACAAACATGACTCTGAAGGAAATCAGTATGAAATGCGGTTACGCCAATCAATATTATTTCAGCACAAGCTTCAAGAAAAAAATGAATGTCACTCCATCTGCATACAGAGATACTCAGACGTCAAAATCTTAGCTTTTACTTGTGTTTCCCTATAACTCCCTGTATAATAAAAAACAATGTCTATTATCATGACATCTTTTTTATATGAGTGCGCAGTCAATTACCTTTTACCGCCACTACATCTGTTTTGCGGAAAACCTGTCAGTGGCAGTTGTGGTAAATGCCAATATACTTATTATAAGGAGATTTAAAATGGGGGTAACTGAAAAAACAGCAATTCTTGTTATCAGCTTCGGCACAAGTTATGAAGAAACACGAAAAAAAACAATTGAACAGATTGAATCTGACCTGCATCATGCATTTCCGGAATATCCGTTATACCGCGCATGGACAAGTCCCCGTATCCGCGCCAAACTCCGGAAGCGGGACGGGATCCACATTATGGATATTGATGAGGCAATGACCCAGCTGAAAGCGGACGGAATTCGAAATGTAATTGTACAGCCAACCTATGTGATCACCGGATTTGAGAGTGATGCTATGAAAGAAAAGGTTCTTGCACATAAAAAGGACTTCGATTCTGTCATTATCTGTGATTCTCTGATGGTTACAAAACAGGACAAAGAAGAGGTCTGTCAGGCTATAGCACAGGAATATCACCCTGATTCTGATGAAATTCTCTTATTTATGGGACATGGAACAGAGCATGTTGCCAATGAACTTTATCCTGAGATGGACGAACTGTTTAAGCATTTCGGCTATTCCAATATGCATATGGGAACGGTTGAAGGGGATTTCTCCATTGAAAGCTTTCTGGATAAATTAAAAAATCTGCATCCGGCTCATGTTCATCTGGCACCTTTTATGATCGTCGCAGGTGATCATGCTACCAATGATATGTCCGGAGAGGACGATGATTCCTGGAAAAGTATTCTGGAAAAAGAGGGATATTCTGTCAAATGTACTCTGAAAGGTCTTGGCGAGATCCAGGCGGTCAGAGATATTTTTATCCGCCATACCAAAGCCGGACTGGACAGACTTTCAGAAATCCAGGCTTAAACGCAGCAGGAAATCAAGTGTACATTCAAGTCAAAAATTACTGTTCACAACAACACGCTTCGCAGGATATTACCAGTGAACCAATGTCAAAAGGAGCATACCACATTAAGTTCTTATTAATGTGGCAGCTCCTTTTTGTCTTTCCGTTTTTTTGAATATGTATTTTTCCTGATTAATTTAATGACTTCTTTTTTCTTCTTTTTATTAGGATTATTCAGTACAGACCAGCAGAATGCCTGAACAAGAAGTATTCCGATAAACGCCCCTATACTGTCGATTCCCACATCCTTTACCGCCGGTGTACGGGCATCCACAAAAGACTGATGATACTCATCCAGCCCTGCAAATCCCACACAGACAATTCCCGCAAGAAGCATCAGCCAGATCCCTCTCACACCATAGACATATAAAGGAAAAGAAATAGCGATAGCCAGCAGAAAATACTCTGTCATATGTGCCGCTTTTCTCACATAGTAGTGAATTCCATCTGCCTTATAAGCAATCTCTTCACTGCTCAGATTCTCTGACAAAAGCTCGCTCTTCGTTTCTATGATCTCATAACTTATTTTATAGCTCAGATTACCTGAAACTTCACCCGGCTGGGCTGAGAACGAAAAGATGATATACATCATCAGCAGTGCCGGTAAAAAAGACAACGGTTTCAGCAATGTGATCAATATTTTCATTCTTTCTCGTTTTCCCCGTCTTCCTCTTCGTCTTCCAGATTCTTAACCATATTAGCCCTTTCAGCAATGCTCATTGATCTGTTCTGCCCGCATGCATCCTCTTTCTTCAGTTCTCCGCCTGCGGCAGCTTCCATTGCTGCATTCTTCGCTGCTTTTGCTTTCCTGATTTTCTCTTCTGAGAGCATATTTTTAATGCCGAAAAACAGCAGACCAGCACCAATAGCTGCAAATGCAATTCCGGCAAGCATAAATCCCATACTGGTTCCTTCTTCGCCTGTCACATATCCCTTACAGAGACTGTAACTTGTATACAACAGATACACTCCCGCCAGACTCCAGAGTATAAATCTTCCATTGGAGACTTTCTGTTCTTCTGTATCCGGCTCTTCTTCCCCGCTCTTTGCAATTTCCTGCGTCTCTTCCTGCTGAATGTCTGCCGGGCTTTGTTCCAGCAGTTCTTCGTTTTCGTTTTTCTCCATAAAAACCTCCTCATATTTATAACTTTTATAACTGGTGAACCTCACATGACTGAAGTCACGTGCTTCCAGACGCTTTAGGCGTCAGACTGAATATCGGCGGATACGCCTGTAACTTAGGTGCGCAGTTATGCGCATTTCCCATGCCAGATATGGCTGGTTCCCACATTACAGGTAGTCCGCTGTATATCTGCCTGTATCTATGCTGCTTTTAAGAGTTCCATTTCTGAATGGAGTTTTCTCAGATCTGCATAGACGCATGAGGTTC
>ENA-OQCW01001100-OQCW01001100.1-human-gut-metagenome-genome-assembly--contig:-NODE-1100-length-11819-cov-2.879918_pt1 | contig 11819 bp, 14 predicted proteins | sample MGYA00242767_ERZ504593 | MGnify/ENA primary metagenome ERZ504593 (study PRJEB26092, sample SAMD00036307) | human gut metagenome | host: Homo sapiens | study: EMG produced TPA metagenomics assembly of... | reverse complement strand
CGATACAGTCAAAGAAGAATGAAAGTACATAAAGAAGGAACCGGTTTACTGCTTACGTTGTTTACGAATATTATTTATTGTGAATATAACTTGTACCATACGGTAGGTAAGGGTATGCTGTTTTATTCTGTCGCTTTTGTTTCTACCGTATTGTTCCTATTGGTATTAAACTTCTTCCGTAGTCCTTTCCGTCGGTTTCCTTATGATTCGGAAGGCTTGGTGATCGCTCCCGCCGACGGTACGATCGTTGCCATCGAGGAAGTGATGGAGAACGAGATCCTTCATAAGAAGTGCCTACAGATATCTATCTTTATGTCTATCTTCAACGTACATGCCAATTGGTTTCCCGTAAACGGTACCGTTAAGCATGTTTCCCACCAGAACGGGCGTTTTATTGGCGGCTTATCTGCCGAAGAGTAGTACGGAGAACGAACGTTCGGCGGTCGTGATTACCACGAGGAACGGGGTGGATGTCTTGGCTCGTCAGATTGCCGGGGCGATGGCACGCCGCATTGTTACATATGCCAAACCGGGAGAGAATGTCATGTGGACGAGCAAATGGGGTTTATTAAATTCGGTTCTCGCGTGGATGTCTACCTGCCGGTAGGAACAGAGGTGTTAATAGAGATGGATCAAAAAGTAACAGGCAATCAAACGCCTATAGCCCGTTTGTCAAAATGAGTATAAGAAAACATATTCCTAATACAATTACGTGTCTGAGCCTTCTGTCCGGGTGTGTCGCCAGTGTTATGGCCTTGCACGGAAAATTTTTTATCTGCGTTGATTTGGATTATTATAGCCGCGGTCTTTGATTTCTGCGATGGCTTTGCCGCTCGTTTATTGAAGGCTTACTCGCCGATGGGAAAGGAATTGGATTCCTTGTCAGATATGGTAAGTTTCGGCTTCGCTCCGGGCATGGTGGTCTATTGGTTGTTGGGAGAGGCTTCTACGGCTTTGCCTTTTGGCTCATTGAATACGTATATCCCTTATCTGGCGTTCGTGATCCCTACGTTTTCAGGTTTGCGTTTGGCTAAGTTCAATATTGATGAACGGCAAACTACCTCGTTTATCGGCTTGCCGGTTCCGGCGCATGCTTTATTTTGGGCTTCGGCTGGGTATTCTGTTTTACCGGTTGTCCATGCGAATGAAGGCTTGTTCGTGTTGGTGACTGTTATCTTGGCGTTTATTACCTCCTTGCTGTTGGTGTCTGAGATACCGATGTTCTCGCTGAAGGTGAAATCCTTAGCGTGGAAGGGTAATGAGCTTCGCTATATATTGATCGCTTGTGCCATTATTTTCGTGGCGTTATGGGGATTCTTGGGAATCTCTGGAACCATCCTGTTATATATAGTCTTGTCTATTTTTAACAAAAAGGGATAAACAAGAATTCTTATCTTTGTGTTTGTGATAGTAAAGAATCATTTAAGTATCGGATTATGTTTAAGTTTTTGTTTGTAATATTCTTTTTCTTTATCCTGTTGGTGTTTCTGATGGGTTTCTCCATCTTGCGTACCTTTAAGAACATCTTTTTTGGTAGCGGAAACAGCACTCGTAAGGGAGAACAACGTCGTCAAACAAATAGCAATACTTCCGGACATCGTTCTACGACTACTACCGCCCGGGACGATGATGATGATCGTACACCTTATGTGCACCGTAAGAAGATATTCGCCAAGGATGAAGGGGAGTATGTGGATTACGAGGAAGTTAAATAGAGCTTAGCGTCTTTGCTTAAAGAAACGCTGCATTTCTTCCGCGCACTCTTTTTCAAGGATACCTTTTTTGATAATCGCTTTCGGATGGAAGGCTTGAGGGGCGAATTTGGAGAAACCTCTTTTATCATCGGATGCCCCGTATACGATCGTGCTTAATTGTGCCCATCCGATCGCGCCGGCACACATTATGCAGGGTTCCACGGTTACGTATAGACTACAATTTGTTAGGTATTTCGCTCCTAAGACTCCGGCGGCGGCCGTAATCGCCAACATCTCGGCATGTGCGGTCACGTCGTTCAAGCATTCGGTTTGATTATGCGCCCTCGCTATGATCTGGTTGTTGCAGATGATAACAGCTCCTACGGGAACCTCACCCTCGGACGCTGCCGCACGAGCTTCCACCAACGCTTGCTTCATGAAATATTCGTCATTGAAAGGATTCATCTTCTCATCTCATTTTCGTTGAAAAGAGTCGGATAATCCTCCTCCAAGGTCTTGAGGATGTGAGAAAGGATCGTCTCTCGGTACCAACGGGACTTATTCTCGATCTTGTAGCGTGAAAGGTAACGTTTTACCGCTTTATGCTCTTCGTCATTCAGCATAAAGGTCACTTTGTGTACCCTCGGATGATTGGGGTGAGCCGATGAATATTTACGTTCTTCTCTCATACATTTGCAAATGTACGAGTGAATAGCCGAATACAAAGAAATGGCTATATTTGTGCAAATTAATGCGATGGCAAGACAGAACGATATGGGTCGGGAAGGTGAGTCTGAGGCTCGTGCCTATCTGGTAAAACATGGATATAACGTGTTGCATACCAATTGGCATTGGCATCATTATGAACTGGATATTATCGCTGTCAAGGAAGATGAGTTAATCGTGGTGGAGGTAAAGACACGCTCTGAGGATTTTTTGCTTTCACCGGAAGATGCGGTAGACACCAAGAAGATTCGGAGGATTGTCGCCGCTGCGGATGCCTATGTCCGTTATTTTAATATAGACTTACCAGTCCGTTTTGATATCGTGACATTGATCAAGAAAGAGACGGGTTTCCTGATCGACCATATCGAAGATGCTTTCTATGCTCCTTGCCGTTAAAAGATAAAAGTTATGAATATAGAAGAAGTACGTGAATACTGCCTTTCCTTGAAGAATACCATCGAGTGTTTCCCGTTCGATGAGGTATCGCTGGTCTTTAAGGTAGAGAATAAGATGTTCCTGCTGCTTCCTTTGGATGCGGAGGAGCCTCATGTCTCCTTGAAATGCAGTACGGACTATGTGGAAGAGTTACGGGAACGGTATACGGCGGTTGAGCCGGCTTATCATTTTAATAAGAAATACTGGAATAGCATTTATCTGGATCGGGATATGGAGGACGAGGAGGTTAAACGTTGGATCTTCCACTCTTACCGGGAGGTGATCGCTAAACTACCAAAAAATATAAGGGAGATTTATAATGATGAGCACTGATAATGAATCTCCTCGCATCTTGCGTGTGGCGGAAACCACTTCTACGAATAGCCTGCTTCGTGAGCTGGTTATCAAGGAATCTCTTCCGGAAGGAAGTGTAGTTGTCGCTGATTTCCAGACAGCCGGACGTGGGCAGATAGGGAATGTCTGGGAGTCTGAGGCGGGAAAGAACTTGATGTTTAGTACAGTCCTGTACCCTACGTGTATCCCTGCAAATCGCCAATTCTTGATTTCTCAAATAGCGGCCTTGAGCGTAAAAAGAGACGTTAGACTCATATACGGATCATGTCACGGTGAAATGGCCGAATGATATTTACTGGAAAGATAAGAAGATTTGCGGAATGTTGATCGAGAACGATCTATCAGGGCATAATCTATATTGCTCCATCATCGGGATCGGCATAAACTTGAATCAAGCGGTGTTTCGGGGAGATGCTCCGAATCCTGTTTCTTTGTTTCAAATAATCGGTAAGGAAGTAGATCGAGAAGAGGTTTTGGACCGTTTCCTCTCGGTATTCTATCGCTATTATTTATCTCTCCTCCAAGAGGAATACGAGGATATTCGTATCCGCTATCAATCCGCATTGTATAGGAGGGAGGGCTATCATGCCTATAGGGATGAGGCGGGAGAATTCGAGGCCTGTATCCATGATATTGAATCAACCGGGCATCTTTTGCTAGCGTTACGGGATGGCAGTATTCGGCGTTATGCTTTAAGGAGGTTTCTTATTGTAAGTGATGTTTTTGAGCAGCGAAGGTACGTGTTATTAATATATCTAGTTCCAGATAGCTTTATGTATTATTTGCGGAAAATAATATATCTATATACTAAGGTACGTGTACATTATATATAAATCTCTATTTATTAATGAAATTAATCGGAAAATATATATCTTTTAGTACCGAACAATAGTGGGTTTGTCTTTGTAATCGGTGGTTTTGTAATGAATAGTCTATTTGATTGATAAGAAAGCCTATATGGCGAGAAAAAAATGATAAAGAAGGGTTGCGCGAAATCAAAGAAACGCGTACCTTTGCAAATGATGAATAAAGTCGATCGCCGTTTGTATTGATTTTTAAGAGAGCGATCGTTGTTAAAGAGCTTATTACACTTTAGTATTAATATTAAATTATTTAATTATGAACAAAAAGTTTTCTACTCTTTTAGCTGGTGTTGCGCTTTTAAGTGCGATGTCAGCAAATGCGCAGACAACACCGGCACAAAACGTTTTGCCTACGGCAAATGGTGCTTATTCAATCGGGAAATTAGTTGAGGGTGCTAACTCTGGCCTTTTCCAATTGAAAGATGAGGCATCCGGTAAGGTCTTGTCTATGGACGAAGATGGTGTTTTATCATTGGTTGCGTCTTCCTCTACTTCCACAGGCTTAGCAAACACGCTTTGGTGTGTTACTGTTTCTTCCGAGAATCAGGGTCAAGCTCCTAAGATTTGACTTCATGAACAAGGGTACAGGTCGTATGTTGGATATCACGATGGCTGAAATTCTGAAATCTGAAAGCCAAGTGGATTTGACTCCGACTACAGGTGGAGAAATCGCAGGTTGGGCTTTCTCTAGAACTATTACGAAATTGGAAGATAAGAGACCTTTGTTCTCTTACTTTACAACTGACTCTGTTGTTGGTTTCACTACTACCAATGGTGTGAAAGTCCAGAAATGGGCAGCTAAGGATGTTCAAAATAATACTTTTGCAGCATTTACATTGCAAGCTCCTGGACAGGTTTATTTGAGCGCTAACGAGTTGAACACTATCTTTGGTAACCAAAAAGCTGATGCTGGTGTTAAGTTAGGTTTCGATAAAGATATCCTAGGTACTACTTTAACGAATCCGTTTAACGCTAATAAGTTTGTAGCTGAAGGTGCTGGTGATGCTGATAGCCGTTATTTGTTTGTTTCTGACTTGAAGAAAGAAGCTTATTTGAAAGTTGATACAGCTTATACAAATGAGACTGGTTACAAGTTCTTAGCTTATAACTGGACGAAAAAGGGTGAGACTGGTACAGCTCTAGATGCAGTAGAGAATAGTGCTATTAAAGATCAACACAAGTTCGCTTTCCTTTATTCTCCTGCTTATGATAGCTTGTATATCTATGTAAAACAAATTACATGGAAAGAAGATAACGTTAAGTATTGGGAAGATGCTGCTGCAAATACTGGTGCTAACTGGCGTGTTTCTTTGCAGGATTTGATCAAGAACGAAACTCGTATCTTGACTGTTGACAGCAAAGACCAAAATACTCATATCTCTTTGGGTTACAAGGATTGTACAGCTGTAGAGTCTACTAAGACTTCTTTGAAGGATGGTGTATATTACATCACAAATAAGGCTGGTAAGTAATTTGGCTTCTCCGATCTACAGAAATGGTGAGATCGAGTGGACAACTGTTAATGCTAATGAGCAGAATGTAGCTCATATGCCGGCTTATCAATGGGTAATCTTAAAGAAGAACGTAACAGATAAGAATAATATCTCTACTTTAGAGGTTTATAACCGTGAGTTCTCTGATGGTGTTCTTGCTGATTATACTTTGAATTTGAATAAGAAGGCTGGTGCTACTTATTGGTACTTGACAGCTGATGTAAATTCTGCAAATGGTGTTACTATCAATTCTACAGATTCATTGTTCTTTGAACTTGTTCCTGCTGCTTCTGTAGCAGATTCATTGTTAGGTTACAAGAACTTGGATAAAGAAGAGTTGATGATCAACAAGTATACATTCAACTACTGGCATCCGTATGCTACAGACAAATACATCGCTAAGTCTTCAAAAGACTCTACGTTGACTGTATTAGAAGGTAAGACTGCTTTCAATTTGGATACTTTGGTAAATGACGCAGCTGCTGTTAAGGCTCAATATGGTTTCCCTGTTACTGCTGCGGTTGCTAAACGTATCAATGGATTAAAGAACCTTTACAGAACTGTTTATGTAGCAAGTAATGACAATGCTAAAAAGAATATCTGGTCTGTAAATAAGGAAGAGAAATTCAACGTAAGTCAATATTCTACTGACAATAACACGAAATTGACATCTGGTTACTACTTCAAGGAAAATAACCAAATCGATGGTAAGTGCTATCATGCTGTTATTGCTGTAACGAAAGAAGCTGGTAAATATGTGATGAAACTTACTTCAACAAAGGCTGGTGTAATCTGACTATGATGGTGCTGCTACATTGAAAGCTCAAATGTTGAACGAGACTAGAACTTCTGCATTCTACATCGCTCCGGATGAGACTCCGTTGTATCGTCAAATTCAACAATGCACTTCTTGGTGAGAACGTTGATAATTCAGCAGATAGCTTGATGTTTAAGGAAACTATCCGTGGTGAATATTTGATGGATGAGCATAATGGAAACTTGTTGAACAAGGATGTTGATTACGCAGGTATCTGGGGTGAAGCTAAAGCTGATGGTAAGTTAGCTTTCCGTATTGACACAGCATGGTTAACTCGTGGCGCAGGTAAGGTTAAACCTCAATACTTGGTTTCTGCTTATCGTGAGTTGATCGAGGGTGAGAAGATCATTCCTTGTACTGAGACAGGTAAGCACATCACTGCTGATGGTCAAGTTACAGACGACCCATATCAATGTGTACACGCTATTCATGTGAAGACTCCGGCATTTATCTATGGTAAGTATTTGGTTAACTACTCAGACTCTGCTGCTGCTGTTGCAGATCGTAAGGAGGCTCTTAACCCATACTTGTTCAATACGAAGGCTGTTTCTAACAGTAGCTACACTCGTGTAGGTTTCGTTCCTGCTGTTCAATATGGTGATACTTTGTTTGTCTTGACTGGCAAATACAAAGGTATGACTGCTGATCAATTGAAGAATGAGGGTATCGAGGCAATCAGCGCTGACTACCATAAGAACTATGCTAAGTTCATCAATGTATTGACAGGTGACAAGCACAAGAACGTAACTTGGTCATTCCGTTATGTAAATCCGGATAAGGCTGCATTAGCTTATGTAGATGGCGAAGAGGGTGCGAACAACTCATTCTTGATTGAGTCTAATGTATATGGTGCAACTGATAATCAATATCAGACTGTAGCTGGTGATGTTGCTAGTGCGATTGCTCCGACTAAGAAAGCTGCTTGGTTGAAGATGCACAATGGTTGCTTAGTATTGACAGATGCTAGCTCTAGATTTGATGCCGCTAAGACTGGTGGTGATGGTGCATTAGTATTCAATGCTTATCCTAAGACTGATGCTGATGATATGGTAACATCTAACGATAACATCAACAATGTTGAAGGTGTATCTGTAGTAGCTGGTAACGGTACTGTAACTGTTCAAGGCGCTGCTGGTAAGTCAGTAGTTATCACTAACATCTTAGGTAAGGTTGTTGCTGAGACAGTTCTTACTTCAGACAACGCAACTATCGCTGTACCTGCTGGTATCGTAGCTGTAGCTGTTGATGGTGAAGAGGCTGTTAAGACAATCGTTAAATAAGTAGAAAACTGACCGGATTTCCGTAAGGAAAGACACAGTTCATAAGATAGAGCCCCGTCGATGTACTTCGGCGGGGCTTTTGTGCGTTCCCCTACGAGTGTTTCATATTTAAATATAAAAACAAGGTATCTTAGTTTCATTGAGCAAGTATCCTAAGTTCATTGGCGAAGTATCTTAGGCGTATGGGGCGATGAAACTAAGATACTTTTCTCATGAGCACCTTGTGTGAGTATCGGTGTTGTCATATGCGACTACCGGCGTGGATTGTAAGGACTACTCGTGCAGGTTCTAGGCTCTACTGCCCTGTTATTCTTTCTTTTTGATAAATAAATGTCTATATGTGTGACATCCCTTTTCGGTGGAGAGCGTAAAATAGCAGAGGCTGGATGACTGTAAACGGCATTTTTCATTGAAAAAGCCCCCTTTTTGTACGTGATAAGTGGTGAAAGCCTATGCGATAGGTCGCGTTGGGCAACGCCGGTAGTGCCGATGGGCATCGTGAATAGTCAAGAATAGGGTTGTTGATACTTGTGGATGGGCATCATAACCTTGTTACGACCCAGTTCTAACCCCATAAACCCCCTCAAGCAACCCACTAAATATGAATTACAATGAATGAATTCCGCTAGAATGAAAGGCCGTTTTTCGATAAGACGCTGTCATGTAAATGATTGCTGAAATTTTTTCTCGTATTTGAGAATGAACTGTCCATCAGCCCGGAAAAATCGATTCTCCGGGACTTGATATTACAAATTGTCAAAATGGTAAACGTGGTTTAGCTATGGTTTCTCGTTAGTCATATTTATGGGATTCTTGATATGGTATATTGTTTATTCTGCTTATATTTGCGATATCATGGAAGAAAGGAAATGGTTTGAGGAGCTACCGGACTTATGTCCACCTTCGGATGCTATGGCGTGTAGTGGGGTATTTTATAGAATTGCGGAAGGAGATCCTGTGAAATCATTGGATTTCTTCTCGCAAAGAAGATGGCATGATTAAAAAGACATTCGGTGTGGCTCATTATTCTTGGTGGCGATCTTATTGTTTTGATGTAAATAAGGCAAAGGTAATGATGTTATGACTAATTTGTTTTTAGATAGGATCCTAGAGTTTTATGGTGTGCCTCAAATCCTTGTGGCTAAAGATTCTTTTGGTACGCAATACTTATGCCTGCTTTTCGATGATGGGGCTGGATGCAGGTATACGGGTATTAAGATTTCATCCTCTAGGCTGGATGATTATTTGGGAGGAAGGATCGATTTAAGGACTCTTTATCTGAATCCGGAGAATGACAATGAATATTTCAATGTGTCTTATAATGATAATCATTATGAGCTACAGTCTTTTGAGGGAAAGGCCTTGCCGGAGGAAAGGCTTCCGGAAAAGGGATATTTTCATGTGGAATCACGGTCTGAGATCTATACGATAAAGGTTCCTTCCTGCGATAAAAATATATTCCAAGACATTGCCCGAAGGATGGGATGGGTCTGTATGTAACTTAAAACTTCGTTATCATTTCCCAAAAAAACACCTATATACCAGCCTTATAACCCTCTATTTGATTTATTCTGCTTATATTTGCGAGTTATCAACAGTTAGGGCGATTTATCAACAAAACAAGCATTGTTTTGATTGAACCCTGTTTGGTTCAGTTTTTAATGTTTAGTTTTGCCCTCGAATTAATTAGGTATAGTATGGGAAAGATTATCGCTTTAGCAAATCAGAAAGGTGGAGTCGGGAAGACAACCACCACGATTAATCTGGCTGCGTCATTGGCCGCTCTTGAGAAAAAGGTGCTGGTCGTAGACGCTGATCCGCAGGCGAATGCCTCATCCGGTCTGGGTGTGGACATACGTAATGTAGAACTTTCTATCTATGAATGTCTGGTGAACGGTGAGGACGCGAGTGGCGCTATCACACAGACTGAAGTGGAAGGACTGGATATCATCCCCTCTCATATCGATTTGGTGGGAGCGGAGATCGAGATGCTAAACTTGGAGAATCGTGAACGGATATTGAAGCAGATATTGACACCGCTGAAAGAGAAGTACGATTTTATCTTGATCGACTGCTCTCCTTCTTTGGGATTGATAACCGTGAATGCCTTGACAGCCGCCGATTCGGTGATTATCCCGGTACAATGCGAGTATTTCGCCTTGGAAGGTATCAGTAAGCTGTTGAACACGATCAAGATTATCAAATCAAAGCTGAACCCGGCACTGGAGATAGAGGGATTCCTCTTGACTATGTATGATTCCCGCCTGCGTTTGGCGAACCAGATTTATGAGGAAGTGAAACGTCCGTTCCGCGATTTGGTATTTACTACCGTGATCCAACGAAACGTGAAGTTGAGCGAGGCTTCCAGTTACGGTAAACCTGTCTTATTGTATGACGCGGATTCGAAAGGATCTATCAACCATATGCAGTTGGCACAGGAGATTGTTGAAAAAAATAAAGGATTATGGCAGCATTAAAAAGATCGGCGTTAGGCCGTGGATTAGACGCGTTAATTACGATGGATGACCTGAAGACAGGTGGTTCATCGTCTATTAGTGAGATCGAGTTAAGCAAGATCCAGCCTAATCCAGAGCAACCTCGATCCGTCTTTGAGGAAGAGACCTTGGAGGAGTTGGCTACCTCTATCCGCTCGTTAGGCGTGATACAGCCGATTACGTTGAAGGAAATCGGCCCCGAGCAATATATGATCATCTCTGGCGAACGCCGTTATCGTGCGTCGCTTAAAGCAGGTTTGGAGCGTATTCCCGCTTATATTAAGACGGCGGCCGACGAGAACGTGGTGGAGATGGCTTTGATAGAGAATATCCAACGAGAGGACTTGAACTCTATCGAAATCGCGTTAGCTTATCAAAAATTAATCGATAATTACGGCTTGACCCAAGAGGGGTTGAGCGAAAGGGTTGGAAAGAAGCGTGCTACGATCGCCAATTACCTTCGTTTGTTGAAACTTCCCGCCGAGATCCAAGTAGGATTGAAGGACAAGAAGATCGATATGGGACATGCCCGGGCATTGATCCCGGTGGATGATCCGGAGATTCAATTAGCTTTATATGAGCAGATATTGGCTCAAGGACTCTCCGTTCGTAACGTGGAGGAGATGGTGCGTAATATAGCCGAGGGAATACAACCGGAATTGCCGGAAAAGAAAAAATCGGATCGTAAGCCGATACTTCCGGAAGAGTTTAAATTGCTGAAAGATCATTTGTCCCGTTACTTCAATACGAAAGTCCAGTTGACTTGCAATGAGAAGGGAAAAGGTAAAATTACGATTCCTTTCGCCACGGAAGAAGAGTTAGAGCAATTGATCGGGTTACTGGATAAATTGAAATGAGAAATCGAATCATACTCCTTTTGATCGGATTCATGTGCTATGCCGGGATGGGTAACGCACAGGAGGATAAGACGGAGAAAGCCGTTCCTGCTATAGTTTCCGATTCCGTGGAGGTAGCTGCCCCGGATTCTACCGTGCAAGCCGTCTTGATGGCGGCCGATTCGGTGGGCGTACCGGAAGTGAAGATGAAGCTGGCTTTTAAGCCGAATCCGACAAAAGCGGTCTTGTTCGCCTTAGTTCCGGGTCTGGGACAGATCTATAACCGGAAATATTGGAAATTACCAATCGTTTACGGTGGCTTGATGGGATGTATGTATGCCGTGACTTGGAATAATAAGAATTATAAGGATTATTCGACGGCTTATAAGGATATCATGTATGATGCCGCTAAGAATCTGGAAAATCCGGATGCTTGGGTAAAAGTTGGCAAGACTTGACTTCCATGGCTCCTGAGGATGCGAATTAATAATTCAAATTTCAAGGATCAATTGAAAAGACAGAAGGATTATTTTCGTCGATATAGGGACTTGAGTATAATTATTACGGTCGGGGTGTATGCGTTGAGTATCGTGGATGCCTACGTGGATGCCCAGTTATTCGATTTTGATATATCACCGGATTTATCCTTGCATTTGGAGCCGGTTGTTAGTCCGAAGACGAGTGTCACGCCTCGTACTTACGGATTGAATTGCAGTCTAAAATTCTGATATACATGAAAAGATACCTGCTAGCACTCATTTGTTTAAATTGTTTGGTCTCATTGGTCTATGCGACAGGAAGAGACCCGAATTGAGGAAAAAAGATA
>ENA-OQCW01001099-OQCW01001099.1-human-gut-metagenome-genome-assembly--contig:-NODE-1099-length-11823-cov-1.997179_pt1 | contig 11823 bp, 10 predicted proteins | sample MGYA00242767_ERZ504593 | MGnify/ENA primary metagenome ERZ504593 (study PRJEB26092, sample SAMD00036307) | human gut metagenome | host: Homo sapiens | study: EMG produced TPA metagenomics assembly of... | reverse complement strand
TTTATATGGAGAAGCTACGAACATCATGATCCAGGAGAAAAATGAAGAAGCAATAAATACCGGAAAGGAAGTAGAGGCACTTCTGGAAAAGATGGAACAAACAGGCGATATGCAAGAGACAAGGGTGGATATGCACCTAGGTTATTTATATAGCTTCCTTTGCGAAGCGTATCAACTGATCGGAGAGGAACAAGCAGCGGCCAGTTACTACCAAAAGTTCCTCACCACCAAATTCGCCCAAAAGCCGCAGGGAAGAACGAGAGCGGACCCTTACCTGCTATTAATAAATGATTATAAGCAAGTGATCCATAACACCTTGGAACGGGAGAGACTGACTCCGGCGCAAGATACCATCAATAAAGATTATACGGTGATGCTAGCGAAGCTAAAGAATACCTATTCCTTAATGGGCGACTATAAAACAGCTCTCCAATACAGTGATCGCCTCTCCAACATACGAAAGGAACTGTATGCCCGCGACAAGGAAAACGCAGCCATGGAACTTGCCATCGCCTATGAGACGAACGAAAAGGAAACCAAGATCATCAAGCAGGAAATGGAGCTGAAGCAGCGCAACACATTTCTCGGAGCCTCTCTAGGCATCATAATCCTCCTTATTCTCTTGCTTTGGATCTCGTACCGGAACAGCAAGGTCATCAAGCGAAAGAACAAGATCACAGTGAACCAAGTAAACCAACTCCTAGCCTACAAGAATGAGCTATTGGCGATCAAGGAACGTGACAAAGAGGCAGAACTATCGCACCAAGAAGAACTTCCCAAATCAGATAGCAAGACACAAACTGACCCAGATCAACCAATCGACCAAGATTCTTTCATCCTGTTGGAAGAAATAATGCATAAAGAGAAACTCTATCTAAAATCAGATCTTACCCGTGAGGACGTACTAAAACGGCTCCGCATGGACAAAAACCGTTTTGCCCGGATGATACAGAGCAACACGGGAGACTATTACACAAACTATATCAGCAACCTCCGCATGGAACACTCCATACAGCTAATGAAACAATATCCTTATTACAACCTAGAAGCCATCGCCCTCGATTCCGGATTGGGAAACGTACGTGCCTTACACCGCCTCTTCAAGAATAAGATCGGGATGACGCCTACCGAGTATAAAAAAGCCTTACATGTGAATTAAATTAACTATTTGCAGCAATCGGTCCCAATCCCGTACAAAAAACTTACTTTAAGCCCTTTTATTCAATAAATTCATCTAATTTCGCGTCATTTATAAACGACACGTCTCTATGAATAATGATAAGATCGTCACACCCAGCTTTTGCTATATACTAGCGGCGAATTTCCTGCTTTTTTTCGCTTTCTATCTAATCCTGCCGATCTTGCCTTTTTATCTGAAGGAAGAATTCATGATCGGGAAGTCTATGATCGGGTTTATCTTGTCGTGCTATACGCTAGCGGCGCTCTGTATCCGTCCGTTCGCCGGATATTTACTGGATACTTTCGCCCGCCGTCCCTTATATCTGGTGGCTTATTTCATTTTCACCGCCATATTTGGCGGATACATGGTAGCCACGGCGCTTACCCTCTTTATCGCCTTACGCGTCGTACACGGTTTCGCCTTCGGCATGGTGACGGTGGCCGGAAATACGATACTGATCGACATCTTGCCCTCCTCCCGCCGTGGGGAAGGTATTGGCTATTACGGCCTAGCCAATAACATCGCCATGAGTTTCGGGCCGATGATCGGTCTGTTCATGCAAGGGAACTTCACATACGACGTGATCTTTTCCTGCTCGTTGCTATCCGGAAGCCTTGGTTTTATCATGGCCTATATGGTCAAGACTCCTTATAAGCAACCGGTCAAACGAGAACCGATCTCCCTAGACCGCTTTTTCTTGGTGAAGGGAACTTGGGCGGGTATCTCCCTATTATTGCTCTCCATTCCTTATGGTATGACTACCACTTATGTAGCGATGTACGCCGCTGAGATCGGGATCAGCGTAAACTCCGGACTTTATTTCACCTTTATGGCCGTGGGACTCGCTGTCTCCCGCCTGTTCTCCGGACGGCAAGTGGATAAAGGACGGATCACGCTTGTTATCTCCCTCGGGATGTATTTGGCGGCGGCCACATTCTTTCTTCTTGCGGCGCTCAAGGAGTTGATGCATTGGAATCCGGTATTTTCCTCTTATCTCTACATAGGTATAGCCCTCTCGCAAGGCGTGGCGTTCGGAACCATGTTCCCTGCTTTCAACACGCTTTTCGTGAATCTGGCACCCAATAACCAGCGGGGTACGGCCACGTCTACATATCTAACTAGTTGGGATGTAGGTATCGGTATCGGGTTGATGGCCGGGGGCAGTATCGCACAAGAGCTGGGTGGCTTCAACTACGCCTACCTGTCCGGCGCTTGCCTTACGGTATTGTCTACGTTTTTCTTTTTGTTCAAGGCAGGGCCGCATTTCAATCGGCACAAGCTGAGATAAGTACTGCACGGCTCTTCCATTAATCTATCCGTTCTTAGTTAAGCCGAGAAGCTTTAATTCCATACAATAAGCCTACTCATGAACTGCGCACGTAAGAAGCTAAGAATCAGCGTCTAAAAAAACACGAGAATCTTTCTGTCAAAACACGTACATGTTTTTCAAAAAGTCGTACGTGTTTTGGATGAAACTCGTACGTGTTTTCCCGAATCTTTCGGCTGAGAACAAAAGCGCATATAGAAATCGACAAGAAGCCATCATCACTTGTATATCCCCTGTTTTTTACTTAATATCGCGTAACGATAATCAAGCTGATAAGATGAAAATAATAGCAGATAACACGGTTCCTTACCTAAAAGGGATCTTGGAGCCGATAGCGGACGTATCCTACCTTGACTCCAAAGAGTTTACTCCCACGAACATAAAAGACGCGGATGCCTTGATCGTACGTAGCATAGATAAATGTACACGCGAGCTATTGGAAGGTAGCCGGGTTCGCCTCATCACGACAGCCACGATCGGGTACGACCATATCGATATCCATTATTGCGAGAAGACAGGGATCACGTGGAAGAACGCCCCGGGTTGCAACGCCGCTTCCGTGGGGCAATATGTATTATCCTCTTTGGTAGCCGTCGCCCTCCGCAAAGGAGAGAGACTAGCAGGGAAGACTATCGGTATCGTTGGCGTAGGCCATGTAGGGAGTATCGTAGAGAGGCTATGCGAGGCCATGGGGATGCGTGTGCTTCGCAATGACCCGCCCCGTGCCGAGCAGGAAGGTGAGGATGGATTCGTATCCTTGGACACGATCGCGAAAGAGGCGGATATCATAACCTTGCATGTGCCGTTGACCAAAGAGGGACGTTTCGCCACCCGCCATCTCGCCGATCCTGCTTTTTTCGACAAATTGGAACGAAAACCATGGTTTATCAACAGTTGCCGGGGCGCCGTACATGATACGCAGGCCTTATTGCAGGCCAAACGAACCGGCAAGGTCAGCGAACTGATCATTGATTGCTGGGAGAACGAACCGGATATCGACCGGGAATTACTGTCGGAAGCCACGATCGCCACTCCTCATATAGCCGGTTTCTCCGCCGACGGGAAGGCGAACGGGACACGAATGTGCTTGGAGAATATAGGATGCTTTTTCGGTATCCGTATCGAAAAGATCAAGGAAGTCATTCCGCCTGCCCCAACCAACCCGTTCATCGACTTGGGACAATTCAAGGAGCACCGGGTGGAAGAAGCCATCTTGAGAAGTTTCAACCCAGAAGTAATCGACCAAGCACTAAGAGCGAATCCTCATCATTTCGAGCGATTTAGGGCAGCGTATGATCATCCCCGTGAGTTCCATGCTTACCAAGCGATCAAAGCTGACCCGGAAGAATTCGCCGTACTCCAGAAACTAGGTTTTCAAGTAGGCTAATGACAAAAAAGCCTTACAATAAACTTTCGATCACATGAGGATAATGCGCATACTCCAGGGCATGCACTTTCGAGGCTACCTCCTCCGGCGTATCCGAAGGTAATACCGGACAAGAAGCCTGGAAGATGATAGCGCCCTCATCATAATGCTCATTAATATAATGTATAGTAATACCCGACTCCCGCTCACCAGCCTTCACGACCGCCTCATGCACATGCATGCCATACATCCCCTTGCCGCCATATTTAGGGAGTAACGCGGGATGGATGTTCACGATCTTACCGGGAAAAGCCTGAGAATCACGTCTGAGATCTTATTCATAAAACCGGCCAACACGATAAGGCAGACATCATATTCCGCCAACTTTTCCAAGATCGGCACACCGGCAATAAATTCCTCCCGTGAAAATCACGAAAGAAGGTACGCCAACTTATTTACCCGCCCATGCACGCCAACATTACGATTATTTGATAAAACAACCGCAACATTAACGTTTTCACTGTTAGTAAAATATCGGGCGATGTTCTCGGCATTCGTACCAGATCCGGAAGCAAAAATCGCTATGTTTTCATATTTTTAGATGTTTAAATGCACAAGAAAAGAAAAAATGTGCAGTTTTCCGCATTTTTAGCTTATTAAATTTGCTTTGTAACATAAAAAATTCTTTTCTTTGCACTGCAAATTTAAAAATGTATATTCGTATTTATTAATCTAATTGAAAAAGTTATGTCTGAAAGTTGCTGAAGAGTAAAAGCTATCATCGTTGACAAGTTAAGTGTTGAAGAAATCAGAAGTTACAAACGAAGCAAGCTTTACTAACGATTTAGGAGCAGACTCTCTTGACACTGTAGAATTGATTATGGAGTTCGAAAAGAATTCGGTATCTCAATTCCTGACGATCAAGCAGAAAAGATTACAACTGTAGGTGACGCTATCGCTTACATCGAGGCTAACGCGAAGTAATCAATCCTTTTAACTAAAGGTATGGAATTAAAAAGAGTTGTAGTAACAGGTCTTGGAGCTATTACTCCTCTTGGTAATACCCTCCCCGAAACATGGGAAGGTATTATCAATGGAAAAAGTGGCGCTGGACCTATTACTCAGTTTGATGCATCCAAATTCAAGACACAATTTGCATGCGAAGTTAAAGGCTTCGATCCGTTGAAAGTTATGGATCGTAAAGAAGCCCGCAAGTGTGATCGTTATAGCTTATTCGCGATCGACGCGGCGAAACAAGCGATCGAGGACGCGGCAATGGACTTGGATAACGAAGATAAGAACCGTATCGGCGTTATTTTCGCTTCAGGTATCGGTGGTATCAAGACATTTGACGAGGAAGTATTGAGTTATGCGAAGATCAAGGATACGATCGGTCCGAAGTTTAACCCGTTCTTCATCCCGAAAATGATCTCGGATATCGCGGCTGGACATATTTCCATGCTTTATGGATTCCACGGCCCGAACTTTGCGACCGTCTCAGCTTGTGCATCTTCTACAAACGCTATCAGTGACGCATTCAATTATATCCGTTTAGGCAAGGCTAACGTCATCATCACCGGTGGAGCGGAAGCTGCTGTTTCTGAATCGGGTGTAGGTGGATTCAACTCCATGAATGCGTTATCGACACGTAATGATTCTCCCGAGACCGCATCTCGCCCGTTCAGCGCTAGCCGTGACGGATTCGTGATGGGTGAAGGTGGAGCTTGCTTGGTATTGGAAGAAATGGAGCACGCATTGGCTCGTGGCGCTAAAATATATTGCGAGATCGCTGGAACCGGAATGTCTGCCGATGCTTATCACTTGACCGCTTCTCATCCGGATGGTTTAGGAGCGAAGCTGGTTATGCGCAACGCATTGGAAGACGCGGGAATGACTCCGGAAGATATTGATTACATCAATGTTCATGGAACATCGACTCCCGTAGGCGATATCTCAGAGGTTAAGGCGATCAAAGATGTGTTCGGAGAACATGCTTATCAACTGAATATCAGTTCTACAAAGTCAATGACCGGTCACTTGCTTGGTGCTGCCGGAGCGGTAGAGGCGATCCTGTGTATTATGGCTATAAACGATGGTATTATCCCGCCGACCATTAACCATGCGGAAGGCGACGATGATCCTGAAATAGATTATAAACTGAATTTCACATTCAATAAGGCTCAAAAGAGAGAAGTGAAAGCCGCTTTATCGAATACGTTTGGTTTCGGTGGACACAACGCTTGCGCCATTGTTAAAAAAATTCGTGAAATAACGTGTTTAGAAAGCTATACAAACAGCTACATAAAAGAATAAGGCTCCTGCATAATAAAGGTAGGGAGCCTTATTTGTCTTATCAAAGATTCTAGGTTTTTAATCCGGATAATCTCCAGATTTACGAGCAGGCCTTGTTGCATAAATTCATCATCGGTAGAGACGGATGATGGTAAATGGCTTAACAATGAGCGTCTTGAATTTTTAGGAGATGGCATTTTGGATGCGGCGGTCGCCGATATTGTCTATAAGCGCTACCCGAATAAGCGGGAAGGCTTTTTGACAAACACACGCTCCAAGATCGTACAACGGGAAACGATGAATAAGGTCGCCGTACAACTCGGCCTCGATCAAATGGTAGTCTATTCAACCAAGATAAACTCTCATAACAATCATATGTATGGTAATGCGCTCGAGGCTTTGATCGGCGCTATTTATCTGGATCAAGGTTATGACGTTTGTTATAAGTTTATCCGTGACGTGATGATAGAAAAGTATATCGATGTAGATACGCTCGTCCGGAAAGAGATAAATTTCAAGTCAAACTTGATTGAATGGAGCCAAAAGAACAAAATATCGATCTCGTTCGATCTAATAGAGTCTTTTACGGATCATGATGGGAATCCTGTATTCCAAAGCGCGATTAAATTGCTCGGCGAGCAAATTGGCATAGGTATCGGTTACTCCCAAAAAAGAATCCCAGCAAGCGGCTTCTAAAATGGCGGTCAAAAGATTGCGGACAGACAAAGAACTCCAGCAACGTATCTCTGCCACAAAGAAAAAGAAGACTGGTGAACTAACCGATGAAAAAGAGTTTTCCGACCTCCCAGAGGAAGAAACTGTATGATAAACAGCAGAACTTGGGTAAATCGTTTGATATACCCAAGTTCTTCGTTATATAAGAATAAGCTCATATAAAGTTGTATGTATGAAAAACCAGTACAGTAAACTTCTCCGAATATTAATAACCGGCATATTATATATCGGTTATTTCTCGATTTCAAGTTTGTTGGCGCAGATCAGCGAAGGAGGACTCCCCCCCAGCTTTCAATTCGCAGGTTCACTTCGAAGTGAAAAGCTAGCAGAACAAGTTCCAGTGAATTTCAGTGTGGAAGACCTCAAGGCGGTCGATGCGTGGAGGGTCAGCCAAGGCGCTCCGTTGCGTGTAGCCAAGTCGATTCCAACCAGCTTCGACATCGCCAATAGCGGCGATTGGATTTCACTACCTGACGGTAGCCAAGTATGGCAACTTCACCTTCAAGCGAAAGGAGCGATCGCCTTGATCCTGTATTACTTCCGATTTTTATATACCCAAAGGTGCCCGGTTATACCTGTATAACGCAGCGAAAACCCAAGTATTGGGTGCCTATACGCATCGTACGCATCCTAAAAACGGACCGTTCGCAACCCAAGCCGTAGCAGACGATGAGGTGATCCTCGAATATGTGCCGGCACCATCCGGCGAGACACCTCGACTACGCATCCGGGAGGTCGGTTACGGGTATAATCATCTTGAAGCGATCATGCCAGAAGTACAGGAAGCGCCGGGAGCCGACTTTTCAGGAGCTTGCGAAGTGAATATCAATTGCGAGGAGGGAGCCGATTGGCAGGAGCAAAAGAAGGGGGGTGATACAAATGATTCAATACATCCGTAATAAAGAGGGAGAAGGAGGAAGCTATATTTGTATCGGCTTCTCTGGTAAATAATACGGCCCGTGACAAAAAGCCTTATGTATTATCCGCCTTCCATTGTTCGCAAGATAATACTGGGCGAACAGACGGTTACTCCCGAGGAATTAGCGGTCTGGTTGTTTTATTTCCACCAAGAACATGTGGGCTGCGATAATGAGTCACCCATTTATCCGATAAAAACCATGGTAGGATGTACACGGAAAGCCTCCACCCCTGTCGAAAACGGTTCCGACGGACTGTTGCTGTTGCTTAACGACGAGATCCCCGACGATTATAATGTATTCTTTAACGGATGGGATCGTTCAAATATGCTTTCACTCTCGGGCGTAGGCATCCATCATCCTTCCGGCGATTATATGAAAATCTCCACCTATGGAAATTATCCGACAGAATCGATTACATGGCGTAATAGTGATGTTGGGAAAACCGGGGCCACGAACGCTCATTGGAACGCAACTTTCGATGCCACGCTAAACGGACACGGGGTGACCGAGGGAGGTTCTTCCGGCTCGCCTTTATTTAATAGCAAAGGCTTGATTATAGGTACGCTGAGCGGTGGAAGCTCCAGTTGCGAACTGCCCGAAGGATTGAATTTATACGGTAAATTGTATTATCACTGGAATAAATACAGTGATAATGATACAGCCCGGATGGATGTCTGGCTAGATCCACTCGGAACGGGCGTCACCTCGTTGCAGGGAATGACGCAGGATGGGAAAACGCTCGGAAACGAGTATGAAGGTCCGACTGATTTGAAATACAAACAGATCTCCACGGATGAGATTCAACTGACATGGAATGCCCCAGTCCTCGAAAAAATAGCTGGTTGGGGATCACAAGATCGTTATCAACAGTTCGGTCTCGGAGGAGATCCATTCTATTTCGCTCAGAAATGGGATACGAAAGATCTACAACCGGTGCATAAAAAAACGATCCGGAAGGTTAATTTCTATCCGCAGGAAGGGGTCACTTATGGAGTCTATATCAAACAGGGAAACCGGGAGTATGAAGAGAGTTTCACTCAACTGAAATCAGGTAAAATAAATTCGGTCACACTTAAAACACCATTCGTAATCGATGCGAAGCAGGATTTACTGGTAGCCATTCATGTGATAAGCTATGCCAATAACACATACCCGGCATGCTCCGATGAAGGCCCCGCAGTCGACGGAAAAGGGAATTTATACTCTTTGGACGGAAAAAAATGGGAAACATTCTCTGATGATGAGCTAGATGCCAATGTTGTGTTATCGATCGTAATAAGCGCGGAAGAAGGTGAGCTCCCCTCAAGTTCCGTATTCTCCACGAGCACTTTCTCGGAGAAACCGCAACCCATGAGAACGGGCCGATTATCATTCCGGAAACTGGCTATCGCCTCTGATGCGCAAGAAGCAGAGTTGATCACGGCTTTTCCGGAGCTGACCGGTTATAAGGTATATCAAGATACCCGAGAACTGACGACATTACCTGTTTCTCAACGGAATTATACGGTGAAAAAATCTGACAACAAGTACCCCTCTGCTCCAAGTAACGGCACTTTATGGTACCGATGAGAGCGCCCCGGTTACGGTAATTCCGGAAACGAGCGTAGGTAACGAACTGAAGCCAACAGGCGAAGAAGTAGATATTCAACCACGTATCTTCTCGAATGAAGTACAGATCCAGAATTATCAACAACTGAAATCGCTTGAGATCTACAGGGCCGATGGAAAGTTGATACGTAGCGTCCCGCAACCGGGAAGCAGTCTCAGCACGGGTGATTTTGCCACTGGAATGTATATCTTCCGCTTGACTACCGAAAAGGGAAGCCAAACCGTTCAAGGTATTAAAAAATAAACGGCCGCCTACTAGTATAAAGTAAAAAAGGTTGTGCGTTCTCTGACACACAACCTTTTTTATTTTATTTCCCGAATGTTACCCCCATCCGTTTTCCTTGTACGATCAAATCATGATCCGGTGTCACTAATTTTAGTTTTCCCGCTACTTCTAACAAGGGAATGGATTCTACCCTATCTCCTTTCATACAAACCCATACGTCCGAATTTCACCATTAGCGATCAGTTCCGTGGCATGGCCTCCCAAGCGAGTCGCAAGGTTACGGTCGAACGGAGAGGGGTTTCCACCCCGTTGGGTGTATCCCAATACGGTATCCCGGGTCTCGATACCCGTTCCCGCCTCGATAGCCCGGGTAATATAATCAGAAGGACGCTTTTTATCCGGAGTCTCGATACCCTCGGCTACTACAACGATGGAATAAGGTTTGCCCCTGCGAGCCCGATCCAAGATCGCCTCGTTCACCTTATCGATATCGTATCCCAATTCCGGAAGTAAGATCACGTCGGCACCTCCAGCCATCCCGGCATACAAGGCGATCCATCCGGCATGATGGCCCATCACCTCCACGACCATCACCCGCTTATGTGAACTAGCCGTAGAATGAAGACGGTCTATAGATTCCGTGGCGATATTCACGGCGGTATTAAAACCGAACGTAATATCCGTACCCCATATGTCATTATCGATTGTCTTGGGAACGCCTATCACGTTCAATCCGATCTGAGATAACAGATTGGCCGTCTTCTGCGTACCGTTTCCTCCGATACAAACCAAGCAGTCCAGCCCCAGCTCCTCATAATTTTTCTTAATGATCTCCGGCTTTTCCGAATCTCCCGAGGCCAAGAGCTTACGGAAAGGCTTCTCTCTGGACGTTCCTAAAATGGTTCCCCCTAAATTTAATATGCCGGATAAGCTCCGTTCATCGAAAACTTGGACGTCTTTATTCAAAAGACCTATAAAACCGCTATGAATACCTATCACTTCCATGCCGTAATGCATGATAGCGGTCTTGCCAACACCACGGATCGTAGCGTTGATACCGGGGCAATCGCCACCCGATGAGAGAATCCCTATTTTCATCGTAACGTTAATTTAGTACCTAGCAAAGATATAAATAAAAAGAGAATGCCTACATTTGCACTCGAACAAATAAAAAGAGCATGGATATTTTAACACAGACGATTTCGCTCCTTTTCCGCCATCGACAAACGGAGATCGGACGATTTGGGCAGGATATAGACCATATCCAGCGCAAACAGCTGCATGCTCTGCTTTCGACGGCACGCAAGACGGAATGGGGACTCAAATATGATTATAAAAGCATTCGCTCTTATTCAGACTTCTGCCAACGTCTTCCCTTACAGACTTATGACGAGATAAAGCCGTATGTCACCCGAATGATAAACGGAGAAAGGAATATTCTCTGGCCTTCGGTGGTGCGGTGGTACGCTAAGAGTAGCGGGACCACGAACGACAAAAGTAAATTCCTGCCCGTCACCCCCGAGATATTAAAGGGTTGCCACTATAAAGGAGGCTTCGATTGCGTGGCCATTTATCTGCGGAACAACCCGGAAAGCCGTTTCTTCTCCAAGAAAGGCTTGATATTAGGCGGCAGCCATAGCCCTTCCCCGCTAAACTCCGAGGCTCATCAAGGCGACTTATCCGCCGTATTACTTCAAAATCTCAATCCGCTCGTCAATTTAATACGCGTCCCCAAGAAACCCATTATCCTAATGGATGAATGGGAAAGCAAGATCAAGGCGATCGTGGAGAACACTTGGAATAAGGATGTAAACAGCCTATCCGGTGTTCCTTCTTGGATGTTGGTCTTGATCAAGGCCGTATTGAAAAAAACCGGGTAGGGAATATCTTACGGACGTATGGCCTATTCTGGAGGTCTTCTTCCATGGGGGGAATCAGTTTCGAGCCTTACCGGGAGCAATATAAAACCTTGATTCCATCGATAAGATGCATTATATGGAGACCTATAACGCATCCGAGGGCTTCTTCGGGCTGCAAGACGATCCGACAGACCCCAGTTTGCTTATGATGCCGGATTACGGTATTTTCCTATGAGTTCATCCCGATGAACGAGGTGGGTAGCGCCCATCCGACCGTGTTACCGCTGGAATCGGTAGAGACCGGGAAAAA
>ENA-OQCW01001097-OQCW01001097.1-human-gut-metagenome-genome-assembly--contig:-NODE-1097-length-11875-cov-2.176115_pt1 | contig 11875 bp, 12 predicted proteins | sample MGYA00242767_ERZ504593 | MGnify/ENA primary metagenome ERZ504593 (study PRJEB26092, sample SAMD00036307) | human gut metagenome | host: Homo sapiens | study: EMG produced TPA metagenomics assembly of... | reverse complement strand
CTGATCGGCTTTTTCTCTCACGTCTCTGTGGGCCGGGAAATATTCAGATTCGTACCATTGGCTATGGCGAGAGCTATATCAACGCCACGGGGTTACGCCATGTCTGGCATTTACGCTGTACGGACACCTTAAAAGGCCCGTTACTGGAAAGTTATGAAATCTGCCCGATACCGGAAGTGGTTCTGGCAGCGCCAGAAGATTTGGTCGACTCTGCGCAGCGGCTTAGTGAGGTATGTCAGTGGCTGGCGGAAGGGGCACCGTCGTAAAAAGACGGTAAGTATCGCTTTCAGGCTTATGAATATCGCAATCGGCGAATACCTCTGGTCGTAGAGTTTCAGGATAAAGAGGGAGATCTACCATTAACGGGTTATTTTTCTCTCTTCGCCTACAGGAGTGCGCATGTGGGATGTCATTGATTTATCGCGCTGGCAGTTTGCTCTGACCGCGCTGTATCACTTTTTATTTGTACCCCTTACCCTGGGGCTGAATTTTTTTGCTGGCTATCATGGAAACCATTTACGTGGTCACCGGCAAAACAATCTACCGCGATATGACGCGCTTCTGGGGTAAGCTCTTCGGTATCAACTTTGCTCTTGGCGTGGCTACCGGCCTGACCATGGAGTTTCAGTTTGGTACTAACTGGTCATTCTATTCCAACTATGTGGGCGATATTTTTGGCGCACCGCTGGCGATGGAAGCATTAATGGCCTTCTTCCTCGAATCCACTTTTGTCGGGCTGTTCTTCTTCGGCTGGCAACGGCTGAATAAATACCAGCACCTGCTGGTGACGTGGCTGGTGGCGTTCGGTTCAAATCTCTCTGCATTGTGGATATTGAATGCCAACGGTTGGATGCAATACCCGACCGGTGCGCATTTTGATATCGACACCCTGCGCATGGAAATGACCAGCTTCAGCGAGCTGGTCTTTAACCCGGTCAGCCAGGTGAAATTTGTACACACCGTAATGGCGGGCTACGTGACCGGGGCCATGTTTATTATGGCGATCAGCGCCTGGTATTTACTGCGCGGACGGGAGCGCGATGTTGCATTACGCTCGTTTGCCATCGGTTCCGTCTTCGGTACTCTGGCGATTATCGGTACGCTGCAACTCGGAGACAGTTCGGCGTATGAAGTCGCGCAAGTACAACCGGTAAAACTGGCGGCGATGGAAGGGGGAGTGGCAAACGGAACCTGCACCTGCACCGTTCCAATGTGGTTTGCCTGGCCGGAACAGGATCAAGAGCGTAACGCCTTTGCCATCAAAATTCCCGCGCTGCTAGGGATCCTCGCCACTCACTCATTAGATAAACCCGTGCCGGGTCTGAAGAATTTGATGGCTGAAACCTACCCACGCTTGCAACGCGGACGTATGGCCTGGCTGTTAATGCAGGAAATATCGCAAGGCAATCGAGAGCCGCATGTGTTGCAGGCATTCCGGGAGCTGGAAGGCGACCTTGGTTACGGCATGTTGCTCTCCCGCTATGCGCCGGATATGAACCATGTCACAGCTGCACAGTACCAGGCGGCGATGCGTGGCGCGATACCTCAGGTTGCGCCGGTATTCTGGAGTTTCCGCATCATGGTGGGCTGTGGTTCTCTGCTGCTACTGGTGATGCTGATTGCGCTTGTCCAGACGCTGCGTGGCAAAATCGACCAGCATCGCTGGGTGCTGAAAATGGCGCTCTGGAGTTTGCCGCTGCCGTGGATTGCGATTGAAGCCGGGTGGTTTATGACCGAGTTTGGTCGTCAGCCGTGGGCGATACAGGACATCTTACCGACATACTCCGCGCACTCCGCCTTAACCACAGGACAACTGGCTTTCTCACTGATCATGATCGTAGGGCTTTACACCCTGTTCTTAATCGCCGAAGTCTACCTGATGCAGAAATATGCCCGTCTGGGGCCGAGCGCGATGCAGAGTGAACAACCGACGCAGCAACAGGGGTAAAGGAGAAAATCATGTTTGATTATGAAACATTGCGCTTCATCTGGTGGCTGCTGATTGGCGTGATCCTGGTGGTCTTTATGATCTCCGACGGATTTGACATGGGGATTGGCTGTTTGCTGCCGCTGGTGGCGCGTGATGATGATGAACGCCGGATAGTGATTAATAGCGTTGGTGCGCACTGGGAAGGCAATCAGGTCTGGTTGATCCTCGCAGGTGGGGCATTATTTGCCGCCTGGCCCAGAGTTTATGCAGCGGCGTTTTCCGGCTTTTATGTGGCGATGATTCTGGTGCTGTGCTCGCTGTTCTTCCGCCCGCTGGCCTTTGATTATCGCGGAAAAATCGCCGATGCACGCTGGCGTAAAATGTGGGATGCCGGACTGGTCATCGGCAGTCTGGTGCCGCCGGTAGTCTTCGGTATTGCCTTCGGCAACTTGCTGCTCGGCGTGCCGTTTGCCTTCACACCGCAATTACGCGTGGAGTATCTCGGCAGCTTCTGGCAACTGCTGACGCCATTCCCTTTATTGTGCGGATTGCTCAGCCTTGGGATGGTGATTTTGCAAGGTGGCGTCTGGTTACAACTGAAAACTGTTGGTGTGATTCATCTGCGTTCACAGCTGGCGACTAAACGCGCTGCACTGTTGGTGATGCTGTGCTTTTTGCTGGCGGGTTACTGGCTATGGGTCGGTATTGATGGCTTTGTACTGCTCGCCCAGGATGCTAACGGTCCTTCCAATCCGTTAATGAAACTGGTGGCAGTGCTACCTGGTGCCTGGATGAATAATTTTGTCGAGTCGCCCGTTTTGTGGATCTTCCCGCTGCTGGGGTTCTTCTGCCCATTGCTGACGGTGATGGCGATTTATCGTGGTCGCCCGGGTTGGGGATTTTTGATGGCGTCATTGATGCAATTTGGCGTGATTTTCACGGCAGGCATCACGCTGTTCCCCTTTGTCATGCCGTCAAGCGTGAGTCCAATCTCCAGCCTGACGTTGTGGGACAGCACTTCCAGTCAGCTGACGCTGAGCATTATGTTGGTAATCGTGCTGATATTTTTGCCCATTGTGTTGCTCTACACTCTCTGGAGCTACTACAAAATGTGGGGACGCATGACGACAGAAACTCTCCGCCGTAACGAAAACGAGCTGTACTAAGGAGCAGGAACAATGTGGTATTTACTTTGGTTCGTCGGCATTTTGTTGATGTGTTCGCTCTCCACCCTTGTGTTGGTATGGCTGGACCCGCGTCTGAAAAGTTAACGAACGTAAGCCTGATGAGGCGCATTAGCGTCGCATCAGGCAATCAATAATGTCGGATATGAAAAGCGGAAACATATCGATGAAAGCGATCTTGATCCCATTCTTATCTCTTCTGATTCCGTTCACCCCGCAATCTGCATTCGCTCAGAGTGAGCCGGAGCTGAAGCTGGAAAGTGTGGTGATTGTCAGTCGTCATGGTGTGCGTGCACCAACCAAGGCCACGCAACTGATGCAGGATGTCACCCCAGACGCATGGCCAACCTGGCCGGTAAAACTGGGTTGGCTGACACCGCGCGGTGGTGAGCTGATCGCCTATCTCGGACATTACCAACGCCAGCGTCTGGTGGCTGACGGATTGCTGGCGAAAAAGGGCTGCCCGCAGCCTGGTCAGGTCGCGATTATTGCTGATGTCGACGAGCGTACCCGTAAAACAGGCGAAGCCTTCGCCGCCGGGCTGGCACCTGACTGTGCAATAACCGTACATGCCCAGGCAGATACGTCCAGTCCCGATCCGTTATTTAATCCTCTAAAAACTGGCGTTTGCCAACTGGATAACGCGAACGTGACTGACGCGATCCTCAGCAGGGCAGGAGGGTCAATTGCTGACTTTACCGGGCATCGGCAAACGGCGTTTCGCGAACTGGAACGAGTGCTTAATTTTCCGCAATCAAACTTGTGCCTTAACCGTGAGAAACAGGACGAAAGCTGTTCATTAACGCAGGCATTACCATCGGAACTCAAGGTGAGCGCCGACAATGTCTCATTAACCGGTGCGGTAAGCCTCGCGTCAATGCTGACGGAGATATTTCTCCTGCAACAGGCACAGGGAATGCCGGAGCCGGGGTGGGGAAGGATTACCGATTCACACCAGTGGAACACCTTGCTAAGTTTGCATAACGCGCAGTTTTATTTGCTACAACGCACGCCAGAGGTTGCCCGCAGCCGCGCCACCCCGTTGTTGGATTTGATCATGGCAGCGTTGACGCCCCATCCACCGCAAAAACAGGCGTATGGTGTGACATTACCCACTTCAGTGCTGTTTATTGCCGGACACGATACTAATCTGGCAAATCTCGGCGGCGCACTGGAGCTCAACTGGACGCTTCCAGGTCAGCCGGATAACACACCGCCAGGTGGTGAACTGGTGTTTGAACGCTGGCGTCGGCTAAGCGATAACAGCCATTGGATTCAGGTTTCGCTGGTCTTCCAGACTTTACAGCAGATGCGTGATAAAACGCCGCTATCATTAAATACGCCGCCCGGAGAGGTGAAACTGACCCTGGCAGGATGTGAAGAGCGAAACGCGCAGGGCATGTGTTCGTTGGCCGGTTTTACGCAAATCGTGAATGAAGCACGCATACCGGCGTGCGCTCTCCATCAAGACAAATAAACATTTGCCGCTGTTGGTCCTCGCAGGCCATTTACGCGGCAAAATTCCACGCGTAATCCTGGTATAAGCACTTCTGCGTCGCGGGGAGTGAATGCGGAAATATGGACCTGGACTTCTTTACGACCGTCGGAGGGGATAATGAATCCTTTGCCGCTTTTGCGATCAAAGGTTTTGACAATTCCTGTCATTTTACGGGACAAACAAATTCCTTACTGAAAATACTGCGCTGCACTATACGGGGTTAATAAAATAAAGCCAGCGATATTTAAGACCGCCGGACGGCTAAAATAAAATTTGCTTAATCTCAATTATCATGCGTTAATAGCTGCGTCGGTTTGAAAGACAGACAGCATACAAAGTAGTTTACTAAAGCAGTTCTCATTATCAGGCATTATCCCCTTCTTTTGAGTCTCTCTCCTGAACACTAAGTAGTTTCTGTATTAAAGCCCTGTTTGCCGAAAGGCCCAAAATGAAGGAAGTAAAATATGTCTAATAAAATGACTGGTTTAGTAAAATGGTTTAACGCAGATAAAGGTTTTGGCTTTATCACTCCTGATGATGGCAGCAAAGACGTTTTCGTCCATTTCACCGCCATCCAGAGCAATGAATTCCGCACGCTGAACGAAAATCAGAAAGTTGAATTTTCTATTGAGCAGGGGCAACGTGGTCCCGCGGCAGCGAACGTTGTTACGCTCTAAGGTTGCCGTTATTACTCAACATCTCCATTTCCGCTGTCCATGTTGTCATGGTTCACAGTACCGTACATCGGCATTCGATGTGACGGAGCGAAACCCTTTGGGCGCTAAGTGTATTTTTTGTAAATCGACGATGATCACCTTTGATAACGTCGCGCTGCAAATACGCACGGACCATGCGCCGCTGGATTTCACAAAATAATATCAGGCTCCCTCGTGGAGCCTTTTTTATATCTGCCTTATTTTTCTTCAACGCTGTATGTATAGTAAGCGATAACCTGTTGATTATTGAATCTTTCGGGGAGATGGCTTATAACATTTCTTACCTGACCAGGGTACCGGGAACCAACACCTTACTGGCGTGTTGCTGTCTTTTAAGACCAGAAGAGGTTAACAGTGAATATTGAAGAGTTAAAAAAACAAGCCGAAACGGAAATCGCTGATTTTATCGCGCAAAAAATTCGCCGAGCTGAACAAGAATACAGGGAAAGAAGTCTCTGAAATTCGCTTCACCGCACGAGAAAAAATGACCGGGCTTGAAAGTTATGATGTCAAAATCAAAATAATGTGATTTTGTGAACATCACCCCGTGCGAGGTGATGTTCCGCTTGTTGCTAATTTAGTGACCAATCATTGGCGCTTGCGGAATTAAGCGTCGGTACAATTCCTCCGGCACCGGGCTTTGCCATACTCCCGCATACATTGCGTAACCAGTCACCGCAAACATAATCCCCAGAACCAGTAGCGTCATTAACCAGCCAGACAACGCAAAGGCTTTTTTATTTGCCGCAGGTTTTTAGCAGTGAAAAGGTCAATGTTGAAGGCTACCGGACATGACTCTACGCAACTCATACAACCGGTACATTCCACGCTTCGTACCTGAATTAATTTATCGACCGGGGACCGTGATCGGGCAATTTTTTTGGCCATTTGCCACAGTCGATACAACTTTCGGCATTGCGACGAATCTTAAACGGTGATAATAGCGAAACCACGCCCATCAGCGCGCCATATGGGCAAAGATAACGACACCAGGTATGGCGAATAAACAGGCTGGCAATCAGCAAAACGGTCACGCTGATTAATGTCGCGGTCCCCATATGACGAAAGAAATCGAGCATTTTAACGTCCATCACCACGCTGTAGGGCGACAACATAAAATAGTGAATCGCCTGAGCGGGCATCAATAACGCAATATAGAGAAAAAAACTCAACAGCAAATACTTCACGCCGCGCAGAGGAATATCCAGCCAGCGGGGAAGGACACATTGCCGACCAAACAGTTTGCTACCGAGATCGCCGATTAATTCAGAAAGCGTACCAACCGGGCATAACCATGAGCAAAAGGCCTTTTTGAGTAATAGACTGATGACGATAAAAGCGACCAATAACAGCATCGCGGCGGCGTGGACGGACGGTAACTGACCTGTTGCAAGGCTATATTTCAGATTCATCAGACCGGCAATCGGTAGCCAGCCTTCGATGCCCCCTGGCCTGGCGACAAATGTCGTACTACCTGCCGTTTCGTAATAGCGCACCCAATACCAGAACGTGATGGCAATATAAATATTCATTGCCAACAGTAATAATTGTGTCGCTTTACGCCAGGTCGTGGCATTGCGCCAGTCATTCCACGGTAATTTGCCGCCCGTCGTGCCTGGCCGCCGCTGCCAGCGGGTTCTTCTTTTCTCTGTCATGATTTTGCCAGTCCGTTAAGTTGCATACCAAATGCCACTATTCTAGTTGTTCTTAACTGGCTGATATTGATTCAAATCGCGTTCAGGTCTTTCTTATTCAACCATGCTTCCAGAGCGGCAACACTGCGTGTAATTTCTTCGTGTAGAAGGGGGGCAGATAATGGCTGCTGCTCCAGTTGTGCGCATAGCTGGCTGGCGCTACGCATTCCCAGACTCGAGCAACTGCTTTTTAGCTGATGTGCGGCACGCTTTATTTTTTCGCTGTTCTGGCTGGAGCGGGCGATGTCGATGTCATCGAGAAGCGGCAGGGCATGTTGTTTAAATAATGCCAGCCATTCGTGGATCTTCTCCGTCCCCATCAACTGAGCATCTTCATTGAGTTGCGATACATCCAGCGGTTGATCGTTATTGACTTGCAGTTGGAGATAGTGCGCCAGTAACTGACCGAGCACTTCACGCGGCACCGGTTTAGGGATAATCCGCGAAATAGCGAACTGGTACGCTGGCGCAACGTTTCGTCGATGACATGGGCGCTAAAGCCAATCAAAACCAGCGACGGATATTGCTGTACCAGTTGTCGGGCAAGGGTAATACCGTCGATATCCGGCAGATCAAAATCCACCAGTGCGGCAGCAAACGGTTCGCTATTTTGCAACGTCTCTATCGCGTGCGCGGCATTGCCAACAGCAACGACCTGCGCACCACTGTTGTTCAGCATCTCAACGGTAATTCGCTGGGTTAGCGGGTTATCTTCAATTAACAGCAAACGTAAACCGTCCAGATGCACCGCCTGATTGACTGTTTTTGGCACGGGTGCAGTGGCAACACGTAACGGCAAGCGTAAACAAAAACAGCTTCCAACCTCCGGCGTGCTGGTGGCGCTCAGTTCGCCGCTCATCGCCTGGGCCAGACGGCTACTGATAGTCAGCCCCAGCCCGGTGCCGCCGCGTTTGCCACTTACCTGAATAAATGGCTGGAAGATTTCTGCCAGTTTCGCGGGATCAATACCGCAGCCGCTGTCTTCCACTTCGACCAGCCATTGCTCACCATCAGTACGGCTACGTAAAACGATCTGCCCTTCGTCAGTAAAACGCAGGGCGTTGCTCAACAGGTTGGTAATGACCTGACGAATACGCCGCGGATCGCCCATTAACGCAGTCGGTACATCGTCGGCAATTGCCGTTGCCAGGCGAATCGGGCGACCTTTCACCCGTCCACTCATTAATTGCAGGGTACTTTCCAGCAGCGGTCGCGGTTCAAAGGGTTCATCGCTGACCGAAACATTCTTGCCGCCTGCTTCGATAGCCGAATAATCGAGAATATCGTTGAGGATGGTCAGCAACGATTCACCAGAGTCGGTAATCGCCCGCAAATCATCGCGCTGGGCGTTAAGTGCGGGGTTATCTGCCAGCAGCTGTGCGGTGCCGAGAATACCGTACAGCGGTGTGCGGATCTCATGGCTCATCGCCGCCAGAAACGCCGATTTTGCCTGGCTGGCTTTTTCTGCTTCCGCCCGTGCCTGTCGGTGTTCTATCACCAGTTCCTGCAATTCAGCTGTACGCGCTTTGACCTGCGCCGCCAGCTGTTCGCGGTGGCGATTCAGTGCATGAACACTGCTGCGAAACGCATCCATCAGCCGCCCGATGGTATCCAGTTCCCGTACGCCAGCGGTTTCCGGGAAAGGGGAGTCGATATCACCGTCCAGTAAGCGTTGCAGCGCCTGCGTTTGTTCGGCAAGTGGACGCGTGACTGAGCGATAAACCACGCGCCAGAGGATCAGAATCAATGCACAAAGTGAAACTATCCCCAGTAATAACAGGCTGTATTGCCCGCGTGCACTGGCTTTTTCCAGATGTGCCAGCCCGTGCTGATTGCGCAGCTCAATAGTGTCGACCAGCTGACTGACTTCGCTACTAAACTGCGCGAACTGGGCGATGTTATTTTGGGCGAGAGTTTGCAGGCGATTGCTGATTTCACTGTCCTGCTGATACAGCGCCAGCAAATCGTTATATTGGCTAACGGTAGTTAACGTTGTTGCGACCTGAGCACGAACTCCCGGATCTTCAATGCGTATTTGCCGACGTTGCAGAATTTTCACCGCATTATTGAGCTGCTTTTCCAGCGTTGGCGCATTTTTCTGGATCTGTTCCAGCCCCAGATTCATCACCATTTGCTGCACCCGCAGGCGCTAAGGCGCAGTTCATTCATCTGGTTAACATACTCAAGATCGATATCAATCAGCCGATCGAGTGCACTTTCTGCGGCCTGACGCTGATGTTGTTCGATCAAATCGTAAATCCCGGCCTGGGTCGCTCCGGCGGAGGTTGCCGCATTATTCGCCTGACCTTGCGCCAGGCGTGCGATTTCATCGGCGGCGGCGACTATCTGCTGACTGAGTTGCTGTTGTTGCTGGCGCAGTTGCAAACGCTGTCCCACCAGTTCCCCTTGCTGACGTAACGAACGGGAGATCTCCTGCTCCTGTTGTTCAATAGCGGTGGTATCAAAACCTTGTTCCCGTAACGCTTGCAGCAACGCATTAATCTTCAGGCTTTGTGCGGTGAGCATTCGCCCCTGCGCCTGCCACATCTTTTCGTTATCGGCACTGGTCAGGTTCTGCGCGGCGAAAAGTTCCCAGGCGCTGGCTTCGCTCAACTGGCGCGCCATATTCATGGTAGGAATCAATGCCTGAGTGTTGTCTTTTTCCACCTGGCTGATAAAGCGCAGGTTGTACCATCCCACCAGGGTACTGGTCAGGGTTAACAGCGCCATCAGAGCAAAGCCCATCCAGAGTCTTCGGGTCAGGGTTAAATTCACGGTCAGTGTACTTAAGGTGAAAAAGGTTGAGTCGCAAAGCGGAATGCATCTAGCATAAAGCCTTATTATTGATGAGGCTATCATGCGCGTACTGCTATTGTTACTTCTTTCCCTTTTCATGTTGCCTGGTTTTTCGGCTGATAACCTGTTGCGCTGGCATGATGCGCAGCATTTCTCGGTGCAAGCCTCTACGCCGCTTAAAGCCAAACGCGCATGGAAACTGTGCACGCTTTATCCCAGCCTGAAAGATTCATACTGGTTATCGTTGAACTATGGTATGCAGGAGGCTGCTCGCCGCTACGGTGTGGATTTAAAAGTGCTGGAGGCAGGCGGCTACAGCCAGTTGGCTACCCAGCAAGCACAAATCGACCAGTGTAAACAGTGGGGCGCAGAGGCCATTTTGCTCGGTAGTAGCACGACGTCATTTCCCGATCTGCAAAAGCAGGTAGCAAGTCTGCCGGTGATCGAACTGGTAAATGCTATTGATGCTCCCCACGTGAAAAGCCGCGTTGGTGTGCCCTGGTTTCAGATGGGCTATCAACCAGGGCGATATCTGGTGCAATGGGCGCACGGTAAACCACTGAACGTGCTGTTGATGCCCGGCCCCGATAACGCTGGGGGCAGTAAGGAGATGGTCGAAGGTTTTCGCGCAGCCATTGCCGGAAGCCCGGTACGTATTGTTGATATTGCGCTTGGCGATAACGATATTGAAATCCAGCGTAACCTGTTGCAGGAGATGCTGGAGCGCCATCCAGAAATCGACGTCGTTGCCGGAACGGCCATTGCGGCAGAGGCGGCAATGGGGGAAGGGCGTAACCTGAAAACACCGCTTACCGTGGTGTCGTTTTATCTTTCACATCAGGTGTATCGCGGGCTGAAGCGGGGAAGAGTGATTATGGCTGCCAGCGATCAAATGGTCTGGCAGGGGGAATTGGCGGTTGAGCAGGCCATCAGGCAATTACAGGGGCAATCGGTGTCTGATAATGTCAGCCCACCGATTTTAGTTCTGACGCCGAAAAATGCCGACCGTGAACATATCCGCCGCTCGCTGTCACCAGGGGGATTTCGTCCGGTCTATTTTTATCAGCACACATCAGCGGCTAAGAAATAACCTTCGCCATGTTGCGTCACCAGTAAATCCGCGCTGAGTTTATGACGTAAACGACGAATTAACACATCGACGGTGCGCAGGTCAGGGTTTTCCACCCGACGCGCAGAGAGCATACGCAGCAGACGTTCACGGCTAAGAATTTCGCCCGGATTCGTCACAAATGCCACCAACATTTCATACTCTGCGCGGGTCAGTTTAATCGGCTCGCCATCCCGTTCCAGCGTATGGCGCGACACATTCAGGCAATAACCGGCAAAGCGATAGCAGTTGTCCTGAGTGTGCGGTTGCGCCTGCCGCGCGAGGTCGATTCGCCAGAGCAGATTTTTCACTCGTACCACCAGTTCGCGCAGTTCCAGCGGTTTGGTGACGTAATCGTCTGCGCCCATTTCCAGCCCAACAATACGGTCAATCCGATCGCTGCGTCCCGTAACCAGAATAATCCCCACCGTTGAGCGTTCTCGCAGGGCGCGGGTTAACATCAGGCCATTTTCATCGGGCAAATTGATATCCAGCAGAATTAAATCCACCGGCTGATTCTGCATAATTTCCCGTAGCCCGGCACCGCTCGCCGTAACGGAAACGGTATACCCCTCCTGGGTGAAGTAGGATTGTAATCGCGCCTGGGTAACCGGCTCATCTTCAACAATAACAATGTGATGTGGCATCAGAGAGTTTTACTCATTCTGTTCATATCTGTTCATATTCTGCCGTAAGCCGTTCATCCTGACCAGTGCCGCTGTTCATATTTACTCATTAAGATCGCTTCACTAAACCATAATTTTACAGGGGCTATTATGCGGAAACTCTGGAACGCGCTACGCCGACCCAGTGCTCGTTGGTCGGTACTGGCGCTGGTCGCTATTGGGATTGTGATTGGCATTGCGCTGATTGTATTGCCACACGTTGGGATCAAAGTCACCAGCACAACCGAATTTTGTGTCAGTTGCCACAGTATGCAACCGGTGTA
>ENA-OQCW01001094-OQCW01001094.1-human-gut-metagenome-genome-assembly--contig:-NODE-1094-length-11907-cov-2.634890_pt1 | contig 11907 bp, 7 predicted proteins | sample MGYA00242767_ERZ504593 | MGnify/ENA primary metagenome ERZ504593 (study PRJEB26092, sample SAMD00036307) | human gut metagenome | host: Homo sapiens | study: EMG produced TPA metagenomics assembly of... | reverse complement strand
GCACAGGTGCGATACGGATCTTTAATGATAATTTCGGTTAGCAGGCGATCGCATGGGCAGGCCAGGTAGTCCTCGATTGACAGCGTTTCGCCGTTGCCAAAAACCAGTTCAGCATCCAGTGCCAGCAGGACGGGAAGCAGCACCGACTCTTCCTGCCGGGCGGCGATTTCACCACCAATGGTCGACTGATTACGAACATGGCGAGAGTAGACAAAGCCGAGGGCTTCACGCAGTGCTGCAGGAATAAATCGCGCATCACGCAGTGGCTGCAAGCGAGACATTGCACCAATCCGCAGTGCACCGTTATCCCAGTCAACCCAGTCCAGTTCCAGATCCTGTAAGGAAATGGCAATCTTTTTATCGGTACGGGTTGGTGTTGCGTTGAGTTTGCTGCCCCCGGCGAACCAGACGGCTTCATCCTGGTAGCGGCGCTTCAGTTCCAGCGCCTGTTCGACAGAGTCGGGCCTGAAAAATTGTTCAATCATCTTCTTTCCTTATTTAACCCTCTTCCCTGCGGGAAGAGGGTATTTGTCATTTATGCCAGCGCATCCATCCGACGCCACATACTGGCAGCGGCTTTTCTGGCTTGCGCATAAATGGAATCGCAATCGAAGTTAAACTGACGGTCTTCATAGACCATCACGCCATTGACCATCACGCTATGAACGCTGCCTGAGCCCATACCGAAAGCGATATGCCCGGCGATATTGTCTGCAAGCAGCGGTGTCGGCGAGTTGTAATCGCAAATGGTTAAATCGGCTTTGTAACCGGCGTCCAGAAGGCCAAATTTCGCGCCAAAGTTGCGGCTCATCAGTTCGTTGCCGTTAGCCAGTGCTTTGGCAAAACTGTCAGGCCACAGCGGACCACCCGCATCGCGATGTTTAAAGAAGGCAAATTTCATCTCTTCAAACATGTCCGAACCAATGCCGTCAGTTCCCAACGCCAGATTGCGGATGTCGCTAAGGTGATGGTTGTAGCCGACATGGTTGTTCATGTTTGAACGGGCGTTATGCACCAGGAACGCATCGCGCTGATTGAGTAGGGCGATGTCATCTTTCGACAAGTACAGCCCATGAGCGACCAGCGTTTTGCTGTCGATGAGATCGAATTGCGCCAGTCGTGCCAGCAGGTCTTTGCCGTACCAGTGGTGACTGTAGGAAACGTCATAAAGGTCTTCCGCAGCGTGAATGTGCAAACCACGACCTGTGGCTTTCACGGCTTCACGCAGCATCTCCAGACCGGCATCCGGCACGGTAAACGGCGCGTGAGCGCCGATATGAGCTTCCACCAGATACGGCTCGGTTGCTGCTTTCTTCGCCTCATCAATCTGACGGGCGAAGCGGATGTTTTCTTCTACACCTTCCTGCAACTCTTTGATGCCGTTGTTACGGTCAGTAGTTTCAAAACAGGTCATCGCGCGCAGGCCAACTTTTAAAAATGCGTTGCGCAATGTGGAGAGCGACCCGCCGATATACGCCGGAGAGGCATGGTGATCGATAACCGATGTACATCCGCTCTTAATTGCTTCCAGGGAACAAATCAGTCCGCTGTAATAGAGCGACTCTTCATCAAGGGCGCGATCGAGTCGCCACCAGAGATTTTTCAGCGTTGAGATGAAATCCGGGCAGGGGGCGATGTTTGCCATAATTCCGCGGGACAGCCCCGAGTAAAAATGGTTGTGCGAGCAGACAATTCCCGGCATCACAATCCGACCATGCATCTCTTTGTAGCTGGCATCGGGGTAGCGTTGCGTCAGGGCATCGCCGATAGCGACAATCACATCATTTTCGATGGCGATATCAACGCCTTCCTGCACTTTCGCCGGGTGTAACTGCACTGCGGTGACATTCTTCAGAATCAACATGATTACACCTCCACGCGGCCCAGCAGATAATGATGATGCTGGTGGACATGGCTAATGATGCGGCACATATCGTTCAGCTCCGGTGGTACGTTGTTGAACTGACCTTCGCTGTCGATGTTTAACACCCAGCTTTGGTTATTCAGACGTACTCGTACCCGGCAATCTTCCACAAGGAAGCCTGGGTTGCTGCTGTTATCAAAGTCTTGCGACAGGCTGAAGACGGTGATTTTGTCTTTGTACGGTTTACCGTTCCACGGACAGAACTGAGCGCAGTTGCCGCATTCGTTACAGTAAGCGTCGAGGTGCAGCGTCTGGAAACGGTTCTGGAAGCCAGGGACCGCAATGGATACGTTGGCGCGGTTCGGGCAGACATCCACACACTTGCTGCAAACGTAGTTACATTCAAGGCAGCGTGCGGCTTCCTGGGCGACAAACGCGTCACGATCGTCGCTATCCACCAGGGTGATAGAGATATCGCCTTTGCGTTGATAGATTTCCGCCGGATTGACGTTGTTCCAGTATTTATCGTTCTGGTGGGAACGGATATTTTCCCGACTAAGGATGGCATCGGTCGCCCGACGCGCGGTTCCGACAGCAGCGACAATGGAGGATGGTCCGCGCTGTACGTCGCCGATCATAAAGACGTCAGTCAGACGAGTTTCGCCATTATGGTCGACGTCTGGCCAGCCGTTTTTGTCCAGCGGCACGCCCATCGCATTCAGGGCTTCAGTATCCTGCTGTTCACCAATGGCGGTGATCAGGCTGTCTACATGCAGTGTTACTGTTTCGTTGGTTTCAACCGGACGGCGACGACCTTTCTCATCAGGTTCGCCAAGCGACATAACGCGCAAGGTTAAGGTGCCATCAGCATCGAAACGTTCCGGATTATTCAGGAAACGGAACTCCACGCCGTCGTGCAACGCTTCTTCATACTCTTCGCGCCATGCTGGCATCTCTTGCAGTGAACGACGGTAAACGACCGTTGCTTTTTCTACGCCTGGAACGCGTAACGCCGCACGAGCGCAGTCCATTGCCGTGTTACCCGCCCCGACAACGACCACATGTTTGCCCAGCTTGAGCGCTGTGCCCTTCGTTGTATTCACGCAGGAAGGGGGAGTGATTTCCAGACATTTTGGTTGTCGCCCGCCAGTTTCACACCGCTATTTTTATCAGTGCCGGTGGCAATCAGAACATAGTGGAAGCCCCTGATTTTTTTAACTGTTCAACGGTTCAGATCGGGTGAGCAGCCATACTCAAATTTCACGCCGTGAGCGGCAACAAAATCGATATCGTGCTGAATAACTCTGCAGGAATACGGAACTGAGGAATGATATTTTTCACCACGCCGCCCTGCATTGGCTTCGCGTTCAAACAGCGTAACCGGATGGCCCGCTCTGGCAAGGAAGTAACCTGCTGCCAGACCCGCCGGACCTGCACCAATCACGGCAACCGGATGGCGTGAACCAGAACCGGCTGGTTTGTGCCAGCGTTGCTTATATTCATCCCAACCTTTTTTCCAGCGCGACTTTTTTCAGTTCGCGGATATTCAGCGCACTGTCGTAATCCAGGCGGGTACAGTTGTATTGGCACTGGTGATCGCAAATATGACCGGTAATGGCGGGCAGGGCGTTGCGTTGGTAGATGAGTTCCAGCGCGTCGGCATAGCGGTGTTCGCCAAGCAAACGGATGTATTCCGGAATATCTTGCTTGATAGCGCAGGCAGTAACACAGGGGGCAACGTAGCAGTCGGTCAGCGGCAGGTCTTCTGCCACTTCAATACGCTCTTCTGGCTTCCAGTGTTTCTGAGTGTATTCCATGGTTAACGCGTCTGCTGCCAGTTTGTTCAGGCGTTCGACGTCAACATGGTCAAGCCCCCAGGCGTCGGAGCCTTCCAGCTCGCGCATGCAGGCACTTAAGCGCAGATAGCCGCCAGGTTTCAGCAGGTCGGTTGCCATAGTAATAGGGCGAATACCAGTATCAAAAATATCGCGGATAGTCAGCTGACTGGCACCACCGGAATAAGAAATGGGCAGTTTGCCGTCAAAGGCGCGAGAGAGAACTGCTGCAACATTGATGGAGAGCGGGAACAGCGCACGGCCTGACATATACATCTCTTCACCAGGCAGTGCGCCTTTATTGTTGATGGTGCCGAGAGTGTTAGTCAGTTTTACGCCAAAGCCGAGTGATTTTTCTTTTGCCAGTACCATCAGGCGTTCCAGCATTTCCAGTGCTTGCGTCAGCTTGAGGTCGTGATCAAATGACTCTTCTTTTAAGCCTATGTAACCGAAACCGCAGACATCGAGGATCTCACGAACACGCGCGTACCCCAGTAAGGTCGGGTTGAGTTTCACAAAGGTATTGAGCCCTTTTTCTTCCAGCATGTAGCGGCAAATGGCTTCGATTTCATGCGGAGGACAGCCGTGCATGGTGGAGAGGGTGACGCCCTGCACCATGCTGGTGGGGATGCGAGCGGGTAAGGCTTGCAAGCTTTCGCGTTTTTCCTGCAATCCGTGGCGGGCTAAAAAATTGCGTCATCCTGGAGTAATTTATTCAGCGTATCGCGATATTAGAGCGAATTTCCGGGATGGTCAGATGCGTCCATCATATTGTCGATGAACTGTTGCATCGGCGGTTGCTTAATACCTTCGAGGTTGTAACCGACGCTCATATTAAAGATGAACGATTTACCGGAATCAGAAGGCTGGAACATCGCTTCGAGAAGGTGCAGGGCAAACCAGGCTTTGAGGTATTCATCCCAGGCTTTAAGCAGGGTAAATTCGGTGGACCATTCGGTGTTAAAGCACTCGTCTTCGGCATCAATACAGGGCTTTTCCAGCTCCAGGCGGTCAAGAATTTGGACGGTTTTTAGTTCGATGAAGCGTCCGCCAGTCAGCCAGGAAGTGACAATATTTTGCGCGAGCTGCGTGTGCGGGCCAGCGGCAGGGCCGACGGGAGTGGCACAGGTTTCACCGAAGACGCTAACAGTTTTACCTTTTACGGGTGAGTAAAACTGTTGCTCAGGAATACCAAAGATTGAGCGTTGTTGTTGGTATTCATCAAATATGCGCGTCAAAAGTTCCTCAAACGGAATGGGACGCATAATATCCCCCATAACCCTCTCCTTAGCTTATACAGATATCATTGAGTGACCGGTGTTGAGAAATCCGGTGGTTTAGGGGGATAGAGCAACAATCGCACCACTCTTGCCAGGTTTGGCGGGAAATATAAAAAAAATGTGAGGCGGCTCGAAACTTAGGAGCTTTTTGTGAATGAACTCACAGGTGCCAAATGAGAATTAAAATCACTCCTGAAAATTATTATTGACAGCCCATTTATCACTTTTTCTCTTTTCTCAAAATCAGTGATTCCTTATCATTATGATAAAGAGAACTGGAAGGGTTAAATATTTGAACGCAATCGTTTAACTACGTTTTCTAAATTTCAGTATACCTTTTTTTCGCTGTAATAAAGTCGTCCGGAGTATCAATATCTAAAATTATTTCTGCATTTTCTATTTCGACGGAATAATGTTCTCCCATAAGGAGTGCCTGACGCATATTGGTGATATTGGGACGCTGGATTGCCTGCATCAGGCATGGCTTTGACACTAAAATCGGATGGCCGGGAATGCCATTATGGAGTGGCAGTATTGCGCCATCATTTCGTAACGACCAGATTTTCCTAAAAATATCGATGGTGAGGGTAGGCATGTCACCGTGGGTGAGAAAACAATATTCTGTTTGTACCGCGGGTACTGCGGCCTTTACTGATGTTAGTAAACCCTGTGCATAATCTGGGTTATGGATAATAGTGATATTGCTCTGGTTCGCATAACGCTTGTGCAGTTCATTACCACGATAGCCGGTGACTAAAATAATTCGGCTACAAAACTGCAACGCATTTTTGATACTTGTATCAAGAATTGTTCCCTGTTGCCAGGGTAACATCATTTTCCATTGCCCCATTCTTGATGATAATCCGGCAGCGGTAATTATACAGTCGATGGCTGACATAGTGGTTCCATTATTTATAGGGGCTAATAACGCCTGATAATTGCGTTACTTCCTGATGGATTAAGTTGGGGATAATTTATCCCAGAGAGGTCATAAAGACTCGTGAAAAGTATAGTTGACCCATCGGCATTATTCATTGATTTAGGCGCGCAGAAACGTCCCACTGTGATTTCTGTTGTTGGGGCTGGGGGGAAAACCAGCTTGCTTTTTTGGCTGGCAGAACTGCTCCAGACTAGCGGCAGGCGTGTGTTAATCACTACGACGACACATATGTTTATGCCAACGTCACACTGGCCCGTGGTTTTCTGTCGTGATCCCGCCATGCTTCCTCATGCGTCTCTTACATCCCCCATTTCATTTTGTTTTCACAGCTGGAAAGCGAACCAGGGAAAAGTGCAGGGATTTACGCCAGAAGCGATTGATGCACTGGTGCAACGACCAGAGTGTGACGTAATTCTCATTGAGGCAGATGGCTCGCGTGGAATGCCGTTAAAAGCGCCTGATGAGCACGAACCTTGCATACCCAAAAGCAGTTGCTGCGTGATTGCTGTGATGGGAGGACATATTTTGGGCGCGAAAGTGAGCACAGAAAATGTCCATCGCTGGTCGCAGTTTGCTGATATTACCGGGTTAACACCTGATGCAACCTTGCAACTGAGCGATCTCGTTGCGCTGGTTCGCCACCCTCAGGGCGCATTTAAAAACGTACCGCAAGGTTGTCGGCGAGTCTGGTTCATTAACCGTTTTTCTCAATGTGAGAATGCGATTGCGCAAAGCGAGCTCCTTCAACCGCTGCAACAACACGACGTAGAGGCAATCTGGCTGGGCGATATACAAGAACATCCTGCAATCGCGCGCAGATTTGTGAATTAGCGGCCCGGGTATTCCGGGTTACTGAAAGGATATCCATTGAGGTTGGTATGAATATTTTCACAGAGGCTGCAAAACTTGAAGAGCAAAATTGTCCGTTTGCGATGGCGCAAATTGTTGATAGCCGAGGCTCGACTCCTCGCCATTCTGCACAAATGTTAGTGCGCGCCGATGGTTCTATCGTCGGTACAATTGGTGGTGGAATGGTTGAGCGGAAGGTGATTGAAGAGTCGCTTCAGGCATTGCAGGAACGTAAGCCGCGATTATTCCATGGACGTATGGCTCGTAACGGTGTGGATGCTGTCGGGTCAGATTGTGGAGGTGCAATGTCCGTGTTTATCAGCGTCCATGGTATGCGTCCTCGTCTGGTGTTGATTGGCGCGGGGCATGTCAACCGGGCGATAGCCCAGAGTGCGGCGCTATTAGGATTTGATATTGCCGTTGCTGATATTTATCGCGAAAGCCTCAATCCTGAACTATTCCCACCATCAACCACGCTTCTCCATGCTGAGTCGTTTGGTGCGGCAGTGGAAGCACTGGATATTCGCCCTGATAATTTTGTCCTGATTGCCACGAATAATCAGGATCGTGAAGCCCTCGACAAACTCATTGAACAGCCCATTGCATGGCTGGGGTTGCTGGCAAGTCGCCGCAAGGTTCAGCTTTTCCTACGTCAATTGCGTGAGAAAGGCGTGGCTGAAGAACATATTGCCCGTTTACATGCGCCTGTTGGTTACAACATAGGTGCGGAAACGCCGCAGGAGATCGCCATCAGCGTGCTGGCAGAAATATTACAGGTGAAAAATAACGCGCCGGGTGGGCTGATGATGAAACCTTCTCATCCTTCCGGACACCAGCTGGTGGTGATTCGCGGTGCGGGGGATATCGCCAGTGGTGTGGCGCTACGTCTGTATCATGCGGGTTTTAAAGTGATCATGCTGGAAGTGGAAAAACCGACAGTGATTCGTTGTACCGTGGCGTTTGCCCAGGCCGTGTTCGATGGCGAAATGACGGTCGAAGGCGTCACTGCCCGCCTGGCAACCAGCTCTGCGGAAGCGATGAAACTTACCGAACGCGGATTCATCCCTGTGATGGTAGATCCCGCCTGTTCATTGCTTGATGAACTGAAACCGCTTTGCGTGGTGGACGCTATTCTGGCGAAACAGAATTTGGGTACGCGGGCAGATATGGCACCAGTAACAATCGCGCTTGGGCCGGGCTTTACTGCTGGGAAGGATTGCCATGCGGTAATTGAAACAAATCGCGGGCACTGGCTCGGTCAGGTGATTTACTCTGGTTGTGCGCAGGAGAATACCGGTGTTCCCGGCAATATTATGGGGCATACCACCCGACGGGTGATCCGTGCTCCTGCTGCAGGCATTATGCGATCCAACGTGAAATTAGGCGATCTGGTGAAAGAGGGCGATGTGATTGCCTGGATTGGTGAGCATGAAATTAAAGCACCGTTGACGGGGATGGTGCGTGGCTTGTTGAACGACGGACTGGCGGTGGTCGGTGGTTTTAAAATTGGTGATATCGATCCACGTGGTGAAACGGCTGATTTCACCAGCGTTTCTGATAAAGCCCGGGCAATTGGCGGCGGCGTACTTGAGGCGTTAATGATGTTGATGCATCAGGGCGTGAAAGCGACAAAAGAAGTGCTGGAAGTGGCTTAAATGAAAATGGCCGGATGGTATTACCCACCCGGCCTTTAAATTACTGACAAATCACCGTTCCGGTTTTGCCTTCAATCCCTTCTTTCGCTTTGCTCAATACGGTAATCAGTGCTTCACGACCTGCGCGAGAGCGAGCAAACGAGGCGGCAGCTTCCACTTTAGGCAGCATAGAACCTTTCGCAAAATGACCTTCTTCGATAAAGCGTTCAGCATCACTTAATGACAGGCGATCGAGCCACTGTTCATTCTCTTTACCGAAGTTAATGGCCACTTTTTCTACCGCAGTCAGAATGATCAGCATATCGGCATCAATCATCTCTGCTAAACGGGCGCTGGCCCAGTCTTTATCAATAACCGCGCTGGCACCACGCAGATGGTTACCTTCACGAATAACAGGAATACCACCACCGCCAACGGTGATCACTACCTGGCCTGCATCTACCAGAGCTTTAACCGTTTCTTTTTCAATGATATCAACCGGTTTTGGCGAGGCAACAACACGGCGATAGCCGCGACCAGCATCTTCTTTCAGAGTGTAACCCTGTTTTGTCAGTTGCTCTGCTTCCTGCTCGGTAAAGAACGAACCGATCGGCTTGGTCGGGTTGAGGAATGCCGGATCGTTAGCATCGACTTCGACCTGGGTAACCAGCGTTGCTACAGGTTTATTAATGCCACGAGAAAGCAGTTCTTCTCTTAAGGCGTTTTGTAGATCGTAACCAATATAGCCCTGGCTTAAGGCAACACAGACAGACATCGGCAGCATTGGCGAGTGCGCTTCAGTTTTTGCGGCAGCTTCAAAGGCCTGGTTAATCATGCCCACCTGTGGCCCGTTACCATGAGTGACGATGACCTCATGTCCCTGGGCAATTAAATCAACAATTGCCTGAGAAGTAATTTTACCGCTTTCATTTGTCCGGCCAGGTCGTCGCCCAGCGCATTCCCGCCCAGGGCGAGAACAATTTTCTTACTCATTTTTCCTCACTCATCATTCTTGATTGTGTATAGATCCCTGGCAGTGGTTAGAGCACGGGAGGGACAAACGGTTTGCGTCGCAGGAATCGACCTCGCCCGGCTTTGCCTGTAAAGGTGCCGTCACAGAAAATCGTTTCACCACGGGATAATGTTCTGACAATCGCGCCCTGACAGGTAAACCCCTCCCAGGGCGAGTAGTCGGCGTTGTCGTGGAGATGGCGATGCTGAATTTGTTGGCTCTGACGTGGGTCGATAATCACCACGTCACCATCGGAACCGGGCGCTAATATCCCTTTTTGCGGCCACAGGCCAAACAGCCTGGCGGGCATTGCGCTGGTTAATTCAACAAAACGTTCCGGTGTTATACGTCCCGTCATCACGCCACTGGAAAACAGTAACTGCATGCGGTTTTCCACACCGGGTAAGCCATTTGGGCAGCGACTGAAATCGCCTTTAGAAATTTGCAGGCGTTGAGCCATCGAGAAGGTGCAGTGATCGGTCGCCACCACGTCAATCGCACCATCGCTGATGCCACACCACAGTTTGTCCTGCTCGCGTACGTTACGCAGCGGTGGGCTAAGAATGAACTTCATGCCATCTTCTGTATCGTAACTGCGTTCGTCCAACAGGAGATATTGTGGGCAGGTTTCAACCCAGACTGGCTGGTGATTCGCACGGGCAAGACGCAGATAATCCAGACCTAAGCCGTTAGACAGATGCACGATATAGAGCGGGGCGTTACCGGCAATTTGTGCCAGGTTAATCATGCGGGCGATGGCTTCCGCTTCGCATTCCAGAGGGCGACTCAAGGCGTGATAGCGCGGCGCGGTTAACCCTGCGGCGATAAACTCCGCCCGCTTGCTGGCGATAGCCGCATCATTTTCCGGGTGCACGGTGGTCAGCGCGCCGGATTCATGCAAGCGGCGTAATGCCTGCAACACTTCATCATCGTTGAGTTTGTATTGATAGGTTAAATAGAGTTTAAAACTGCTCAGTCCTTCTTCGACCATCATCGGAATTTCGTCGAGGATGGCGTGATTAATGTGCTGGATCACACCGTGAAAGCTGTAGTCGATGACCGCCTTATGGGCGGCATAGCCACGATAAACTTCCAGTTGATGGCGTAATCGGCAGCCATTCGGGCCAAAATCCCATATGGTCAATAATGGTTGTTGTACCGCCACACGCAGCTGCGCGGGTACCGGTAAAAAAATCATCACAACTGCGCGCGATGCCGACATCAATATTGAAATGCGTATGGACATCCACGCCGCCAGGGAAAACGTAACAGCCAGTGGCATCAATTTCTTCATACGGGAGCTGCGGCGAAATATTGCTGCCCAATTGGCGAACAATCCCGCTCTCAATCAGCAAATCTTGTTTGGCTTGTCCATCTGCGTTAACGACAGTGCCGTTTTTGATCAATACGCGCATAGCAAACTCCAAAAACCCTCCGGCGAACCGGAGGGGAATAAGTGAAGAGTAATTATTCGGTTGCCAGCCAGCTTAACGGGATTGCAGCGTACATCGCGGCACAGGTCACCAGGTGAGATTTCCAGGTTTTTTCGTTAGGTGCATGCGCTTCAGGTTCTTTACCCGGGCCAAAGCCGATCACCGGAATGCCGTGACGGCCCATGATAGATACGCCGTTAGTTGAGAAGGTCCACTTATCAACAACCGGCGCTTTGCCAAACAGACCTTCGTAGGCATTCACCAGTGCTTTAACAGTGAAGTGATCTTCTTCCACTTTCCAGGTCGGGAAGTAGCATTCGGTTGGGTAAACCAGGCCAGTCCAGGACGGACGGTCGTAGTTGTACATAGAAACAACCGCGTTAGCTTTCTGTACCGCAGGCAGGGCGCGGATTTCGTCCAGCGCGCCTTCCCAGGTTTCGCCCCAGGTCAGACGACGGTCGATTGAAACTGCGCAGCTATCTGCTACAGCGCAACGGCTTGGGGATGTGAAGAAGATTTCAGAAACGGTGAGGGTGCCTTTGCCGAGGAATTCATCATAGCCCAGGCGCTGGGAGAGTTCTTGTAATTCGCCAAGAATCGGACCCATTTTGAAAATGGCGTTGTCACCGCGTTCTGGTGCAGAACCGTGGCAGCTAACACCCTGAACATCAATACGAATTTCCATACGACCGCGTTGACCACGGTATACCTGGCAATCAGTCGGTTCAGTACTGACCACAAATTCCGGGCGAATGCCGGATTGTTCAATAATGTACTGCCAGCACAGACCGTCGCAGTCTTCTTCCTGCACCGTACCGGTAACCAGCAGGGTATATTCATCTTCCAGACCGAGGTCTTTAATGATTTTACCGGCATAAACCATAGAGGCCATGCCGCCTTCCTGGTCGGAAGTACCGCGACCACCGATCAGTTCATCAGTTTCCATGCCTTCGTACGGATCGAAGTCCCAGTTTTTGATGTTGCCAATGCCGACGGTATCAATATGAGCGTCCATTGCCACCAGACGCGGGCCGTGGCCGATATAACCGAGAACGTTGCC
>ENA-OQCW01001093-OQCW01001093.1-human-gut-metagenome-genome-assembly--contig:-NODE-1093-length-11912-cov-2.736275_pt1 | contig 11912 bp, 10 predicted proteins | sample MGYA00242767_ERZ504593 | MGnify/ENA primary metagenome ERZ504593 (study PRJEB26092, sample SAMD00036307) | human gut metagenome | host: Homo sapiens | study: EMG produced TPA metagenomics assembly of... | reverse complement strand
CATGTAAACCGATTAAAACCGATTCTGTGGCAAGGTCCTGTACCACACCACGCGAAAAACGGTGTTTTTGACGTAGTATGGCACAAGGAACCATCACTTCATTCCACTATCCGGCACAGCAAAGTCCGAATGCCGGAACAACCATATGATCCCCACCCGCGGGCCCCCAAAATCATATCCCCTTGCAGGCGGGGGCGCGATATGGAAGCCCCGCAATCAGGGACGGACGTCGGCCGCGGCTAGCGGGTCAGGCCCATGATGGAGAGGCACCAGGCGTTTTCGTAGCTGACTTCGCGCCACTGCTTGTAGCGGCCCGAGGTCCCGCCATGACCGGCCTCGACTTCGATCTTGATGATCGCATCGATGCCGGCGGCTTGCAGTCGGGACACCCACTTGAGCGGCTCGACGTACAGCACGCGCGTATCGTTCATCGACGTGGTGGCGAAGATACGCGGGAACGGCCGCAACGATTGCCTCTGCAAAGACCGCGTGGACGCCGCGCCCGCACCGGCCTCGCCGTCCGCGCCCTCCGGCGCGTTTTCGTATGGCGAATACGATTTCATGTACCGGTAGACGTCCGCGTCGTGCAGCGGATCGCCCCACTCGTCCCACTCGGTGACGGTCAGCGGCAGCGACGGATCGAGGATCGACGTCAGCGCATCCACGAACGGCACATCCGCCTCGATGCCCGCATACAGTTGCGGCGCCATGTTCGCAATCGCACCCATCAGCAGACCGCCGGCGGAACCGCCGTACGCCACCGTCCGATGCGCATCGGCCAACCCCGCGTCCTGCAGCGCGGCGGTCACGTCGATGAAGTCCTCGAACGTGTGCCGCTTGTTCAGGCGCCGCCCCTGCTCATACCAGGCGCGTCCCATCTCGCCGCCGCCGCGCACATGCGGCACGGCGTACAGCACGCCGCGGTCGAGCAGGCTCAGGCGAGCGACTGAGAAGCCGGGGTCCGAACTGATCTCATAAGCACCGTACCCGGTGATGAACATCGCGCTGTCAGCGGCCGGCTCATGGCCGCGCCGCCACACCAGTGACACGGGTATGCGCTCGCCGTCACGAGCGGTGACCCACACCCGACGCTCCATGTACTCGCGCGGATCGAAGTCGCCCAGCACCCGCGCCCGCTTGAGCAGCTCGTCATGCCCGGTCGCCGGATCATACTCATGCAGTTCGCCCGGCCGCGTGTAGCTGGAGAACGTGTACCGCATGCGCGGCGCATCATACGAGGGGTTTCCGCCCGTTCCGATGGAGTACAGACGATGGGTGGCTCCCGGCAGCGTTCCGCCCGCGGCCTCGGCTGCACCGTCATCGGCCCGCCCGGGCACGTCCCAGTCGCCGTCCAGCGCCGGCGGCATCAGCTCGCGGAACGACCATGGACGCCCGGCGAGGAAGTCTTCGGCCGCCTGCGTCTTGGTCATCGCCGCCACGTGCGGCAACCCGTCCGTGCGGTATGCGAGCGTCACGAAATGCCGGTGGATGGCGATGCCCTCGATGGCCAGCCCGTGCGCCCCCTGCAATATCCGGGGGTTGGCGGGATTCGAGTAGGCCGTCCCGGCCGGCTTCGCGCCCGCGCCCGCCTCCATGTCGTCGCCGCGCGCGCACCCGTATGGCGAGCCGACCGCCACGCGCACGCCTTCTCCCAGCGTATACGGCGGCTGATGGGTTCGCATGTCGATCACGTCGATCTCGAAGTTCGGATCCTGAGCATTGTGGTACACCACGGCAACCGGAATATCGGCCCCGTCAGCCCCGGCACCTTCGAAGCATGCGAAGCTCACGTCATATTCCACGTCGTCCTTGCGCGCGATGAACACCGAGAACTCGCCTTCCGGCGTCGCGGTCGACAGCATCCACACTTCGGACGAAGTTTTGGACGCGGAGCAGATCACGATGCTGTGCTCGTCGAAACTCATGCCGACCCCGACCCAGAACCGCTCGTCGTCCTCGTGGAAGACGACTTCGTCCTGCTCGACCGGCGAGCCGACGCGGTGCCGGCGCACCTCGCACGGCCGCCAGGCATCATCAAGCGTCACGTAGAACACCCACCGCGCGTCCGGCGTGAAGCATGCCGCGCCGATGCCCTCAAGGCGCTCTGGCAGCTCATCGCCCGTGTCAAGATCACGAATGCGGAAGTCGTACCGCTCGTCACCTCGCGTATCGACGCCGTACAGCATCCATCGGCCGTCCTTGCTGACGGACAGGCCGCCCAGCGCGAAGAAATCATGCCCCTCGGCCTCGCGGTTCGCATCAAACACCACCTGCTCGCCCGGCAGCGAACCGGCTCCGACGGCGCTCCCGCCCTCATCGCCGGCTCCCCCGACTTCCGGAGGCGTCCAATCGTCCTCGCCGCGCACCGGCAACCGGCACTGCACGGCGTACTGGCTGCCTTCGCGGGTACGCGCGAAATACCAGTATCCGTCCATGCGCACCGGCACCGACATGTCGGTCTCCTGCACATGCGCCTTCAACTCGTCGAACAGCGTGCCGCGCAGCCCCGCCAGCCCCGCCATGCGGGCGTCACAGTACGCGTTCTGCGCGGCCACATAGTCGCGCACCTCGGGTGACTGCTTGTCTCGCATCCATTCATACGGGTCAATCACGGCGTCCCCGTGGAACACGCGCTTCACCGGTTCACGCCGGGCGATGGGAGGTCGGCAAGCGGCGACGCCGCCGTTCGTTTCGTCTGTCATGCTCGTGATTATACGGCCCGACTTGAGACAGCGGCGAACTTCGCTCTTCGGGAAGTCACTCCGCCAGGTCCGTTCGTCCGAGTTTCTGCTTGAGGTACGGCAGCATGGTCTTCATGATGTTCGAACCAGTGGTGCCGGTGAACACCGGCACGTCGGTGACGGGCATCGGCTGCGTCGAGGTCATGCCCATCATCGACGACAGACCCGTGGCCTCGCGGGGCGACAGCTGCCGTATGCCGATCGCCAGCACACGGCCGGGGTATCGCCGAGCGATGGTCGCATACGTGGTCGGGTCCTTCTGCCCGTCATCGCCGATCAGGATGAACCGCATGTCGGGGAAGTCCGCCATGAGCTGTTCGGCGAACTCCAGCTTGTGCTGCGGACCGGACGGCACGAACGTCTTCGGGCGCGGGTCGAGGTCGCGCAACAGCAGCGGCCCTTCGGGGAAGCCGTGATACGAGATGAAATGCCGGATCGATCCTTCCACGTTCCAGGGGGACGTCGACAGGTAGAAGAACGGCGCGTCGGGGAACATGTCCTGCAGTTTGGTGAACAGCACGCTCATGCCCGGCACGGAGTTGCGCTTCTTGGGGTTCAGGAACAGCAGGTTGTATGCGGCCTTCCACAATATCGGCGCCTGCGTGACCATAACGGTGTCGTCCACGTCGGAGATGATGCCGACCTTCGCGCTGGAGGGGATGGTGAACAGGTTCGCCGAGACCTCCGGCCGCCCCTTCACGCGATAGGTGACGCGGTGAACGCCGGTCTCCAGCTGATGCTCGGCCACCAGATCGAGGTATCCGCTTTCGTCGGACACCGCGTATTCGCTGCCGAGATCTCGCACGGGATTGAATTCGTCATATCGCTCGGATTCGCCGATCTGCACGGTTTCCAGCGGTGTCCCGTCTATGCTGATACGCACCTGCACGCGGGACGCGGGAATCGCCAGCATGCCTTTGATGCCGCGCGTCAGTGTGCCGGCGTTGCTGTGCTTGGGCGCGTACACGGTGCGGCAGATCAGCCTAGAGTAGACCTCGGTGCCATAGCCGACGTACGGGTCCACGCGCGGGAACCAGTCGAGCTTGCGCGCGACGGCGGTGGACAGTCGCACCCACAATCCGAACGTGCCGGTGACGGCCCGACGCATGCGGCGCACCAGTACCGGCTGCACCTCGATGCGCTCGTGCCGCGACGCGGCGTCGAACGTGGTGACGACCGGGCGTGCGGGAATCGGCACGGTGAGCATGTCGTCCTGCGGGGAGCCGGTCTGCCCGGACGGGTCGTGAGCCGCGTTGTCCGGATCCGATCCGTCATGTATCGGGCCGTCATGCCGCAGCCCGTCATCCCGCCCGCCGAGAGGGCGCGCTCCGCCCCGGCGTGGTGTGTTGTCGTGTGCGATGCTCATGGGTTCCGCCATCCGTTATCACGTTAGCTGTATGTCAAATATATCCGTCGGATATGTCGTCGTCATGTACCTTCGTCACCGTCGGCCATCGCCGGCTTGCGTTGTCGGTCGCCGACGGCGGTGCCGGTCACTGGGCGATCTTCGCGTAGGATTCGGCGTCGAGCAGTTCCGGCTCGTCATCGTCCAGCTCGATCTTCAGCAGCCATCCTTCGCCGTACGGGTCGTTGTTGACGACGGAGGGGTCGTCCGCGGCGTCATGGTTGACATAGCGGATGGTACCGGCGACCGGGCAGACCAGCGGTTCGACGGCCTTGGCCGATTCGAGCTCAAGGACCTCGTCGCCGGCCTCCACGCGCGTGCCCTCGTCCGGCAGGTCGATGAGACAGCTCCGCCAAGCTGCTGCTCGGCGTACGCGGTGATGCCGACGATGGCCGGGGACACCGAATCGTCCACCCACACGTGCTCTTCCGAATACTGCAGGTGATCGGGGATGTCAAGGTTCAACGGGTTGTCGATTGCGTTCTCGTCACTCATGCCCCCCAGTGTACCGCACAGCGCTTATCGATGGGGCTGACACTGAGCCGGACGGCGAGGCCCCGAAAACGCAGCCGGCCCCGCCGATCGGAAACAATGATCGGCGGGGCCGGCGTCAGCGGTATAGTCAGCGCAATCGCCTGAAAATCAGCGCACGGCGGAGGTCGGCGTGGTCCCCACGATCTGCACCATGGCGCCGATCGGCAGGAAGTCATACACCCACTTGGCGTCCTCGACGTGCATGTTGGTGCATCCGTGCGACTTCGGAGTGCCGCTGGCGATGCCCGCGGTGTTCCACGGTGCGCCGTGGAAGCCTTCGCCCTGGTTGTAGTATGTGACCCATGGCACGTTCGGCGTGACGTAGCCTTCGCCGCGCATGGTCTGCGACTGGTACTTGGTGTGCACGAAGAACGTGCCGTTGTCGGTCGGCGTGGATGGCTTGCCGGTGGAGACGATGAAGGTCTTCACCAGGGTCGAGCCCTTGTAGGCGTACACCTTCTGCTCGCTGAGATTGATGACCATGTGAGGGTCGCCGTTGGGCGACGTGTAGTCCACCTTGCGGCTTTCGGTCTTGTGGTCGGTCACCTTCACCGTGGCTGTGAGCTCCGCGCCCCTGCCGGCGTTCAGCGCGTCGAGCACCTGCGCGGCGGTCTCGTCGGTGCTTTGGACGGCCACGCCGTCGACGCCCTTCTGCATCACGGTCAGCACGGTACCGTCGGTGTTGGTGATGTTCTTCTCGACGACCATGTCCTGGTCGAGTTTCTTGGCGAGGTTCTGCGACAGGTATGTCTTGATGGCGTCCTGATCGTATGCCAGCGTGATGGTGCCCTTCTGGATGTCGGGCTTGACCTGGATCCACTTGGCTATCTCATCGGCGGGAAGCGTGAACGTCTTGCCCTTGGAGTTGCCGATGACCAGCGACGACGTCAGTCGCTTGTTGGCGTCGTTCGCCGCGCTCGTGGCGGTTTCGACGGTGATGGGCATGGCGACGTCGGAGTACATGACGGTCAGTTTTTGTGCTTCGCCGGGCTGGGAGACCGCCTTCTTGACGGCCGCGATCACGTCCGCCGGGTCGGCTTCCTGCCTCGTTGCCTTCCGTGACGATGAACTTCTTGGAGTTGGCGTCGTAGCTGATGTTCGAGGCGACCGCGCGATCCTGCTCCTCGACGAGCTGCTCGGTCAGGTAGGTGCTCAGCGTGTAGTTGTCGGTCGTGGCGGACAGCCGGACGTCCTGCTTGGCGAACGGGTTGATGCGGGTGAACATGTTGCCGGATTTCGCGTCCAGCAGGTTGCGCACGGTCTGCTTGACGTTGACGGTCACGCCGAGTTTGTCGAGGCCCGCCTTGACGTTGTTGCCCTCGGAATCGGATGACGGTGATGGCCGAATCGGACACGGCCTGGTTGACGATGCCGGTGAGCTCGCTTTCGGTCTTGCCCATGACGCTGACGTTGCCGAATCGGACGCCCGGGGCGACGCGGTCCTGGAAATACCAGTTCGTGCCGAAGAATGCGGCCACCAGCAGCACCAGCAGTGCGCCGATGATGCTGAACGCGATGATCATGCCGCGCTTCGGGTTCTTCGTCTTGGCCGCGGACACGCCCTTGCCCAGCGCGGCGTCATCGGCCGGGTTCATGGCGACCGCGGCGAAGGCGACGGTCGCGACGTCGTCCGCGGCGGGACGCTGCGGGGCAAAGGATGAAGTCGCAGGTGCGGCGGGCTGCGGCTCAGGAGCGACCTCATCGTCCAGCTCGGCCAACGGGTCGAAAGCCTGAGTCTCCTGCGACTCCTGCGTCTGTGCGGAGGCCGCATCCGCCTGCCGCTTCGCCTGAGTCTCCTGGACCAGACCCGCCAGACCGGAAGGCTCAGCGTCAAACGTCGACCCGTCATGAAGGACGGGCATGTTCAGAGGCGGGATGTCCATCTGATCATCCAGCGGGAAAACTGCCTGCGTGCGCTCGTCTTCCTGATTATCGTCTCCCGTGTATTCGTTAGCCATTCCTGTTCCTTTACTTCGACTCTCTGGCTTCACTATAACACCCGGCAGCCATACGAATCATTGTCGCGCGGCGCATGTCACAGTTCGCGGCCGTACCACTCCTCAATCATGTACCGGGCGATTGTGGATTTGCCGGGAGCTTCCATACGGCCCTCCGACAATTCGATGGTGTATTCGTCACGGGTCACCCAGCGCGCGGTCTCCGTCTCCTCGCCATCCACCAGGATGTCGGTGCTCAACGCCTGCGCCTTGAACGCCATCATCAGGGACGCAGGGAACGGCCACGGCTGGGAGCCGAGGTAGCGCACCTCGCCCAGGTCGATGCCGGTCTCCTCCTTGGCCTCGCGCCGTGCCGCGTGCTCAAGGTTCTCCCCCGCCTCGACGAATCCCGCCGACACGGAGTACAGCAGCGGATTGCGCCAGGCGCTGTTGTGCTGCAAGAGCAGCCGGTCCTGACTGTCCACGATCGCGGTGATGACAGCGGGCTCGATGCGGGGGAACAGCAGACGGTTCCCGTCGCCCGCATTCGTGCACCGCTGCGACCATCCACCCATCGCCGCCTTGACCGGAGCCCCGCAGGAGGGGCAGAACCGCTGCCCGGCGTACCATATGCTCAGGGTCACCGCGGTCGTGGCCTGTCCGGCCTCGCGGGCGTTGGCGTGCGCGGCGAACCCACGCAGATCCACCCAGTCGAACCGTTCCACGGCCTGTTCCAGCATGTCCAGTCTGTCAGGAGCGACCGCACCGGGAGCATTGCCGTCGGCATCAAACGCCGCGTCGGCGCCGAGCGACGGCGACGGAATCGCCGAGGCCGCGCCGGGGGCCGACATCCGAGTGATGTCGAGCGCCACCACATGCTCGTTGCGCAGCGCGCCATACGATCCCAGGAATATCGGCACCACTTCGGGGTGGACGGCCAGGGCGGAGCCCGCGTACGCGCCCGGCAGCGTGCTCAGCCTCATGTTCGCGGAGGCATAGTTGACGGCATTGCCCTGACCGCGCGGCACGGCCAGCAGGCCGCCCCGCACCAGGATGACCTTGGTGACGGGGTCGGCGAACAGCGTGTCGAACAGGTCCGGATCTCCGCGCCGGGCGACCTGATAATCGATGTCGCCCTGCGCCAGCGGCAGGAACGGCAACGTCTGGGTCAATGCCAATGGTGAAAACATCACTTCACACTCCTCATGTATCCATCGTCAATCATCGTCGCGGCAGGTCACACCGCCGGCACCACCGCACCGCGGATGCCGTGTCCGGCCGACTGCGCCCGCGATCAGTCGCGCAGATGCACGCGTCGCACCAGATCGAGCAACGCGCTCGCCACCTGATCGGGATGCTCGACCGCGCTGAAATGCCCGCAATCCTCGATGACCGTGAAACTCGGCGACGTGCCGGTCATCGCATCGGCGAGCGCCCGCATCGCCGGTCTGGGGCTGAATGGGTCCTTGTCGCCGCACAGCACCGCCGCGGGAGCGGTGACGAGCGGCAGCTGACCGCTGAGGTCAGGCCTGCCGGCGGCCATGCGCTGGCGCCAAGCCACGCCCTGTGGCGTCTGCTCGCCAATCCAGCGGGCGAACAGCGCCCTGCCCTCATCGGACTGCTTGAAGCTTGAATCGGACGGCGTCGCATCGGCGAAATGCATGACCGGCTTCACGGTTTGCGTCGCCTCGCATTCGCTCGCGCACGCCAGCCGGTTCGCGCGGGCCTCGGGGCCATCGGCGCCCGCTTTCGTGTCGCACAGCGCGAGTCCCGCGACCATGTCCGGATGGCGGCGCTGGATGTCCAGCACCACGTATCCGCCCATCGACAGTCCGGCCCATACGGCCTTGTCGTAGCCGGCGGCACGCACCAGATCGACATAGGCGTCGGTCATCAGGTCGAGCGCGTCCGTGAGCACCCCGTCGGCCGCCACCCGCCCGCTGTCGGCCGGCTCGGGAATCGGCCCGGCCCCGGCGCCGGCATGTCCGGCGCCACACCGTCACCGCCGGGTCGCCCGTCTCCCGCGCCTGCCGGACAATCTGCTCCGCGCAGTCGTCCCACATGCGGTGGTCGACGGGGAATGCGTGCACCAGCACCAGCGGTGTCCCTTCCCCCGTCGCGTATACCGTATTGTTCAGCGTCATCATCGTTGCGCTCCTATATCGTCATCGTTTCATCGCCCGGTGTCGGCCACTGTCGTCGTCCGCCGTCCGCGGCCCATTCCCGCCGATCATGCCGCCGTCCGGCCGATCCGCGTCCTCTCGCGGACCGGCCGGGCGGAGAGACGTCACGTCACAAATCCAGCCAGCCCAACGCCTGACGGACTATACGGCCATGTCCGTTCGTCATCTGCCGGATGAACGTCTCCATCATCTCGCCGCGCGGATCGACCCACTCGACGTCCAGTGTCTCGTCCTGCGGCTTGCAGTCACCGGCGATCGGCACCACATAGCACAGCGTTATCGCATGCTGCCGCGGATCGTAATACTCGCTTAGTCCCGGCGTCGGGAAGAACTCGGCTACGGTGAACGGCTGCAGGCTCTGCGGCAGCATCGGCAGCGCTATGTCGCCCAGATCCTTGGCGACGTTGCGCGCGATGGCCTCGCGGATGCTCTCATGGAACAGCACGCGGCCGGTGATCAGCGTGCGCTCTATGGACCCGTCGTCCGAAACGTGCAGCAAGGAGCCGATCCGGGAGACCCTGCCCAGGTCGTCAGTGCGAATCGGGACGATCTCCACATAGGCGATCGGCAGCTGCCGACGGGCACGACTGATGTCGGCCGGACCGAGCCAGCCGGGCGGATTGCCGTGACCGGACCCGCGGATGAAATCCTCGGGCGTGATGTCATCGAATTCGCCGCGCCGGCGGCCGGCGTCGAAATCGCCCTCGTCAGGTACTTCGTCATTCAAAACTGGCATGGTCTTATTATCGCCCAACTCGCGTGACGACAACGTGTCGATTTTGACAAGGATTCCTGAATGCGATGTGAATCACGGAAAACGCGCGATGCGGACGTCCGCATTCGTCCGTCGGCGTAGTTTGTTGAGTGGTGCTGGGATGCTGGGGACGACAACGGATGGGAACATCACCATGACAACGAGGGAGGAAACGATCATGGCAACCGTTCAACTCAATGCACAGGACTTCGAGAAGACCATCACCGACAACAACCTGGTGTTCGTGGATTTCTGGGCCACCTGGTGCGGCCCGTGCCGCGCGTTCGGCCCCACGTTCGAGGCCGCGAGTGAGGAGAACCCCGACATCGTCTTCGGCAAGGTCGACATCGACGCGAACCAGGATCTGGCCAGCGCGGCCGGCATCCAGGCAGTGCCCACGCTGATGATCGCGAAGCAGGGCCAGATCATCTTCAAGCAGGCCGGCGCGCTGCGCGCCGAAGACCTTGACGACCTGATCGCGCAGGCGAAGGCGCTGGACGTTTCCGCCGCCGCGCAGGATTCGGCCGCTTCCGCCGCCGCGCAGGATTCGGCCGCTTCCCGCCGAATAACCGACGATTCCCGGCGGATTCCGCGTCGTGCGCCGGCGGCCAGGCGAAGGTGCCACGGGCGCGGGCGGAACGCGGAATCCGCCGGCTCCAAGATTTCACAAGATCGTCATAGTGGTCTAAACTTGGATTTGGTGTGTACTCCGGTGCGGCGCCCACCAGCGTCGACGCATCACCCGCCCGTCGTGATTGACGGCCGGATTCGCCGAGGATTGTCCGTCAATCAAGGAGCATAATGGCCAGCCATCGCAAAACCAATGCACCAACGCTGCTGTCGCTGAGCAAACGCCAGTGGATCCGCATCGTAGCGATCGCCGCGGCGATCGTCATGGTGGTTGCGGCCGGCATCGTCTCCCGAAACTTCTACATCGGCCGTGGCCGCGGAACAGCGGTCAACGAATACTCGGCCACCGACCTCGCCGGAAGCAGCGTCTCGCGAAGCAACAACCGTGCGGATCTGCGTGGCGCCGACGCCAACACCAGCTATGTGACGGTGAAGATCAACGGCAAGTCCCGCTTCGTGCTGGGCGACAATTTCACCGACGTCAAATCCGTACTGGACGCGGGCAACATCACGTTGGAGCCGGAAGACAGCGTCACGCCGTCCCTGACCACGAAGGTGGACGAGTCCACGGTCATCTCCATCTCGCGTGCCGACACGCAGGCCGAGACCTCGGAGACCGCCATCGCGTTCAACACGGTCAAGAAGGAGACCACCAGCCTGCCGCAGGGTCAGCAGAAGGTGCAGACCGAAGGTCAGGAAGGCGTGCTGCAGACCACCAGCATGGTCACTCGCTCCGCGGGCAAGGTCGTCTCGTCCACCGTCTTCGCCAAGTACGTCAAGAAAGCCCCTGTCGACAAGGTGATCCTGGTCGGCACCGGTTCCGCCGAAGAGGCGGCCGCGAACACGCTCGGTGACACCGTCCCCTCCGGCGAGAAGCAGAAGTGGGCGCATGACTGGCTGCTGGCGAACGGTTACACCGAGGCCGACTTCACCGCCGCCAACTTCATCATCAATCATGAGTCCGGCTGGCAGACGAACGCCACGAACCCGAGCTCGGGCGCATACGGCCTGCCGCAGGCGCTCCCCGGCAACAAGATGGCATCCGCGGGTGCGGATTGGCGCACCAACTACCAGACGCAGTTCAAGTGGTTCGTGAACTACTGCAACCAGCGCTACGGCTCCATCACCGGCGCCTACGCCTACTGGAAGGCCAACAGCAACTACTGACGGCGGCGCGCTATCGTTTCTTCAACCGGCTCCTGCGGGGGCCGGTTTTTTTGTTGTCGCAAGACTCACCTATGAAGCCGATCGCAATGCGAGAAGGCCTGACACCTACGAATTGGCCGCAACTGCGTCGTTATGTGCGCGCCGAAACGACGAGTACGCGCACATAACGACGCAAAATAACCTGCCGTTCACGGCAGAGCCTACAAGAGTGGGCAGTCTATTGACCACCCTGAGTCCTTCGCGACAGCCCCCCCCGCCGGCGGGCGGGCTGTCGCGAAGCGACTGGGGGGTGGTCAAACAGGATGGCCCGACCGCCAATCACCATCTATCAGTCGTCGCTACCTTGCGGGTGGGTCGGCTGGGTCTCGTGACCCCGCGAATCACCGATCTGGCGAATCCGTACTGCCGTTCAGGTCGTCGCCATTGTCGTTCTGGTCGTCCCTGTTGTTGTTGCGTTGCTGGCGCTGCTGTTTGCTGTTGCTGGCGCTGCTGCTCCAGATACTTCTGCTGGGCGGTGTACTCGTTCATCGATACGGTCACCGCGTCTCCGGCGTCCTTCAC
>ENA-OQCW01001092-OQCW01001092.1-human-gut-metagenome-genome-assembly--contig:-NODE-1092-length-11926-cov-3.673108_pt1 | contig 11926 bp, 10 predicted proteins | sample MGYA00242767_ERZ504593 | MGnify/ENA primary metagenome ERZ504593 (study PRJEB26092, sample SAMD00036307) | human gut metagenome | host: Homo sapiens | study: EMG produced TPA metagenomics assembly of... | reverse complement strand
TTGCTTCTTTTGTATATGTTAATTTGATTTATGCATTGTCTATTACTTTTAAACATATTGGAAAAGCCTTGAGTGTTATTTTAGTCATTCTCCAAATTCCGGGCTCTGCGGGCACGTATCCCATTGAAATGACACCGGCATTTTTTCAGTTTGTTCATCCTCTTTTGCCATTTACATACGGGATTAATGCTATGAGAGAAGCAATTGCAGGGATTTATGGTATGCATTACTGGAAAAATATTCTTTGTCTGGCAGTGTTTTTACCGATTGCTTTGGGAATAGGTCTTCTTTTAAGACCGCATCTTTTGAACTTGAACTATTTGTTTGACCGTAAGCTGGCTGAAACAGATTTGATGATTTGTGAAGAAGAGGGGATACAAAGAGAAAAAATCAGTTTGTCAACAGCAGTGAAAATTTTAGCCGGGCAGGATGAATTTCGTAAATCCTTAAATGATAAAATTGAAAAATTTCAGTCTAATTATCATAAGAAAATACGGCGAGGATTTCTTGCAATTGTTGTCATTCCTATTATTTTTCTCATCCTTATGTTTAGTATTGACTCTAAAATGGTATTTTTAGTATTGTGGATTGCCTCAATTATACTAATTGCGTTATATTTAATTGTTGTGGAATATATACATGAAAGCTTAAAAAGAAAGAAACGTTTAAGTGAGATGTCGGATGAGGTGCTTTTGAAAGAAGTAAAAGAAAATACCCAGAGAGGAGAAGGGGAACAATGAGAAATATATGGAAAATCTTCATAGGAGACCTGAAGAAAATCAAAAAAATGCCATTGCATGGATTGTTATTCTGGGACTTAGCGTTGTTCCATCTCTTTATGCGTGGTTTAATATTGCTGCCAGTTGGGACCCTTACAGTAATACAGGAAGTCTGAAGGTGGCAGTTGCCAACGTAGATGCAGGATATGAGGGTGAATTGCTTCCGATTAGTATCAATCTGGGTGAGCAGGTAGTTTCAGGACTTCGTGAGAATAATCAGCTGGATTGGGTATTTACGGACTCTCAAAAAGCAGTGGAAGGTGTAAAATCCGGAAAATATTATGCAGCCATTGTGATACCGGAGACTTTCAGTAATGATATGATGAGTCTTTTTTCTGATGATGTAGAACATTCTGATATTTTATATTACTTAAATGAAAAGGAAAATGCTATTGCTCCGAAAGTAACAGATAAAGGTGCAGGGGCTGTACGAAAGCAGATTGCAGAATTATTTACGAAAACAATTTCTCAGGTGGGATTACAGCTCATGGATAGCCTTTCTTCTATGATGAGTAAGGAAGACTCTCAGGAAATGATCGGAAGAGTACATGAAAATATTACAGAGATTGCAGATAGTCTTTTAGCTGCGTCAGGTACTATAAAGGCCTTTTCTAATATGACAGACTCTATGGGGAATACACTGGAATCCACATCTTCTTTTTTAAAACAGACAGGAAGTAATGCAGATACCAATTTATCGCTTCTTACAGATACGGGAAAAAGCGTTAAGAGCTTAAAAGATGCTTTATCAGGTACTACGGACAGTGTAAATGATGTGTTGGCGGCAGGCAGTGATGTTTACCAAGCAGTATCGGAACAGGTGGATGAGACATTTTCATCTTTGTCACAGGATGCTGCAGCAGCGGGTGAGAGTTTAAATGGACTGGCAGAACAAGTGCAGGTAATCATTGACAGATATGCTTCTTTTCGTGATAGTTTGCAAGGGGTCAGCGATTCTTTACCGGAAGCTTTTCCACATATAAAAGAACAGCTTGGCACAGTGATAGGGAAATTAAATACTTCTATTGCTCAGCAGGAGGCTGTAAGAGATAAATTGTATGAGGCTGCTGATAAAATTTCTCAATCTGTTTCGGATGCAGGCAGCTACCAAAGTGAATTAAAAGAGCTTGCAAAGCAAAGTGCACAGCAAATTCAGAATGTGCAGACAGATTACGAAAAGAATGTAAAGGGGAATTTAGACCAGCTGTTTCAGACACTCAGTAACACCAATAAAGATGTGTCTTTGATTTTATCAAAATTAGATGAGGGAGCACAGGGGATTGAAGATTTGTCAGGCTCCGCAGCTTCTGATTTGGGAAAATTAAAAACAGCTTTGGATACTTCGGCTTCTTTGCTGGATGAAGCTTCCGGTAAAATGAATGATGTTTACAGAAACTTTCAGAAGCGGCAGAGAACGGAAATCTGGAAATATTAAAGGATGTTCTGAGAAATGGACCTGATACAGTGAGTTCTTTTCTTGCTTCACCGGTGAAAATGGAAACAAAAAGTATATATCCGGTAGAGAATTACGGTTCGGCTATGGCGCCGTTTTATTCTACCTTGTCTATTTGGGTTGGTGGTATCGTATTAGTTGCTATGATGAAAGTAACTCTGTCAGAGGAGAGAAAGAAAAAAACTTCATCATGTAAAAAAATTATCAGATTTATTTTGGCAGATATTTGCTGTTTTTCATTATGGGGCTCATTCAAAGCGGTTTAATTTGTCTGGGAGATTTATTCTTTCTGGGCATTCAATGTGAGCATCCGTTTTTATTTGTATTGTCAGGCTGGCTTACAAGTATCGTGTATGTAAATATTATTTATACCCTGACAGTTTCTTTCGGCGATGTGGGAAAAGCAATCTGTGTTATTTTACTGGTTATTCAGGTGGCAGGTTCCGGTGGAACCTTTCCAATAGAGATGGCACCATCCTTTTTCCAGAAGGTATATCAGTTCCTGCCTTTTACCCATAGTATGGGAGCAATGCGGGAAGCGATTGCCGGTTTGTATGGAAATATTTATGTAAAAGAACTGGGAACTTTGGGATTGTTTTTGATTTTTTCCCTGCTTTTAGGATTGGTATTTCGTAAGCCTGTTATTCGTTTAAATGAGTTGTTTACGGAAAAATTGGAGGAAACAAAATTGATGTAAAAATATATTTTGTTGTTGACTTTTTTATCTCTCTGAACTATATTATAGATATAACAATTAAATGAATGTTTAATCATTAAGAAAATATTATATTAAAAAGAGAGGTATTTTATTATGAAGAAGACTTATAATATTGAGGTGGATTGTGCAAACTGTGCAAATTTAATGGAAGATACTACACGCAAAGTTGAGGGTGTTGCATCTGCAACTGTAAATTTTATGACACAGAAGATGATTGTGGAATTTGAAGAAGGACAGGATGCCAAAAAGGTAATGAAAAATGTTTTAAAGGCTTGCAGAAAAGTAGAGCCGGATTGTGAAATTGAACTTTAAGAAACAGCACCCCGGATGCAAATTGCAAAAGGGGTGTAAATTTATCACAGAAAGAAGGTGGAAGTCGTTATGAATAAAAAACAGAAAAAAATGTTGACCAGAATTATCATTACAACAGTTATGGTAATTGCATTGAATTTAATACCTACCACAGGAATATTAAAGTTAGCCCTTTACCTGGCAGCTTATTTAGTTATTGGATATGATATTTTGAAAAAAGCCGGAAGAGGTATTTGGAACAGACGTGTTTTTGATGAGAATTTCTTAATGGCAGTGGCTACTGTAGGGGCCTTTGCTTTGGCGATTTATTCCAAAAGCGGAGATTATAATGAAGCCATTGCAGTTATGCTGTTCTATCAGATAGGTGAATTGTTCCAAAGTTATGCGGTGAGAAAAAGCCGTAAGAATATCAGTGCTTTGATGGATATTCGGCCTGATTATGCCAATATAGAGCGTGATGGAAAGTTGGAAAGAGTAGATCCTGATGAAGTGGGCATTGATAGCATAATTGTTGTTCAACCGGGAGAAAAGGTTCCTTTAGATGGAATTGTTATGGAGGGAAATTCCAGTTTGAATACAAGTGCTTTAACTGGAGAGAGTCTTCCTCGTGATGTAAAGCAGGGCGATGAAATTATCAGCGGCTGTATCAATATAAATGGTGTGCTGAAAATCAGGACAACAAAGGAATTCGGAGAGTCTACCGTATCTAAGATTTTAGAACTTGTGGAAAATTCCAGCTCCAGAAAATCCAAATCAGAAAACTTTATTTCTAAATTTGCCAAAGTATATACACCGGCAGTTTGTTATAGTGCATTAGCATTGGCAATTCTTCCTCCATTGGTACAGATGTTATTCTTAGGACAGACAGCTCAGTGGGGCGTATGGATTTACCGTGCATTGACATTTCTTGTTATTAGTTGTCCATGTGCTCTTGTTATCAGTATTCCTCTTAGTTTCTTTGCGGGAATTGGGGGTTGCAAGTAAGGAAGGTGTATTGATTAAAGGTTCTAATTATATGGAAACCTTATCTCAGGCAAAATATGTGGTTTTTGATAAAACAGGAACTTTGACGCAAGGTGTTTTTGAAGTAAGCGGTGTTCATCATAATGTGATAGAAGAAAAGAAACTGTTGGAATATGCGGCATTGGCAGAATGTGCATCTTCTCATCCAATTAGTAAGAGTATTCAGAGAGCTTACGGAAAAGAAATTGACAGAAATAGAGTTTCGGATATTCAGGAAATCAGCGGTCATGGCATTATTGCAAAAGTAGACGGAAGAGAAGTTGCGGCGGGAAACAGCAAGCTGATGAAAAAAATAAATGTGGAATATCATGGCTGTCATGATGTGGGAACAATTGTCCATGTGGCAATAGACGGAAAATATGAAGGGCATATTGTGATTTCTGATATTGTAAAGGAACATTCTAAAGAGGCTATTGCACGACTGAAAAAGGCAGGAGTGAAGAAGACGGTTATGCTTACCGGAGACGCACAGTCTGTGGCAGAACAGGTTGCACAGTCTTTGGGAATTGATGAAGTTTATGCGGAATTGCTTCCGGGAGACAAGGTAACAAAGGTAGAAGAACTCCTTGCAGAGAAGTCTGAAAAGGAAAAATTGGCATTTGTAGGTGACGGTATTAATGACGCGCCGGTTCTTACTCGTGCAGATATTGGAATTGCCATGGGAGCTATGGGTTCTGATGCAGCTATTGAGGCGGCTGATGTAGTTCTGATGGATGATGATCCTTTAAAGATTTCCAAAGCCATTAAGATTTCCAGAAAATGTCTTGGTATTGTATACCAGAATATTATTTTCGCTTTAGTAATTAAATTCGGTTGTCTGGCACTGGGTGCAATAGGAATTGCCAATATGTGGTTTGCTATTTTTGCAGATGTGGGTGTTATGATTATTGCGGTTTTAAATGCAATTCGTACCCTTCGCGTCCATAATTTATAAAAATTTCTTCAGGAAACGGTTGCTTTTCTGTTATTTAGCACGTATACTGTATAAAGAAAAAAATTTAAGGAGCTGTTTTATAAGACAGCTCCAATCCTTACGATATGAGTTAGATGAAACTAATAGGAAAGAAGGCAGAGGATGAAACTAAGTGAGTTACAAATAGGAAGTACGGCGACCATTCTTTCGGTAGGAGGAACAGGGGCTCTACGTCAGCATTTTCTGGATATGGGTTTAATACAGGGGACAGAAGTAACTGTAGTGAAATATGCTCCTATGGGAGACCCGATTGAGCTGCGTATTCATGGATATGAATTGACAATTCGTTTAGAAGATGCAAAAAATATTGAAATCAGTAAAGAGCATAAACCAAAAGATAAGGAAAATAAAAGGAAAAGGGAAGAAAAGCTTCATCCCGGATATGGAGAGGGTGGAAAATTCCATGACAGAAAAAATGAGAATCCATTACCGGACAGTGAAACGTTGACATTTGCTTTGGTAGGAAATCAGAATTGTGGAAAAACAACACTGTTTAATCAGCTTACAGGTTCTAAGCAGCATGTAGGAAACTTCCCCGGCGTTACCGTAGACCGTAAAGACGGTGTAATCAAAGGCCATAGTAATACACTAATTACAGATTTACCGGGAATTTATTCTATGTCTCCTTACAGTAGTGAGGAAATTGTGACAAGAGAGTTTGTTATCCGTGAAAGACCAAAGGGAATTATCAACATTGTAGATGCAACCAATATTGAAAGAAATATGTATCTTACTATGCAGCTTTTAGAGCTGGGATTTCCTATGGTAGTGGCCTTAAACATGATGGATGAACTTCGGGAAAATGGAGGTTCTGTTCTGGTTAATGAAATGGAGGCAGCCCTTGGTGTTCCTGTTGTGCCGATTTCAGCAGCAAAAGGAGAAGGAATTGAAGAACTTGTCCAGCATGCTCTTCATGTGGCAAAATATCAGGAGACACCGCTGGAAACAGATTTTTGCCGGAAAGAAGAAGGAATTCACAGAGGAATTCACGCAATTATGCATCTTATTGAAGACCATGCCCAGAAAACGGGAATTCCGGTACGTTTTGCAGCCAGCAAGGTGATGGAAGGCGACAGAAAGATTTTAGAGCAATTAGAGCTTACAGAAAATGAACAAAATATTGTAGAACAGATTGCAAAACAGACGGAGGAGGAAACAGGACTTGACAGATCAGCAGGGATTGCCCAAATGCGTTTTCAGTATATTGAAGATGTCTGTGGGGAGGCTGTAGTAAAACCTAAGGAAAGCAAAGAACATATCCGTAGCAGAAGTATTGACCGTTTTCTCACAGGAAAGTATACAGGAATTCCTGCATTTATCGGAATTATGGGAATTGTATTCTGGCTTACATTCAGTGTGGTAGGGGCATTCCTTCAGGGGCTTTTAGAGTCCGGTATTACTTATCTCACAGAGTTGGTAGATTTGGCAATGCAGGAAGCCCATGTGGCAGGTGTATTACATTCTCTTGTCATTGATGGTATTTTTAATGGCGTAGGTGGTGTGCTGAGCTTTTTGCCGATTATCGTAACCTTGTTTTTCTTCTTGTCCCTTTTGGAAGACAGCGGATATATGGCTCGCGTGGCATTTATTATGGATAAGCTGCTTCGAAAACTGGGACTTTCCGGCAGAAGTATTGTTCCTATGCTGATAGGATTTGGATGTACAGTTCCGGGAGTTATGGCAAGCCGTACACTTCCTTCTGAGAGAGACAGAAAGATGACAATCTTACTGACACCATTTATGAGCTGTACTGCAAAGCTTCCGATTTATGCGTTTTTTACAGCCGCATTTTTTCCAAAACATGGTGCGCTTGTTATGATTTCTTTATATGTTTTTGGAATTGTAATGGGAATTGTAATGGCATTGATTTTTAAAAAGACAGCATTTAAAGGGGAAGCAGTTCCTTTTGTTATGGAACTTCCGAATTATCGTATGCCGGGATTGAAAAATGTGGGACATCTGCTGTGGGATAAGGCAAAGGACTTCCTTCAGAGAGCTTTTACTGTTATTTTTATTGCAACTATCGTAATCTGGTTCTTACAGAATTTTGATACAAGTTTGAACATGACAACAGATTCACAGAATAGTATTCTGGCGTTAGTTGCCGGCGTATTGGCACCTGTTTTTGTACCTGTGGGATTTGGAGATTGGAGAATTGTTACAGCGTTGATTTCAGGTTTTCTGGCAAAGGAAAGCGTGGTATCTTCTCTTACCGTATTATTTGGAAGTACCACTGCCTTACAAGGCAGCATAAGTATACCGGGAGCAGCAGCATTACTGGTATTCTGCCTTCTTTATACACCATGTGTGGCAGCAATCGCCTCTGTAAAACGTGAACTGGGTGGAAAATGGGCAACAGCTATGGTAGTTGGGCAGTGCGTAATCGCATGGATTGCAGCATTTGCAGTTTATCATATAGCTATATTGCTCTAAGTTTAGAAAAAAGTAAGGAGTTGTCGTTTTAAACATCATTCAGAAATATTTATACACTTTTCACGAATTTGTCCGGTACGCTTTGAGATTATAAGCTCAAAGTGAGCGCAGACTGAGCATAAAATGTATAAATATTCTGGAGATGAACTTAAAGCGCCAGCTCCTTATTTCTCAGATACGCAGGAAATATCCATCATCTGTTCAATCATGTGATGGAGAGACTGCGCTTTTTCTGATGAACTGGCTTTATAATAAGTTTCTTTTCCTTCTCTGCGGGTTTCCACCAGTCCGCTGCTTTTTAGAAGACGTAAGTGATGTGCAACAGCAGGACTGCTCATATCCATTAAGGCAGAGATATTGATTACACATTCTTCGCAGTGACATAAAATCCAAAAAATACGAATACGTGTGGTATCACTAAGTTGTTTGAATATAGAAGCAACAATTTGGAATTTTTCTGTGTCAGGTATATGTTGTATTAAATGTTCCCCATATTCGCCGTGTTGATGGGGCAATGTATGTTCTTCCATAAAAGTATTTCCTCCTTTATTTCCTATAGTGTAACATAAATAAAGGAAATAAAGAGGAAACATTTAAAATCTTTTAAACGGTATCGACCAGATCACAGCCACTGACAATTCTGCTCCAGATATTTTCACGGAGCTCGATTTTCATATCATGTGGATATTTGTTTTCTACTGTCCAGTAAGGCAGGCGTTCCTGCTCTAATTCTTCTAATTTATCCACTTCCTTAGAAAGGTAAGAGGCAATGCGTCTCTGGCAAGCTTTTTAAACGTGCAGAAACTCCGCCCAGTTTAATATCCATAAGCTCGTAACCAAAAGGCTTTGCATCCTTCATCCATAATTCTTCGCGGAATTGGTGCATAAGTTGTAAATTCTCCAGAATATTGGGGATAACTTTTGTATTTAATTCTTCTAATGTGGACAAATCTTTTTTGTCATAAGCTTCTTTTAAACGAATTCCCAAATCAGCTTTTTCAGACAGTACAAGGGCAAAATATTTGTAGAAATTAAACAGTGTTTTATAGCAGGTATTTTCTTCTACGCATTTATCCAGCTTGTCAGCTAAATCTTTATAATAGGATTTTGTATCTACTCCTTGAATGTGGTAGTCAAACATACCCAACATAGCATCTTGATACAGCAAATATTTTGAAGGATTATCTGCGGAAATATTATTTCCGTCTCCCTGGAAAAGAGAATCAAATCTGTCTAAAAGTTCAAAATCTTCCCATTTTGCATCCACACAGTCTGTAAAGTTTTGTTTTAAAACATTTTCATCTAAATCAGAATGGAAGCAAAGTGTAGCAAATGCTACAAGTCCCGGATAAATAGCATCAATTGGGGTTTCTGCGCCATTATCCATCCAGCCGGTAGCAAATACTTCCTGTACATTTTGTGCCTGACATTCTAAAAGAGCAGGGATGGTACAGTTAATTGCTCTGCCATAGTTTGGTGCAATACCATTCCAGTTCCAGATACCGCCTGCAAAGACTGTTTTTTTGGCAATTTCATGGTGAACACGAAGCATTTTACGATATACGCTTCTGTCTGTATTATAGTAATCCCAGTATACCAAAGCTAAATCATCTGCCGGTTTTGTCCAGTTTGTAGTATCTGTGTTTTCATCAATATTGTAATACCATTCATCTGCGTTGGAGGAGATGAACATATCGCTCCACATCATAGGCTTTAAATTTAATTCTCTGCAGATTTTCAGAACACGGTCAGTGTGCTCTAAAAGTAGTTCAGAGCTTTTCTTGTAGCCATTTTGATGGAGATAGTTTCCAAGTCCCAACATAACAGCTTCATCCATACCGATATGAATATTTTCAGAACGAAAACAATTTTTTACAGAAGTCAGAAGCTGTCTGATGAAATCGTAAACTTTTTCAGAACCTACCAACAGAATATCTGCACTGTCTTTTAACTCCTGTCCCATAGGCCATTTCAGGGCGTTTCTCAGATGAGCAAGCGTCTGAATACAGGGAACAAGTTCAATTCCAAACTGGTAAGCATAGTCATCTAACTGGCGGATTTCTTCCTGTGAGTAACGACCTCTGTAAGTGCCAAAGTAAGGAAGTCCCGGAACTTCATAAGTATCTTCTGTATATAAAAGTAACTGATTAAGTCCAAGCTTTGCCATAATACGAATTAATTTTTTTACGGTATCTATGGTAGAAACAGCATTTCTGGAACAATCCAGCATAAAACCATTTTTTTCAAAAAATCCTGTTTCTTCAAAGTCAAAATCTTCATCTAAGTGATGAATAAGATGATTGAGACAACGAAAATAATGTGCCGGTTCGTGGCAGGTAATCGTGCACTGTTCACCTTTTTTGGAAACTTTTAAGGTGTTTCCGGAAGGAGTGAAAGTCACATGAACACAGAGATTTTTTGCGTGTTCATTCTGCTTGCTGTACTCATTTAAAAGTATTTGTGTATTTTCCTCAATCAGCGCAAGGTCCAGAGAGGAAGGAGTGTTGCAATACGAAAAAGTCATAATAATAGCTTCCTTTCATTTAATTATTTTAGTGTTCTATATGTGTTTTATAGAATTTTTTCTGGTCAAAGTAATAGTAAATAACAAACAGGGCTGCTGTCAATCCCCATGAGATAGGATAACAGAGCAAAATATCGGAAATATTTGGTTTTTTCGGTATTACAAGGAAAATCCAGATAATACGAAGCAAGCATACACCTGTACAGGTCATAAGCATAGGAACCAGTACATTTCCCACTCCTCGAAGAGCGCTGGATAAGATTTCGATAAAAATAAACAGCACGTAGGAAGGTGCAATAATGTGAATGATCTTCATACCGATTTTAATAACTTCCGGGTCTGTGGTAAACATTCTAAGAAGATATTCACCCAGAGAAAGTAAAAGAATACTTACCAGCAAAGAAGCAATAAAATCCATGAAAAGACAAACGGTAACGCATTTTTTTCATACGATGATATTTTCCCGCACCATAATTCTGTCCGATAAACGTTGTAATTGCCACACTGAAAGCACCGGAAATCATCCAATAAATGGCATCGAATTTTGCCAAAAAGCAGTGTAAGCTGCCATGGTACTGGTTCCCAAATCATTGAGAGAAGTCTGAATAATCATATTGGAAAGATTATACATGACAGACTGAATTCCAGCAGGAAGACCAATAGTAACAATGGACAAAAACAGGAATTTGTGAAAATGAATTTCCTTTGGTTTCAGGCAATACATATCTTTGGAGTTCATTAAAGCGTAAATAACCAGAACCGCACTGACTGCCTGAGAAATCACAGTAGCAAGAGCTGCACCTGCAACTCCCATATTAAATCCTACTACCAGAAGAACATCCAGAAAGATATTAATAAAACAACATACAATCAGAAAATAAAGAGGACGTTTAGAGTCGCCCACAGCTCTTAAAATAGCAGAACCTACGTTATAAATAAATACAAAAATAATGCCTGCAAAATAAATTCTAAGATAAGTAGAAGAACCCTGAATAACGTCTTTTGGAGTGTTCATAAGTTTTAACATAAAAGGTGTTAAAGCAATACCGGCAATGGTGATAATAACGCTTCCTACAATAGAGAGAGCGGCAGCAGTATGCAGAGTATCGTTGAGTTCTTTTTTATTTTTTGCTCCATAATAGCGAGCTATAATAACTGTGGCACCGGAAGAAAGACCTACAAAAAATCCTACAATCAGATTAACCATTTGTCCGGTGGAGCCACCTACGGCAGCAAGCGCCTGCGTTCCTACAAAACGACCTACTACAACTGCGTCAGCAGTATTGTAGAGCTGCTGAAACAGAGTTCCCAGCATAATCGGAAAGAAGAAAAACAAGAGCTGTTTCCATATAACACCCTCTGTAATCTGGTTTACAGAAGTCTTTTTAGTCTTCAATGAAACTCCCCCCCTTTTTTTATTAAATTCTATACTCAATATATATCACAGCTTTTTATAAATGTCGATAAATTTTATTATTTTTTTGATGTGGAATGTGATATGATTAAAAATAAATTGGGGAACGAAAATATTTGGGAGGTATGAAGATATGGAATTAAAAATTAGAGTAGCAAATCCAGCAGGCAATGTAACAATTTTTGTAATGAGTCCGGCAGAAAGAGAAGATTATCCGGCAATTTCCAGAGAGCTTTTGTGCATGGAAGAACTTCACGGAGAACAGGTGGGTTTTGTGGAGCAAATGCAGGATGGAAG